>OLFT01002682.1_pt1 | contig 14696 bp, 15 predicted proteins | sample 1604921 | NCBI WGS metagenome assembly OLFT01 (sample SAMEA3888897, study PRJEB22519) | human gut metagenome | biome: human gut; feature: human-associated habitat; material: faeces | place: Denmark | collected 2013 | reverse complement strand
CCGTGGAATATGACTTTGACCCGGAGGACGACCTGACCAAAGTGGGCGACAAGTCCCTGGACTTCCGCTATCTGGCCCGGGCGGTGATGCTGGACTGCGTCAACCGGGGGGAGATCACCGGCAAGAAGAATTACACCGGCGGCGTGGTCGGTCTCATGGACCTGGGCCGGGTGTCCGGCTGTCAGGGCTATGGCCCCGTGTCCAGCAGCGACGGGGACTATGTGGGCGGCGTGGCCGGGGCCTCCTATGGCTTCATCCGGGACAGCTGGGCCCGGTGCCAGCTGTCCGGCAAGGACTATGTGGGCGGTGTGGCCGGGTATGGCAGTACCATTGAAAACAGCCGCTCTTTCATCGAGATCGACAAGGGGGAGGCCTATGTGGGGGCCATCGCCGGGGACATGGAGGAGGACGGCACCCTGACGGGCAACCTCTTCGTCCACGACACCCTGGGCGGCCTGGACGGCATCAGCTACACCGGCAAGGCCCAGCCCACCACCTTCGACGAACTGTCCGCCCTGGGCAATGCCCCCGGGGAGTTCACCCAGTTCCAGCTGACCTTTATGGCCGACGGCAAGCAGGTGGCGGTGATCCCCTTCCAATATGGCCAGGGGATCGAGCGCCTGCCCGACATCCCGGCCAAAAAGGGCTATTCCGCCCAGTGGCCCGACCTGGACTATGGCCACCTGACCTTCAGCCGGACGCTGGAGGCGGAGTACACCCCCTATTCCTCCGTCATCACCGACGGGAGCGGCCTGCCTGAGATTTTAGTGGACGGCAGCTTCAGCCGCAACGCCAAGGTGGAGCACGCCACCGCCGACGTGACCTGGACCGACGAGAGCGGCAAGGAGCACACCGGCACGGCCTACACCGTCACCGTCACCGACCCGGTGCTGGACGACGTGAGCTACACCGTCCACTATCGCCTGCCCGACCGCAGCCAGCGCTATGCCCTGTGGGTGGAGACGAAGGAGGGCTGGCAGCGCCAGTCCCTCACCGTGGACGGCAGCTATGCCATGATCCCCTGCCAGGAGCGGAAGATCACCTTCTGCGTCCAGGAGGAGGGCCCCGCCTGGCTCATCTGGGCCGTGGCCGGGGGCGGCGCGGTGGTCCTGCTGGGCGGCGCGGCGCTCCTGCTCCGCCGCAAGCACAAAAAGCAGCGCGCCCAGGTCCAAAAGGCTCAGACCCCTGACCAGACCCCCGTGGGCAAATAAGACATGCTAAAAGCCGCGCAGGCAAGCCAAACTGGCTCGTCTGCGCGGCTTCTTTTTGTGGTTTGGGGATGGCGCTCAGGTGTTGTAGCTGTCGAACATGTCGGTGATCTCCTTCTCCGGAGCGGGGGTGAGGAGGGAGACGACGACGATGGCGCACAGGGCACACAGGAAGGCGGGCAGCAGCTCGTAGATATTAAACATGCCGCCCATGGGGGCCACCAGGAACTTCCACACAAAGATCATCACGCCGCCCACCACCAGGCCGGCCATGATGCCCTGGCGGTTGCTCCGCCGCCAGAACAGGGCGCACAGCATGGCGGGGCCGAAGGTGGCGCCGAAGCCGGCCCAGGCGAAGGAGACGATCTTGAACACGTTGCTGTTGGGGTCTGCGGCCAGGAAGATGGCGATGAAGGCGATGACCACCACCGTCAGCCGGGCGGCCAGCATGTTCTGCTTGGGGGTGAGCTTCACGCCGAACAGGTCCTGAAGCACGTTCTCAGAAAAGGCGGAGGCGGCGGCCAGCAGCTGGGAGTCGGCGGTGGACATGGTGGCCGCCAGAATGCCCGCCAGAATGCACCCGGCCACAACGGCGGGCAGGATGCCATAGCTGGACAGCAGGTCGGCCAGGCGGACGATGACCGTCTCGGTGGCGCTGCCCTCCAGGGAGGGGATGCGTCCGGCAGCGGAGACGGCGTGGCCCACAATGCCGATGAACACGGCCACGGCCATGGAGATGACCACCCAGCTGGCGGCGATGCGGCGGGAGAGCTTCAGCTCGTCCTCGTGGCGGATGGCCATAAAGCGCACCAGGATGTGGGGCATACCGAAGTAGCCCAGGCCCCAGGCCAGCATAGACACGATGCGGATGACGCCATAGGGCTCGGCGGAGCCGGTGGCGGCGTTATAGGTCTGGTCAAAGTGCAGGAAGCCGGGCAGGCTGCGGGCGTGCTCCAGCACGGCATCCATGCCCCCCGCCTGGACCACGCCGAACACCACGATGATGGCCAGGGCGACGGTCATGATGATGGACTGAATGAGGTCCATGGTGGCCACAGCGCTGAAGCCGCCCACGGAGGTATAGCTGATGATAACGATAGCGCCGATGATGACCGCCACCATATAGTCCCAGCCGAACAGGCTGTTGAACAGCTTGCCGATGGCCGCCAGACCGGAGGCCACATAGGGCACGAAGAACACCAGGATGATAACGGCGGAGATGCCCATGATGACGGGCTTCTTCTCCCCATAGCGCTTGGAGATAAAGCTGGGGATGGTGATGGCGTCCAGGTGGACGCTGTACCGCCGCAGACGGCGGGCCACCAGCAGAAAGTTCAGATAGGTGCCCGCCACCAGACCGATGGCGGTCCAGCTGGCGTCGGCCACGCCGCTGAGATAGGCAAGGCCCGGGATGCCCATGAGCAGATAGCTACTCATGTCCGAGGCCTCGGCGCTCATGGCGGTGACCAGGGGGCCCATGCCACGCCCACCCAAATAAAAGCCCTCGGAGCTCTTCTTAGACCGGCGTCCGATCATCACGCCGGTGAAGATCACCATACACAGGTACAGGATGATGGTACCCATGATGATCATTTGTATGGTAGTCATATCTCTCCTCCTCTTGCTCTGCCCCCGGCACACATCCGGCGGCACGGTTTCTTCATTATAGCACACAAATTTCCGAAATAAAATACAGAACAAAGTACAGACTGAATTCTGTACTTTGTTCTGCTTTAATTATTTGAACACTTGATATCACAGCATTTTTTGACCGTACTGAAATTCGATTTGAAACTAGGACAAAGAAAATATTTCAGTCCTTCTTCTGATACAGCTCCGCCAGCTGCTTGAATTTGGGCAGGGCCACGGTGACCCGCTCCTCGGGCACGCAATAGGCCAGGCGGAAGTGGCCGGGGCAGCCGAAGGCCGTGCCGGGCACCAGGAACAGGTCCAGCTCCGTGGCTTTTTTGCAGAAGGCCACGTCGTCCGGCTCCAGAGACCGGGGGAACATATAGAAGCTGCCTCCGGGCTCCACACAGGAGAAGCCGTATTCCGTCAGGGCGGAAAAGAGCCGGTCTTTGTTCCGCTCATAGATCTCCAGCTGGCTGGTCAGATCGGCGCAGCGGCCCACCGTCAGCTGCATCAGGGTGGAGGTGCCGTTGCAGCCGATGGTCCGGGAGACCTGAGGGCACACCTCCGCGATGGTCAGGGCCTGCTCCGCCTTGGGGTTCACCGCCAGATAGCCAATGCGCTCCCCCGGCAGGGACAGGGACTTGGAGAAGGAGTAGCAGGTGATGGTGTTGTCATAGAACCGGGCGGGGTAGGTCTCCTCTGTCCCGGTGAACAGCAGCTCCCGATAGGGCTCGTCGGAGATGAGATAGATGGGGTGGCCGAACTGGTGCTGCTTCTCTTCCAGCAGGGCGGCCAGCCGCGTCAGGGTGGCGGAGGACAGCACCATGCCCGAGGGGTTGTTGGGGGAGTTCACCAGCACCGCGGTGACGGCGGGGTTCAGGCGTTCCTCCAGGGCCTGAAAGTTGATCTGGAAGGAGTCCACGTCCGCCGGGACCACCGACAGGCGCAGCCCGGCCCCCTGGACATAGGGGCGGTACTCGGGGAAATAGGGGGCAAAGACGATGATCTCGTCCCCCGGCTCGGTCACCGCCCGCAGGGCGTGGCCCAGGGCCCCCGCCGCACCGCTGGCCATGAACAGGTGCTCGGGCCGATAGTCCATGCCGAACCGGCGGTTCAGGGACTGGGCCAGCTGTGCGCGGACCTGGGGCAGCCCGGCGCTGGGGCCATAGCTGTGGATCTGAAGGGTGGGGGTGTCGTTCAGGATGTCATGGATGGTCTGGTTCACCGCCTCCGGCGCGGGCACCGAGGGGTTGCCCAGGCTGAAGTTATACACATTCTCCTCGCCGATCTCCTGGGCGCGGCGCTTGGCCATCCCGGCGATCTCGAAAATAATGTCCTTTTCCGACAGCATATCCACATAGCGTTTTGACAGCATCCTGACCATCTCCCAAATATTTTTCGCGTTGGTTTTCTATACACTAGCACGATAGAGAGCGAAAGTCAATGGACACCTTGCAACAAAAACTTGATAACTTGGGAGTATATTTTTTCCGAGCGTCGTTTTTGCGATAACGATTCAAAAAATGGGGGTCATTTTAAATCGTCGAGCCGTATGCGCCGATATGATTCAAAAAACGACGCCGATTTTGAATCGTTCCGCTCCACGTACAAATATGATTTAAAAAACAGTGCCATTTTTGAATCGTTCTGCCATACACGCAGAAATGGTTTAAAAAGCACCCCCGTTTTTAAATCGTTGTCGAAAATATCTGCGTATCGGTTCAAAAAATATCCCGATTTTAAGATGTACGTCCCCGTACAACGGACCTCCCTTTTATCTTTTAAGATGAAGAGGGAGGTTAGATCATATGGAATACGGATACATTCGGGTGTCTACCCTGGATCAGAACGAGGACCGGCAGCGGCGGGCCATGGCGGAGCGGGGCGTCCCCCGGGAGCGGATGTTCATCGACAAGCAGTCGGGCAAGGACTTCCACCGCCCGGCCTACGCCCGGCTGCTGCGGCGGCTGCGGCCCGGCGACCTGGTCTATGTGCTGAGCATTGACCGGCTGGGGCGCAACTATGAGGAGGTGCAGAACCAGTGGCGGGTGCTGACAAAAGAAAAAGCCGTGGACATCTGCGTCATCGACATGCCCCTGCTGGACACCCGTCAGGGGAAGGACCTGATGGGCACCTTTATCGCCGACCTAGTGCTGCAGATTTTGTCCTTCGTGGCCCAGAACGAACGGGAGAACATCAAAAAGCGCCAGGCCGAGGGCATCGCCGCCGCCAAGGCCCGGGGCGTAAAATTTGGCCGCCCCCCCGCCGTCCTGCCGGAAAATTTCCACGCCGTCCACAAAAAATGGCGGGATAAAAAAATAACACTCCGTCAGGCCGCCGAAGCCTGCGGAATGCCGGTGGGGACATTTTACGCCAGAGCGAGGAAGTTTGAGGAGGGGGAAAAGTGAGCGGAAAGTTTGGAAAAGTGTACTTTTATAAATTTTCTTCCATGTTTTCAACAAATTTAGTTTAACACGCTTTTGTGCTATTTGCAATGGGGTTTCAGAATATTATTCCCTTGATTTTACTGTTTTGCAAAAGTACACATATTAGAACGGAGGAAAAATATGAAAAGGCAGTTTTCAATTTTATTGACCTTAGCGGTCACAGCAGCACTACTTGCAGGGTGCGGAAGTACGAGCACCCCAAATAGCCCTGACGATACAGGTAGTGCAGGCTCAGTCAGCACCGGCGGCTCCCAGGAAGAGGACGTATCGCTTAAGAACGGGAAAACGGTATCGGTAAAGCTAGGAGAAACTTATTCAACTGATAACGGCACTTCGTTTGATCTTTTCAAGGTCATTACTTCTGGGAAATTACAGTCTGTAAGCAGACAAGGTTCCTATTATGAAGCTGACAACGGATATAATTTTATCGACATCGTGATCGATCTTACGAATAATGGCACCGAAGATATATCTGTCAGCGATGATATGGACGGTTATTTTGAAAGCAGCGACGGTACACAGTATAACAACCCTTTGATTGCGGTTGAAGATCGGGCCGATGATTTAACTGAATATAATCCTATCAAGCCGTTAGCCACCAGCAAAGTACATATCGGCTATAAAGTTCCCAACAACATTACGACAGGAACGGCTTATTTCAGCATTATGGGCGAACTTTATTCTGTGGATTATGACGCAAACGTCGATATTTCAAACAAGACCGCAGTTTCAATGAATCAGGAAATTACAGTTGATGATGTTGCGTCGTTCGAGCTTTTAGGGACAAATTATACTGCGGATGTCCTGCCCCCTAATACGTCCGGTTTCTATACACATTATTCCATCGACGACCCATCAAACAACGTATACTTTGTCGTTTATTGCAATCTCACGAACTATTCATCTTCCGCAATCGGTGCCGATGACATGATCTCCATCAAAGCTGTTTTTGACGGAAAATACGAGTACACCGCCAATATGGTCCTGGAAGAAAAAGACGGAACCGGCTTTGATTATGCAAGTATAACGAGTATCGATCCGTTAGAGACCAGAAAGGGCGTGTTCATGTTCGATATTCCTAAAAAGGTGCAGGATATGAATTGTGAGCTGTCTATTTATTTCTATGGCAACGAATATTCTTTCAATGGTTAAATTAGAACCGTTTTATCGCTAATTTCGTGCAAATAATGAAAAACTAGGAGGAGAGTATATGCTTTGTCCGAAATGTGGGGCCCCGTTGGAGGAGAACTCGAAATTCTGTGTCTCTTGTGGAGCCGAGGTAGCAAACGCCGAACCGGTGGAAAATACCCCCCAAGAAAATCCCACAGTCGACGCGAATGCGGAGCCACAGAAAGAAGCGACTTCTGAGAAAAAAGTCTCGGTTGAACCTAAAAAGAAAAAGTCGAACCTTGGTATGGTAGTTGGAACGCTTCTCATCTTGATCGGTCTCTCTCGTATTTTGACTGCGGGGACCAGCATTTCCCCCACTTCTTTTGGTGGAGATTTCTACACCTATACTTACCAGGGAATCGTCGCCGTATCTGAAATTTTGGCATCCATCGAAGTGACCTTGGGCTGGGTGATCGTATCCATCGGTGCAGTGATCGATGTACTGTCCATGCACCGTTAAGAGGTCTCTATATGCGATATTGTAAATATTGCGGAGGCAAGGTCGCTGACGATGCCATATTCTGTCCCGTTTGCGGAAAGCACATTGCCGCACCGAGCAAACAAACGTCAACCGGCCTAAACAGTCTCTGGGATAAGCTATCTTCTAGCAAGCATAGAAAGCTGATAACTGTGATCGCTTGCTTGGCCGTTTGCCTGGTAGTATTTTCTCTCGTAAGCGGCAGTTTTCCCGGAAGATGTGCCGCCGGTGGTTGTCACAACAAAACTGTCTCAGGCAGCAAATATTGCTATGCCCACAAGTGTGCCATCTCCAGCTGCGATTCCCCTCGCTACAGATATAGCAATTATTGCTACAGCCATTATCTGCTCTATGACGACGACGCATCCAGTGAAAAAGTATCTTCCTCTGACTTGAGAATATCCGGTGTGCGGTGTTCTAATAACAGCGTCTATACCGTTGCGGACGGGATCATCACAAACAACGGAGACGTCACCGTAAGGTTCGTTGAGATCAAGGGCAGTTTTAAGGACAGCCTAGGAAATGTTGTGGACACCGATTCTACTTATGCAGTTGGCTCAGAAGGTCTTGCGCCGGGGGAATCCTGCAAATGGCATATGTCGGTGGACAAAGACTATCGCATTGATTCGTGTAGTATTAGTATCATAGATTTTGATACATAAATAAAAGCTGCGCGGCGATCCGTTTTCCCGAAAAAGGGTACGGATTGCCGCGTCGCTTTGCTCCTCGCAATGACAAAGTACGGGAGCTTTTTATTGAGCGTGTTACACTTTGGTTTTCTTCCCCTCCCGCCCCACGGCTCCGGTTTGCAGTTCCAGGCGGTTCATTTTCCGCTTGCGGGCGGCGGAGTAGGTCAGCTTTTCCACCAGGGTGGCGGTGTCTCCGGCCTCGATGGCCTGGCGGTAGGCGCGGATATTTTTCTCCAGCTCCTCCAGGGCGCTGCCCAGGGCCTTGGAATTCATGGTGAACAGCTGGGTCCACAGGGGCACGTCCAGGGCGGCCACCCGGGTGCAGCCCCGGAAGGAGTCGCCCTCGAAGCCCTGATACTGGAACAGGCTGGGGTCGTCGCACACGGCCACGGCGATGATGTGCATCATCTGGCTGGTGTAGGCGATGATGGCGTCGTGGTTTTCCGGCGTGGTCTTTACGATGTTGGCGCAGCCGATGTGGACGGCCAGGCGCTCCATCAGCTCCACGTGCTCCGGGCGGGACTGGTCGTTGGGCGTGAGGATATAGTGGGCCCCGTGGAACATGTTGACCAGGGCGTGCTGGATGCCGGAGAACTCCGTGCCCGCCATGGGGTGTCCGCCCACGAAGGACACGGTGTCGGGCAGGACCTTGGCCCCCTCTAAGATCGCGCCCTTCACACCGCACACGTCGGTGACCATGGCCCCGGGCTTGAAGTGGTCCCGGTGCTCGGCCATAAAGTCCACGATGCCCTGGGGGTGCAGGCACAAGAACACCAGGTCCCCCTCCGCCAGGGCTTTGGCCGGGTCCGGCTCCACCCGGTCCACGACGTCCTGCTCCAGGGCATAGCGCAGGGTGGGCTCGCTCACGTCCACGCCGATCAAATCAAAATCTTCAAAACCGCGCAGGGCCTTGGCCATAGAGCCGCCGATCAGGCCCAGTCCCACGATGACAATGTGTCTGCTCATAAGTGATTCCTCTTTTCCCCGGCCCGGTGTTGACCGGTCATCGGGAACACTTTAACACATTTACCCGTTGAAGTCAAGAGAAAGAACATGCGCCCCGCCGGAGTTTTGTACGCTCCGGCGGGGCGCAGGGATGCATGATATCAGTTCTTCAAGCTCTGCATGGGCGCGGGGATGCGGCCGCCGCGGGCGATGAAGTCGTGGGCGGAGAAGGGGTGGACGGGCTGCACGGGGGCGGAACCCAGCAGGCCGCCGAACTCCACCGTGTCGCCAACCTTACAGCCGGGGGCGGGGATCAGGCGCACGGCGGTGGTCTTGGTGTTCACCATGCCGATGGCCGCCTCGTCGGCGATGATGGCGGACAGGGTCTCGGCAGAGGTGTCGCCGGGGACGGCAATCATGTCCAGGCCCACGGAGCACACACAGGTCATGGCCTCCAGCTTGTCCAGGGTCAGGGCGCCGGAGGCGGCGGCGGCGATCATGCCCTCGTCCTCACTGACGGGGATGAAGGCGCCGGACAGGCCGCCCACGGAGGAGGAGGCCATCACGCCGCCCTTCTTCACCGCGTCGTTGAGCAGAGCCAGGGCGGCGGTGGTGCCGTGGGTGCCGCAGACCTCCAGGCCCATCTCCTCCAGGATGCGGGCCACGCTGTCGCCCACGGCGGGGGTGGGGGCCAGGGACAGGTCCACGATGCCGAAGGGGGTGTCCAGGCGGCGGCTGGCCTCCTGAGCCACCAACTGGCCCATGCGGGTGATGCGGAAGGCGGTCTTCTTGATGGTCTCAGCCACCACGTCGAAGGGCTGGCCCTTCACGGCCTGGAGGGCGTGGTGGACCACGCCGGGGCCGGAGACGCCCACGTTGATGACCCGCTCCGGCTCGCCCACGCCGTGGAACGCACCGGCCATGAAGGGGTTGTCCTCCACGGCGTTGCAGAAGACCACCAGCTTGGCACAGCCAAAGCCGCCCTTGTCGGCGGTCCTGTTGGCCAGATCTTTGATGGTCCGGCCCATCAGGGCCACGGCGTCCATGTCGATGCCGGCCTTGGTGGAGCCCACGTTCACGCTGGCGCAGACGATGTCGGTGGTGGACAGGGCCTCGGGGATAGACGCGATGAGCTTGCGGTCGGCGTCGGTCATGCCCTTCTGCACCAGGGCAGAGAAGCCGCCGATGAAGTTCACCCCGCAGGTGTGGGCCGCCCGGTCCATGGCCTGGGCGAAGGGGGTGTAGTTGTCCGTGTCAGAGGCGGCGGCCACCAGGGCGATGGGGGTGACGGAGATGCGCTTGTTGACGATGGGGATGCCGAACTCCTTTTCGATGGCCTCGCCGGTGGCCACCAGCTTTTCGGCGTAGCGGGTAATTTTATCGTAGACCTTGTCGCAGGCCACCTTCACGTCGCTGTGGGCGCAGGACAGCAGGGAGATGCCCATGGTGATGGTACGCACATCCAGATGCTGCTGGTCGATCATCTGGATGGTCTGCATGATCTCGTGTTGATTGAGCATAAAGAACCTCCTGAATGAGCGGTGTTAGATCAAATCCGGTGCATGGCGTTGAAGATGTCCTCCCGCTGGATGCGGATGGACAGCTCCTGCTCCTTGCCCGCCTGCTCCAGCAGGTCGGCCATCTCGCCGATGGAGGCGGTGCAGGCGGCGGTGTCCACCAGCATGACCATGGTGAAATAGTCCTGGAGCACGGTCTGGCTGATGTCCAGAATGTTGATGTTGTGCTGGGCCAGCAGGGCACACACAGCGGCGGTGATGCCCACCCGGTCCTTGCCGATAACGGTAACAATGGCTTTCATAACGGGATGTTCCTTTCTGTTTATAAAATCATGATTTGACAATATCGTATATTAGCTCAGCTCGTCCAATGTTAAAGAAAAGCCCTCCAAAAAGTTATCCATGAAATATTGCAGGGCGGGGATGGGGTCGCGGCAGAGGGCGGCGTAGGTCTGCTCCTTGGCCTTTTTAAACTCCAGATTGCCGCCCTTGACCTCCTCCACACACTTGAGATAGGCCGACAGCTTGTCCGCCGCCTTGACCACCGCCCGGATGTTCTCGTCCGGGATGGTGATGGCGGGGCGAAACTCCTCCCGCAGGTCGTCGGGGAGCATGGACAGCAGCTTCTCCTCGGCCACCGACTCCACCTGTTTATAGGCCTGCTGGATGGCCGGGTTGTCATATTTGATGGGGGTGGGCATGTCGCCGGTCAAAATTTCGCTGGCGTCGTGATACAGGGCCGCCACCGCCGCCTGGCCCGGGTCGATCTGGGGGCCGAAATAGCGGTTCTGGATGACGGCCAGGGCGTGGGCCAGCACGGCCACCATGTGGGAGTGCTCCTGGATGTTCTCCACGTCCGTGTTGCGCATCAGACCCCAGCGGTTGATATAGCGCATCCGGGCGATCATGGGGAAAAAGCTGCCGGACATGGCGCGGCCCCCTTTCGTGAAAAAACAGCGTCAGACTGCTTTAGCAGACATTTTACCACAGCGCCCCGGGAATGTAAATCGGAAAGTCAGCCGGAAATCAACCGACAAGGAGTTGACGGCGGCAAAAAAATTGCGGATAATGGGACCAAACGCATCCGGCACGCACATGGGGGAGGGCCATTTCATGGGAAAGAAAAACACACGGAACACCAAGGGGCGGATCATCCAGGCCGCCTGGCGGCTGTTCTATCAGCAGGGCTATGACGACACCACCGTGGACGAGATCATCCGGGACTCGGGCACCTCCCGTGGGTCCTTCTATCACTATTTCGAAGGGAAGGACGCCCTGCTCTCCTCCGTGTCCTTTCTGTTCGACCAGAAATATGAGGAGCTGATGGAGACCATGGACCCGGACATGGACTGCTTTGACCAGCTGATGTATTTAAACCGGGAGCTGTTCGCTATGATCGAGAACTCCATCTCCCTGGACCTGCTGGCCCGGCTGTACTCCTCCCAGCTCATCACCCGGGGGGACAAGCACCTGCTGGACCACAACCGGACCTATTATAAGCTCCTGCGGCAGATCGTCCTCCAGGGCCAGCAGCGGGGGCAGCTGCGGGGGGACGTGACGGTGAGCGAGATGGTCCGGGTCTATGCCCTGTGCGAGCGGGCGCTGATCTATGACTGGTGCCTGTCCGGCGGGGGCTATTCCCTGCGGCAATATGGCCAGACCATGATGCCCATGTTCTTTCAGGGCTTCCGGGCCAAGGCGGGGCAATAACTTCCCCGGGCGGCCCTTTTCTTTTCCACAGTGCTGTGCTATACTGCAAAGAGAAGCCCGGCCAGCTGCTGGGCTGACCAAAATTTGTTGTAATAGGAGAAAAGCGTCCATGGAATTTTACGCCACCCTCGGCGCCGCCTGTCAGAAGCGGGAGACGCTGGAGCAGATGTTCCGGGCCGGGATGACCGGCATCCGGCTGAACCTGTCCCACACCTCCCTGGGCCAGTGCCGCCCCCTGCTGGAGAGCCGCTTTTTCCCCGCCGCCCGGGCCGCCGGGGTCGCACCCCAGTTGATGATCGACCTCCAGGGGCCGGAGCTGCGGGTGGGTCAACTGCCCTATCCCATCGACCTGCGGGAGGGGAAGGACGTGCTGCTGGGAGACGGGGGCATCCCGGTGCCAGACACGGTGCTGGATATGGCCCATCCGGGGCGCAAGATCTCTCTGGACGACAGCGCTATGCTGCTGGAGGTCCGCCGGGCCAGCCACTCGGTGCTGCTGTGCCGGGTGGTGCGGGGCGGGACCCTGAACAGCAAAAAAAGTCTGGCGGTTCTGGGGCTCGACACCCCCGCCCCCACCCTCACCCGGGAAGACCTGGCCAATTTAGACCTGGCGGGGGAGATCGGCGTGACATGCGTCATGCAGCCCTTTGTCCGGGGACGGAAAGATGTGGAGAACCTCCGTCAGGCTCTGGACCAGCGGGGCCTGAACATCCCCATCATGGCCAAGATCGAAAGCCGCCAGGGGGTGGAACGGCTGGACGAAATTCTGTCCGCCGCCGACCGGCTGTGCATCGCCCGGGGCGACCTTGGGAATACTATGCCCCTGTGGAAACTTCCGGGGGTGCAAAAGCGCATCGCCCGCCGGTGCCGGGAGGCGGGAAAACCCTTCTGCCTGGTGACCCAACTGCTGTGGTCCATGCAGGAGAACCCCGTGCCCACCCGGGCGGAGGTGGCCGACATCTATAACGGGGTACTGGACGGGGCCGCCGCCCTGATGCTCACCGGCGAGACCGCCATCGGCAAGCACCCGGTGGAGGCCATGACCTATCTGGCCAAAACCGCCCGGTGCGCCATGCGGGACATGGAAGAGATGCAAACGCAAGAGGAGACTTGATATGAAAACCCTTTTATTTGTGGACGCCTGTATGCGGGGCCATGAGCAGTCCCGCACCTACGGCCTGTGCCGCCACTTCATTGACGAGTATCTAAAGACCCACCCGGAGTTCCAGCTGGTCCATCGGGACCTGACCGCCGGGGACCTGCCCCAGCTCACCGGCCCCCTGTCCGACCAGCGGGAGGAATGGCCCGTCACCCAGCCGGACGATCCCCTCCTCTCCCCCGCCCGGGAGGTGGCCGGGGCGGACGTCATCGTCATCGGCGCGCCCTATTGGGACCTGACCTTCCCCGCCGCCCTGAAGGTCTATCTGGAGTGGGCCAGCCTGAACAACGTGACCTTCCGCTATACCGACGGGGGCAAGCAGGAGGGCCTGTCCCGGTGCGCCGACCTGATCTTCATCACCACCGGCGGCGGCCCCATCCAGGGGAAAAACTTCGGCTATGACTATCTGAAGGCCCTGTCCAGCATGCTGGGCATCCGCCGCACCCACTGCGTCACCGCCGAAAACCTGGACGTCCAGGGCAACGATGTAAATGCCATTCTGGACCGGGCAAAAGAAGCGCTTGATAAGCTGGCCAAGGCGCTGTAACCAAACATCCCGCTCCGCAGAGATCCTCTTCTGCGGGGCGGGATGTTTTTGTTTTTATTTCAGCAGCTGGGGATAGTCGGTCCTGCCGTTGACCACGCGATAGACGAAGACGCTTTGGCCGATGACCTTGTAGACACAGACCAGGTCGCCGCACAGGACCTTGCGGAACTCCCGGCGGGCCAGCTCCGGGTCGGGGTGCTGGGCGCCCATATAGGGGAAGTCCCCCAGGCGGGCCAGGGTATCCAGCAGGGCGTCGGTGATCTTTTTGGCCGACGCGGCCCCGGCCAGGCGAAGATAGACGTCGGAGATGCGGTCAATGTCCTGCCAGGCGGCCAGGAGGATCTCCACCTTATACTTGCCCATGGGTATACTTCTCCTCCAGCCGCGCCCGGACCTCTTCAATGCTCAGGGTGGGCGCGCCGGACAGGCGGGAGAACTCCGCCTCCAGAATGCTGGCCCGGTGCTCCAGCTCCCGCTCCCGCCGCTCATAGGCGTCTACGCTCATCACCACAAGGTCGGCCTCCCCCTTGTTGGTGATGACGATGGGCTGGCCCGATTCCTTGGCCAGGGCGGCCACCTGGGGATAGTCATTTCTCAGGGCAGTGGACGGCTTTAAGTTCACGCCAGACACCTCCTATCATTTTTCTAATAGTATTCTATCATACTTTGCTGAATATGAGAACCCCCTGTTTCCCTTGCCTGTTTTCGCAAATACTGATATACTGACTCTTGAATCACCGCCCGGGATGCCGGGCAGAGGGGAGCGCAACATGAACAAGCTGATGGTCCTGGACGGCAACTCCATCGTCAACCGGGCCTTTTACGGCGTGAGCTCGAACCTGACCACCCGGACGGGCCAGCCCACCAACGCCGTGTTTGGCTTTTTGAATATCCTGAACAAGCTGCTGGACGAGGAGCAGCCCCAGGCCCTGTGCGTCACCTTTGACCGCAAGGCCCCCACCTTCCGCCACCTGGCCTACGAGGGCTATAAGGCCCAGCGCAAGCCCATGCCCGAGGAGCTGGCCAGCCAGATGCCCATTCTGAAAGAGGTCCTCTCCGCCCTGAACATCCCCATGTACGAGCTGGACGGCTGGGAGGCCGACGACCTGATTGGCACCATCGCCAAGACGGACGAGCGCGCCGGGTGGGACACGGTCATCGTCACCGGGGATAAAGATTCCCTCCAGCTGGTCA
>OLFT01002678.1_pt1 | contig 14720 bp, 22 predicted proteins | sample 1604921 | NCBI WGS metagenome assembly OLFT01 (sample SAMEA3888897, study PRJEB22519) | human gut metagenome | biome: human gut; feature: human-associated habitat; material: faeces | place: Denmark | collected 2013 | reverse complement strand
CAAAGATAGGAGAATGCTGTAATGGAAAGAGAAGAAGTGCAGGTGGCTACAAATGGAAATGGTTATAATAATAGGAGAATTAGGAATGCCACTCCAGAAGAGTATGGTGATATAAAGTTTAAATCTAAGATTGAGGCAATGGTCTATAGGACCTTGCTTCAACATGGGTTTGAGCCTGAATATGAAACCCATACTTATACAGTCTGGGAAGGATTTAGACCTACTGTACCTTTTTACACCCGTAATAAAGCTAAGGCTACGATACTAAACCTTAAGAAGCTAATTAATATTACTTATACCCCAGATTTCTACATGGAGTATCAAGGCTTAAAGATAATTATTGAAGTAAAGGGGCAAACAAATGATGTGTTCCCTTATAAGTTCAAGTTATTTAGATGGCATATAGAGAACTTGCCAGATAAAGAAAATTATCTTATCTTTGAGGTCTTTACTAAGAAACAACTCTTAGAATTTATTCAAATTATTAAAGATGAAAGCCATAGAAAGGATGAGGAAATTGCTCAACAGTTTACCCAAGAGTGATATAACTTTAGGTGAACAGTTTATTCAGAGCAGAGATTTTGAATCACTCAAGGACTTAGTGGATTCAGCAATATTCAAGACAAGGAAGAATATCAAGAGTGAAAATCCTAAACAGGAGTACCTTGATGTAGACTTGACAGAGTTAAGTAATTTAAAGGCTGAGGTGGATGTATATTTAACCCAGCTTGAAGTTCCCAGTAATGAATGGGAAGAAGACATAGAGGAGGAATACTATGATGAAGAGTATTAAAGAACTATCTTGGAATGTAACAGAGGAAGAGTACAGGAAAGACCCTGCAATCAGTTACTCTACATTATCAAGATTTGAAAGGGAAGGATGGAGAAATCTCAGTTCTCTCTTTGATAAGGTAGATACACCAGCATTACTATTTGGTAGTGCAGTGGATTGTATGCTTACTGATGGAGAACAAGCCTTTGCTGAAAGATTCATTGTATGTGAATTTCCTAATCTATCAGATAACCTGATAAGTATTACCAAAGTATTATTCTCCAAGTATGGAGATACACACAGAAGGGTAGATACTATTGATGATGAAGTGATTAGTAGTGTGGCTGTAGCCAATGGATATTATGCAGGAGACTCTTATAAAGCTACCAGAATAAAGAAGGTAAAAGAGAGTTGCAATGAATATTATTCACTACTTGCACTGGCAGGAGACAAGACCATATTATCCCAAAAGGATTATAATGATGTGTCTCTGTGTGTTGATGAATTAAGAACCAACTCAATAACCAAGGACTTCTTTTATATAGACCCTTGGAGAGATGATATTGAGAAGGTGTTTCAATTGAAGTTCAAGGCTGAATGGAATGGAATACCAGTGAGATGTATGTTTGATGAACTTATTGTGGACCACCATAATAAGATTATCTATCCAATAGACTTAAAGACTACTGGGTATCCTGAGGAAAACTTTCAAGACTCCTTTGCTCACTGGAGATATGATATTCAAGCTAAGCTATATACATATATTCTTCAAGAATGTATTAAGAGAGACCCCTATTTCAGTGAGTTCAAGATTCAACATTATCAATTCATTGTTATCAACAAAAGGACAATTGCTCCTATTGTGTGGGAATTCTATGGAAACTTTGGTATGGTAGATTTAAAGGATGAAACAGGTAAGATATATAGGGATTGGAGGAAGATTCTTACAGACCTAAATTATTATCTTACTAATCCTAACTTGAAATATAGTAAGGAAGTGATGGCAAATGATTGTATTATGGAAATAAAGAATTTAGTACCAGCATGACAGAGTTAGAATATTTTAAAGGGGATGAACTGGCAGCCTCTACTTGGAGGAATAAGTATGCAACAGAGGGAGAACAAACTCCTGATGATACACACAGAAGGCTTGCAAGGGAATTTGCAAGAGTAGAGGAAAACTATAGATGGAGTCAAGAAGGCAGATTGTCCTTATCAAACTATGGTTATCAAAGACCTAATCTTGATGAAGAGGCTATCTATCAATTATTCAAGGACTTCAAGTATATTATACCCGGAGGTTCAGTTATGTCTGGTTGTGGAACTGGAGCATTAGTAAGTCTTAGTAATTGCTTTGTAATAGGCAGTCCAAAGGACAGTTATGCAGAGATAATGAAGACAAGAAGCCAACAGGCTCAACTTATGAAAAGAAGGGGTGGAGTTGGTTATGACTTATCTCAGCTTAGACCAAGAGGAGCTAAGGTTAATAATGCAGCAAGGTCTTCAACAGGTGCAGCATCTTTCATGGATGTATGTTCAGATATAACCAATGAAGTGGCTCAGAATGGAAGAAGAGGTGCTCTTATGTTAAGTATGAGTATCAATCATCCTGACATTGAAGAGTTCATTACTAAGAAGCAAGACTTAACTAAGGTAACTGGAGCTAATATATCAGTTAAAGTTACTGATGAGTTTATGCAGGCAGTAATGGAAGATAAGGATTATATTCTTAGATTTCCAGTAGATGAATCTGACCTTTCTTACAAAGAGACAGATGAGTTTGGTAATACTGTGTGTATTCAGTATAATGAGTTCTTTGATGGTAAGAGAGAGTATAACAAACTATATTCAATAGGAAAGGGAAGATTCATTAAGCTAATTAAAGCAAGAGAGTTATGGAATACTCTTATGCACTGTGCTTGGAATACTGCTGAACCGGGGATTATGTTTGAAGGAGCAATGCACAACTATTCTCCTGATGGTGTATATCCTGACTTCAAGATGGTGGGGACAAATCCATGTGGAGAGATACCAATGGGTCCATTTGATAGCTGTAGATTGATTCATATCAACTTGGCAAGTTATATTGTAGACCCATTTACAGATAAGGCTCATATTGATGAAGAGTTACTCTATATGCACTCTTATGAAGCTATGAGATTAGCTGATGACTTGGTTGATTTGGAGATTGAAGCTGTTGATAAGATTATTGATACAGTGAAGAATGACACTGATGATACTGAGTTCAAGTTATGGAGTAGAATCAAGGAGACTGCAATTCAAGGAAGAAGAGCTGGTTTAGGTTTTACTGGACTTGCTGATGCAATAGCTATGTTAGGCTTGAAATATGATTCTGATGAAGGTATTAGTCAGGTTAAACAGCTAATGAAAGTTATGTTCAAAGGTCAGCTTGATAGTAATATTGATATGGCTATTGAGAGAGGTGCATTTCCTGCTTGGGATTCTGTTGTAGAAGCAGAATCTAATTCAGATTGGCTAAAGTTTATAAGAAGTAACTATCTTAAAACTTGGCTTAAGATGGCTCAGTCTGGTAGAAGAAACATAAGTTGGTCAACAGTAGCTCCTACTGGAACTGTAAGTATCATGGCTGGCACAAGTAGTGGTATTGAGCCTGTATTCATGCCCTTCTATCAGAGAAAGAGAAAGTGTATGTCTGAAAGTGACAGGGTAGATTATGTAGATAAGGTTGGTGAGAAATATACTTTGTTTACAGTAGTTCATCCTAACTTGAAGAGATGGGCAATAGAAACTATGAACTATTCTGAGTCAGAAGTTAATGAATGGAGCTTAGAAGTATGGAAGGAAGTCTGGAAAGAAAGTCCTTACTATGGTTCTACTGCACCAGAGATTGATTGGAGACAGAGAGTTAAATTACAGGGAGTAGTTCAGAAATATATCACTCACAGTATCAGTAGTACAGTTAATCTGGCTAAAGAAACTACAGAAGAGGAGATTGCTGACATCTATATTGAGGCATGGAAACAAGGATTGAAAGGTATCACTATTTATAGAGATGGATGTAGGGAAGGTGTATTAACTCAGGTTGAGAAACCTAAGACCATTGAGGGGAGACAAGCTCCCAAGAGACCTAAAGAACTTGAAGCTGATGCTTATTTGATTAAAGCAAAGGGTGAACAGTTCATTATCTTGGTGGGTATGTTAGAGTCTAAACCTTATGAAGTCTTTGCATTCAGACCAAGGAATCCTATTAGTTTTAAACCTCATAAAGGTGTTATAACTAAAGTAAGTAAGATGCACTATAGCTTTACATCAGATGTCTTTCATATAGACAATCTTGAGTTAGCTAATGAAAATGTTGAAGAGAATGCAGCTACTTTGTATTCATCTATGTTACTAAGACATGGGGTAGATATTAAGTATATTGTCAAGACTGCAAAGAAGGTTAATGACAATATCACTTCATTCAGTTCAGCTATGTGTAGAGTACTTAGTAAGTATATCCCTAATGAAGAAATCAAAGGTGAGGTATGTCCTGATTGTGGTGGAACATTAGTAAGAGAAAATGGGTGTGTCCACTGCTCTTCCTGCGGCTGGAGCAGGTGCAGTTAGGTTGTATTATTAGTATAAATAATTTATTTAAACTCTTGTTACATTCAACTTTTATATTTATCTTTGTATAAACTTAAATTACAAAGAAATGATAAAAGAGGAAACAATTACAAGGTATGATGAATTAGAAATTGATAAGAAATATCAAGAAGGCATGTCAACTACAGAGATTTGCAAGACCTTTAAAATCAGTTGGAATCAACTCCATCAATATTTTATTATAAAAGGTGTACAGACAAGACCTGCTAAAAGAAGGGAGAGTTTAAGACCAAAAGCACCTGTAGGTAGAAAATTTGGTTTGTGGACTGTTGTTTCTGATGAGGTTAAATCTGGAAGTCAAGTATCTCCTACTTCTAATTCAAGAAATTTATACTGGTTGGTTCAATGTGAGTGTGGTGAACTTGCTTGGAGAAATTCAGCAGTTATACAATCTGGAAAATCTACAAGGTGTAAAAAGTGTGGTAATAAGGTTTATATAGGTGAAAATGGAGTAGCTAAGGTTAATTCTATTATATTATCAAAGTATAATCAAACTATACAAGGGCTTCCTACAAGAAAACATAGGGGTAGGAAGCCTGAATTAACCTTTAATATATCTGTAGAATACCTTAATAACTTGTATGAAGAGCAAAACCATATTTGTGCTTTGTCTGGGGTATCTTTGGAGCCTGACTTAAATCTTACTATGCAGCAGCAAAATATGTCTATAGACAGAATTGACTCTAACATAGGGTATGAGGAAGGTAATATTCAATGGGTAGACAAAAGGATTAATATGATGAAGGGTTCTCTAAGTAATGAAGAGTTTATAGAATTATGTACTAAAGTTGCTGAATATAATAAATTAATTAAAGAACAAAATAAAAATGAAGATTAAAGTAAAAGAAATAACAAAAGGTTGTTTTCCTGTAAGGACAGGAGAGGATAAGTCAGATTGTTTTGACCTATGTCTGGCAGAAGATGTGACTTTGAAGAAAGGAGAGGTTTATGTTGCAAGGTTAGGTATTGCAACTGAACTTCCTAAAGGGATAGTAGCTAAAGTTTATAGTAGAAGTAGTGCTCCAAGTAAGTTGGGAGTTACTATTGCTAATGGTCTTGGGTTCATTGACACTATTTATAATGGTGATACAGATGAATGGAGAGCACCATTATATGCTTTCAAGGCTGTAACTATCCCTAAAGGCACAAGAGTATGCCAATTTGAGGTTAAATTATCTCAGTTTGCTACTGTATGGCAGAAATTAAAATGGCTGTTATCATCTAAACCACTTCTGGAGCCTGTAGATTTTCTTGGAAATGAAGGAAGAGGTGGAATAGGGTCAACTGGCAAATAATCACTAAAAAAAAACATGAAACATGGAGTTTGTATGGAAAATTGTAGCAATGATAGTAACATTGGCTTGTGTAGCCATTGTTGCTGGAGTTGTTAATCTAATAATGAATAGAAGGAAAATAGACCCTAAAGTAGGAAAGATTTCATTTAGAGAGTCTATGGATTTGGTTGAACTGCCAATTGTCACATTTATGAATAATGGCAGGAAACTGAATTTTCTTCTTGATACTGGTGCATCTTATTCTTCAATTAATGAAGCAGCTCTGGAAGGATTATCTTATGAAGAGACTGGAGAGACAGGCTTTGGAATGGGAATTGAGGGTACTGTTAAAGAGGATAGAGGTTATATCAGAATGAATGTGGACTATAGAAGTCAAAGCTATGAGGATGATTTCCAAGTAGTAGACTTAAGTCAGGCATTTGGGATGATTAAACAGGAGTATGGTATTAACCTGCATGGAATCTTAGGTAGTACTTTCTTTCAGAAGTATAGGTATGTACTGAATTTTGATGAATTAGTAGCTTATTCAATGGTATGAAAGACTTAATAGAGTTAAAATCAAGAGGTGAGGAACATAATTATCTCAGAAAGTTAAAGAAGGCTGATGGTAGTGAGTCAATGACTTACCTATTAAAGACTTCTACTTACATGATGAGAAGTGGAAATATGCCTAATGGGAAACTATTTATAGACCCAGCAGGAGGTCCAATGATAATTGTGGGTTCATATCTTGAGGAAGCTGAGGCAGTAGTTAAATCCATTGACCATGTAATGGGAATGGGCTATACTATTACCTTTGAAGTACCACCAGAAGAAGAGCAAGAGTTAATTGATGCAATTGTGAATATATGATTTATGTAGTAACTCAACAAATACTACCTGAATCTGACAAGTATGAGATAATATCTCCACAAGCTGCATTATATATACTCAAGCCTTTAAGAAAGGTTGGCTTAGATACTGAAACCAAAGGGTTTGACCCTTATACAAAAGAACTCATAATGCTCCAGTTGGGGTGTTATGAGTTTCAAGTAGTAATTGATATAACTACTGTAAGCCTAAGTTTCTTTAAGGACTATCTTGAATCTGATAGACTATTTATTGGTTGGAATATCAAGTTTGACTTGAAGTTTTTATTCCATCAAAGAGTGGTTGTAAAACAGGTTTATGATGGTTTCTTGGCAGAGAAACTTATGTATATGGGCTTTCCTGCTGGTATTCATTCTATGGCTTTAAAAGCAGCAGGTCAAAATTATCTTGGTGTTGAGCTGGATAAAACTGTTCGGGGTAAAGTGATGTGGGCTGGTCTTTCAGAAGATGTTATTGAGTATGGTGCAAATGATGTGAAATATCTGGAGAAGATAATGGATGCACAGGAAAAAGAACTCCAGAAGAGAGGATTAGTTACAGCTCTTGTGTATGAGAATAAGTCTGTTCCTTGGGTTGCATATACTGAATATTGTGGTGTGTTATTATACAGAAGTAAGTGGGAAAGAAAAATGCTTCTTGATAATTTCACTGTCAAAGTATTTGAGGATGCACTTAGTGATTGGGTTATTAACTCAGCTAAAGGAGAGAATTATGCTTATCATTACTTGCAGATAGAAGGATGGGATGACCCTGATGACCTTGAGAAAGCAAGGAAAAAGATGAAGGGTGAGAGATGCCCAGAAGCAGACATTAAAGGGCAAAAGAGGGGTTATTGTGAAGCATGGAAAGTTCCTATTGATGCAAGGTTAAGTACCAAGTACATAAAGGAAGACCTTCAAGGAGACCTATTTCTTGGCTTTCAAAACAAGATTCAATGTTTGATTAATTGGGATAGTCCTAAACAGGTAATTCCATTATTCAAATCATTAGGTTTTGATTTGTTAGCTAAAGATAAGGATACTGGTGAATGGAAGGATAGTATTGAGGCAAAAGTAATTGAACCTCAGCAAGATAAATCTACCATTGCATATTTGTATCTACAATATAAGGCAGCAAAGAAGGTTACTTCTACTTATGGTCAGAATGTAATTAACCAGATAAATGAAAAGAGTGGAAGGTTACATACTAACTTTAATCAGTTAGGAACAGATACAGGAAGATTAAGTTCAGGAGGTAAGGATAAATCAAACAATATTGAGTATCTTAACTTTCAGAACTTTCCATCTGATAGTGAGACAAGAGCTTGCTTTGTTGCAGGAAAAGGAATGAAATGGATTTCTTGTGACTATAGTGGGCAAGAATCAAGAATTATTGCAGATGTAACCAATGACCCAGCTATGATTGATTTGTTCAATAATGGTTGTGGTGATATTCATTCTCTGGTAGCCAAGATGTCTTATCCTGAGATAATAGGAAATTGTCCTATAGAAGAAGTAAAGTATAAGTTCAAACATTGGAGAAGTGAAGCTAAGGGTGTTGAATTTGCCATTAATTATGGTGGTGATGCTAACACTATTCATGGTAATAAGGGTATTCCTCTTGTAGAAGCCAACAAGATTTATAATAACTACATGAAAGGTTTTAAAGGTATGAAAGTGTATCAAGACAGACAGAGAAAGTTTGTCATGGAGCATGGATATATCATTACTGACTTTTCAAGTGGAAGAAAGGCTTATATCTATGATTATGACATATTAATGGGTATAAAAGCAAGGTTCAATCAAGAGTATTGGGCTACCTATAAATCTTATAAAGGTAAAGAGAATAAGTTGCTTCCTAAACAAGTGAAGAATGAGTTATATCAAAGATTTGCCAGAGGAGACAACTTTAATTCTATGGTGGGAGTATATCATTATACAACCAAGAAAGCAGGAAAAGATACTATCAGAGAGGCTTATGTAAATATAGCTGATGTGTATGTACATCCTGTAAGACACTTCTTCAAGAGGAAGTCTGCATCTGAAAAACAAGCAATCAATTATCCTTGTCAAGGATGTGGTGCTACTATGTTCAAGACTGCATCTATCTTCTTATGGGAATATCTTGTAGAGCATGATTTGTTATTCAAGGTAAAGTTATGTATTCCAGCACATGATGAATGGAATATAGAGGTTCCAGAAGAGATAGCTGATGAAATGACAGAGGTTTTGAAAAATTGTATGAAAAAGGCTGGAGCATTCTTCTGTAGGAAAGTAGAACTTCCTGCTGAGGGGGATGCCCATGACCACTGGGTGCATTAAATTATTAATGAATCCAAAGTATTTCACTTTTGGTCTTGCTATTTATAACTATTATTTGTAACTTTGCAAAAAAAAAAGATATGAAGGTAGCAAAAGTAGCAGGACCAAATCAAACTAAAGTTTGTCCTAAATGTGGAAGAGATTTACCCTTAGAGTCCTATTCTAAAGGTAATGGTATGTATGGTAGAAGAAGCATTTGTAAAGAGTGTGACCATATAATACAAAATACTGATGAGAAAAGAGCAATGAGGAGAGCAAGAAGGGATGAAAGGAGAAGAAATGAAGAAGGATATATTGAAAAGGAAAGGGAAGCTAACTTAAGAAAGATTATCTCAAGTGAAAACTCCTACAAAAAGTACTTGCTTAGAAGTGCAAAACAAAGAGCTTCAAAGCAGGGGATTCCTTTTGATATAACAATTTCTGATTTTGATATTCCAGAGTATTGTCCTCTGCTCAATATTAAGTTAGTTAAACATATTGGAGATAGACAGGGAGGCACTTATGAGGACTCTCCTTCTATTGATAAGATAATACCAGAATTAGGGTATGTGAGGGGAAATGTTTGGGTTGTTAGTAATAAGGCAAACAGGATAAAGAATAATGCAACTTTAGAAGAACTCAAGTTGTTAATTAAGAACTTGGAAGATTTTTGGATTCATTAATATGACAGGACAAATTATACTTGGATTAATCCTACTCCTTGGTTTTATAGGAGTAGGATTTCTTATCAAACACCAGAATAAGGTAGATAAGAAAAGAATTTATGTCCATAAAAAGACTGGAGGGCAATATAGACCTGTTTATATATGTCAAATGAAGGACATTACAAGCAGGAAGTGGTTTAAAGCCATAGCTTATATCAGTCTTAAGACAGGAGAAGTTTTTATTAGGGAAAGGCAAGATTTCCTTAAACAGTTTGAAACATTAGAAGAATGGGAAAAAGAGAAGTAATACAACAGACAATAGGAGATTTAGCTACATTAGCCAATGAGGTGCAGTATAAGAAGATTACTCCCGAAGAAATCTGTAAAGGATTGGATGCAATAAGGGTTAATCTTGAGGTATTGGGAGAGAATGATAAGACTCTATCTAATACATCAGCTCACCAATTCAAGGATATAGTTAAAGGAATGATTGAAACCTATGTTAGGAAGAATCATGACTATGGTAATTCCTTTGATAAATCTCTTGATAAGTTTGGTCTTGTAGCATCAGTAGTAAGGATTGGAGATAAGATGAATAGAATTGAGTCTCTGGTTCAAAAGAAAGCTATGGTACAAGATGAATCTATCAGAGATACACTACTTGATATGGCTAATTATGCCATTATGACAGTAATGTGGGTGGATAATCAAAAGAAGTGTGATATATGCCAAAGTTAATTTTGTGTAGAGGAATACAAGGGAGTGGTAAGACTACTTGGGCTAAACAGTGGGTACTTGAAGACCCAGAGCATAGAGTAAGATTCAGCAATGATGACATCAGAAATATGCTTGGTAAATATTGGGTTCCAAGTAGAGAAAATCTTGTATCTGATATAAAGAAAGATTTCATGGTGAGTGCTATGGAATTTGGGTATGATATTGTTATTGATAACATGAATCTTAATCCAAAAGAAATAGAGTACTATAAGGACTTGGTTGATAGTACCCTTGGATATGTAAAACCTTATTCAATAGAATGTAAAGATTTCTTTATACCTCTTGAAGTATGTATTGAAAGGGACTCTAAAAGAGAAAATCCTATTGGTGAAGAAGTAATAAGAAAGACTTATGAAAGGTATAAAACAATAATTGAAGGATGATTATAGCAGTGGACTTTGATGGAACTTGTGTTACACATGAGTTCCCAAGAGTAGGAAAGGAGATAGGAGCAGCAGAAGTCTTGAAAGAATTGACTGATAAAGGTCACAAGATTATATTGTTCACTATGAGAAGCCATCAGTTGGATGGAGCAGAAGAAACAGAGGAATTTGGTTATGGTAAAACTAAGCCAGCTAAATTACCCAGTGATGGGTTGCAGGATGCAATAGACTGGTTTAAGAAGCATGATATTCCTTTGTTTGGTGTAAATGAAAACCCAACTCAAAAGGATTGGACTTCATCACCTAAACCTTATGCTCACATCTATATTGATGATGCAGCTTTGGGAGTTCCCTTGAAACATAGTTATATTTCTGATAGACCTTATGTGGATTGGGATATAGTTAAATATTATCTTCATGCAAAGGGTATATTATGACATTGAATGAAAAGATAGGTGTCATTCTAAAACAACACAAGGAAGGAGAGGAGTTCTTCAATGCTCTTGACCTTATGATTAAAGGGGATAGAAGCATACTTGAAGACTTCCTCTCATTCTTTATGAATGATGCTGGAAGAAACTTGGAATTGCCTGATACAGGCTTAATTGTGAGTGGAGGATTTGGTAATGCCATTATGACAATGTATGGTGACAGATTGACTGAAACTTTTAGAGAAGTAATTGTCACTAATGGTGGTATCAGATTGGGCAATGAAGCACTTATATTCAAGGATAAGTTGCTTTGTAAGAACTGGATATTCATTGATGACTCCTATTATTTAGGAAGAACAAGAGCTGGTATTTCAGTTGCTTTGAGGAAGATTAGACCTGATGCTTCAATCCTTGAAACTTATGTTATCTATGATGGAAGTATGGGTAGAGCAGATAAAGTAAAAAGTATGTATAGATATAATAAATAGTATGGCAGGACAACAAGGAATTTATTGTGCCCCAGACAATATAGTCCCTAATAGGGATAGGGTAGATGTAGGTTGTGCTCCTGATGGAGCAATGCAACTCTGGGTTATGGAATATGAAGTTACTGGAATAGGTAAGGGATGTGCAATGTGTAAGGCTATCAATCCTCAACAGGCAGAAATGCTCTTGAAGAGTAATGGTATATACAATGGGAGTTCATATCTATATAAAGTAACAAGAATTGAACAGGTTATTGTACCTCCTTGCAATGGTCTTATGGCTGAGCAAGTAGTAACTTATAAAGATGTAGCATCATGAATAAGAAACTTAGGTTATTAGTAACAACTAAATGTCCTAACAAATGTCCCATGTGTTGTAATAACTCATGGGATTTTTCATCTTTACCAGTAGTGGATAGATGGAACTATGAGGAGATAATGATTACTGGAGGAGAACCTTTGATTCATACTAATAAAGTGGCTGAATTAATAAGGTCTATTCGAGTTATTAGTGAGGTTTATACAGACATTCCAAAGGTATATGTGTACACTTCAATAGCTGCTTGGGATAGAGTAAGGACTATATTAGCTTATGCAGATGGTATAGTCTTGACTCCTCACAGTCAGAGTGATATTGATAAGTTTGTGGAACTGAACAATATGATGCAAGAGGTTAAAGAAACTAAATCTGATTTCATTAAAGGGAAATCTCTTAGACTTAATCTCTTTGCTGATATGAAACTTCTCCTTCCTGAGCATATTGATTTGTCACTATGGAATGTCAAGGAAATGGAGTGGCTGGAGAATTGTCCACTGCCTAAAGGTGAGGACTTTAGGAGAATTAAAGAACTTTGGTGATGAAGCAATTTACACATAGAGAGTTTGTTAGGGTGGTAGTAGCCAATGGTTTTTATTATAATAGACAAAGTGGAGACCATGCTATCTACCTTAATGAAAAAGGCAGGCATATTAGCATCCCATTAAAACTTGAAAGTGTTATTGCAAGAAGATTAATCAAAGAGAATAATTTAGAGATAAATATTAAGAAACTTAAAAAGGAAAAGAGAATGAGTAATGCACCATTAGGGGCTGATGAAGACCCCAGAGCACCTTGGAATGCACCCCTTGATGTAAAACATAAGAGGTTTGTGAGTGTAACCATATCATATTATGATGAGGTTGAATTACCTCCAGATGCAGAGGAGGAACAGATTAAGGAAGCCCTTGAAGAGAAGGTGAGAAGACAGGACTTTCCTAAGAAAGTTGATTTTGATGAAATTGTAATATTGGATGAGTAAGATTGTAAGATTAGTTCAAGTTACTTCTTGGAAAAGAGCCTTAAATGCTGCAAGAAGAACTATTGGAAAGGCTTTTCTTGATAAAGAGCCTTCTGCTTCATGGGAAGCAAAGATGTTGCTGGCTGAACACAGTCCTATCAGATTGGTAGAATATGATTGGTCATGGGAAGAAATAAAGCAATGGGTTACTGTACACTTAGTAAGACACCATGAAGGATGTGAGAAGTTTGTACATAGCCAAAGGGGGGATAGAAGAGACCTTGGAATACCAAGGGATGAATTGCCTCAAGGTGCTTTAAATGACATGGATATGACAGCTAATGCACAAGCTATCATTAATATCTCAAGGAAGAGATTATGTAGTTGTGCATCTGTAGAAACAAGGGAAGCATGGAAACAAGTATTAGAAGCTATAAAAGAAGTTGACCCAATACTTGTAGACAAGTGTGTGCCTGAGTGTATATATAGAGGTTTTTGTCCTGAGTTCATGAAGCCCTGTGGCTATTCAAAGACAGCTAAATATCAAGAAGATTTGGAGAAGTATAGAAATACTGATTATTAACTAAAAAAAAAAAACAATGGCATTTGGAAGTAAGAAACAAGCAGTTATTGCGAAGCCTTCATTTAAGGAAAGGCTGACTGGAGTAAAATCAATGTTTAAGAAAGCACATGACAGTAAGAAACAAAAGGTAAAACTTCTTGAGGATGAAATAGGTTTCATCTCTGAAACTCAGAAAGAAGCTCAAGAGTTTATGTCAAATCTTGAAAAGTTCATTTAATGAGAACAAATTTAATTAAGACAAAAGAGCTACCTAAAGTAGTAGAGCCATCTACTACTGATGGTATGCTTGACATGGTAATTGCATTTGATACAACTGGCTCTATGTCAGCTTATATTAATGCAGTAAAGACCCATGTGAAGGAGTTAGTTCCCAAACTATTTAGTTCTAATCCTGATTTAAGGATTGGTATAGTAGCATTTGGTGACTATTGTGATATGAAACTTTATATGGTAAGGCTTACCAAGTATTGGATTTAACTAATGATGAGAATAAAATCATCCAGTTTATTAATGAGGCTCAGAATACAAGTGGTGGGGATGGTGATGAGTTCTATGAACTGGTCATTAAGAAAATCACTGAGGAAACTGCATGGAGAGAAGGTTCTACTAAGGCAGTATTATTGATTGCTGATGCAGCACCTCACAAGGTAGGTTACAGTTATAGAAGCATTGTAAGTAATGCCCAAATTGACTGGAGAGAAGAAGCTAAGAAGGCAAGTAAATTAGGTATCAAATTTGATACCATGACTATTGACCCTATGTATGTTGAGTGGTATAAAGAGCTTTCTGCCATGACAAATGGTATAAGTGTTCCCTTCAATAATAGTGGTAAAACTTCTCAAGTGATTGAAGCTGCTGCATTAAGTAGAGGTGGAACAAGGACAAAAGCTATGTATATGGCTACTATGGATTCTGTAAAGGATGATGTAGAATTAAATGCAGTATATACTGCTTATTCAAAAGAAGTAACAGATTAAAATCAAGACAAATGAAAATCAATATTAAAGAGATAGCAGTAGGTGATGTATTCTCAGAAGAATCACATTACATTGTTGAGGAGATTGGTAAAGATACAATCAAGTTCAAACATACAGAGAGTGGAAAGTCAGTAACATTAGGTTATGGTTATGTTCAAGACCTACTTAATACTTCTGACCAGTATGACAAAGAAGTAAAAGTGACTAAGGAAGATAAGAAAGATGGTACTCCGGGTATAAGGACAATCTTTGAGGGAATCAAATCTTCTGAGGTATTCACTGTTGTGTTCCAAAAG
>OLFT01002657.1_pt1 | contig 14790 bp, 9 predicted proteins | sample 1604921 | NCBI WGS metagenome assembly OLFT01 (sample SAMEA3888897, study PRJEB22519) | human gut metagenome | biome: human gut; feature: human-associated habitat; material: faeces | place: Denmark | collected 2013 | reverse complement strand
ACAAGAATAACGTTCTTAGCTCCTGCTGCTGCTCCTTTCCATGCTTCGCCAAGTGCTGCTACATTGGCATCGTTTCCTGCTTTGGACGGAAGTCCTGTCAGTTCTGTCAGTTCCTTAGTAACTTCTTTAAAGCCCCAGAAAAGGTTTACCGCACATGGCACTTCCCCTCTCTCGTTAACAGGTCCCGGTACCCCGATTCCCACACCGTCGATTTCTTCTTTATCCAGCTTACGCTCTGCGATCTTGTCAAGGATTGTCTTTGCAATATCTGGCAGGATTGCTTCTCCACTGTTCTCCTTACGTGTAGGAATTTCCCATTTCTCAACTAAGACTCCGTCTGTCTGAAAGAGTCCACATTTTACAGATGTACCACCAACGTCAATTCCAAAACAATACTTTCCCATAATATCTGATATCCTCCAAATTACTTTAAATTATTTTTCTTCACGTTTCTTTGCAAGGTTTGCCTGAACACGTTTGTACAGTTCTTCCGCTGCATTATATCCCATCTTCTTCTGTCTGTGGTTAACTGCCGCAGATTCAACGATAATAGCCAGATTACGTCCCGGACGGATAGGCAGAGAATGGCATACAATCTTATTTCCAAGATACTCTGTATATTCCTCATGCAGGCCGAGACGGTCATATTCTTTGTTCTTATTCCACTCTTCAAGCGTGATAACAAGATCAATATTCTGTGTCTCCCTGACACTCAGTACACCGAACAATGCTTTTACATCTACAATACCGATACCACGCAATTCAATGAAATGTCTTGTGATATCCGGTGCCGATCCAACCAGTGTCTCATCACTGACTCTGCGGATCTCTACGACATCATCACTGACAAGACGGTGTCCACGCTTGATCAGTTCCAGTGCGGCTTCACTCTTACCGATTCCACTTTCACCCATGATCAGCACACCAACACCGTATACATCAACCAGCACACCATGAATAGAAATGCATGGTGCAAGTTCCACATTCAGCCATCGGATAATCTCTGCTGTAAATTCCGATGTCTTCTTCTCTGTCTGGAATACAGGGATATTTGCCTTTTCTGCCATCTCCAGAAGCATCTTTTCCGGTGGAAGATTCCTGCAGAAGATCAGGCAAGGGATCTTATAAGAAAGCAGTGTCTCATAAATCCGCTTTTTCTTATCTTCATCTGTCATCTTCTCCAGAAATGTATATTCTACATAACCAATGATCTGTACACGTTCTGAATCAAAATGTTCAAAAAATCCTGTAAGCTGCAGTGCCGGTCTGTTAATATCTGGTATCTCTACATCTTTATCAGACAGATCTACATCCGGTGTTAAATTTTTAAGATTCATTTTTTCAACAAGTGTTTTTAATTCAACTTTATTCGCCATATTCTTCTACCTCACACGCATTAAAAATCTCTTTAATTATTATACCATACTTAATGATTCTGGTGAAAAAATTTATATACTTCCTGTGCAGATTTTTCATTCATACTTGGCAGTTCTTTTAACTCTTCTACTGTTGCATTACGGATTGCATCAATATTCTCAAAGCACCGCATCAGATCTTTTCTTCTTGCAGGGCCGACTCCCGGAATATCGTCCAGCACAGAATGCACCTGCCCCTTGCTGCGCAATTGTCTGTGAAATGTAATTGCAAAACGGTGCGCTTCGTCCTGTATCCTGGTAATCAGCCGGAAACATTCCGAGTTGCGGTCAATCGGAAGTTCAGTATTATTAAAATACAGTCCTCTCGTTCTGTGATTGTCATCTTTTACCATTCCACACACCGGAATATGCAGATGAAGCTTTTCCAGTACTTCCAGTGCTATATTCACCTGCCCCCGTCCTCCGTCCATCATGATCAGATCCGGAAATATCTGAAAGCCTCCGGTTTCACTTTCTTCCTGCTGTTCACGCAATCCATGCCCGAATCTTCTGGTCAGTACTTCATTCATACTGGCATAATCATCCGGACCCTGCACAGTTTTAATTTTGAATTTGCGGTAATCGTTCCGTTTTGGTTTCCCATGTTCATAGACTACCATCGATCCGACAGAATCGAATCCGTTCGTATTGGAAATATCATATGCCTCCATGCGTATGATGCCTTTTAGTCCCAGTATCTTTTCCAGTTCTTTCACTGCACCGATCGTTCTTCCCTCTTCACGTTTCAGACGTTCTCTGTCATTCTTTAACACCATCTGCGCATTCTTTTGTGCCAGTTCTACCAGTTTTTCCTTCGTTCCCTTCTTCGGAATGCGAAGATGTACTCTGCGTTCTCTCCTTGCCGTCAGCCATTCTTCGATGATATCCTGATCTTCAATCTCTTCCGGCAGCATCAGTTCCGCAGGAATATATGGTGTGCCTGCATAAAACTGCTTGATAAAGCTTGACAATATCTCGCCTTCCGTATCATTTTCTGCGCTCTTCAGATAAAAATGATCCCGTCCGATCAGTCTTCCGCTTCGAATAAAAAATACCTGCACAACTGCATCTTCTCCCTCAGAAGCCATTGCAATAATATCTCTGTCATCTCCTGCCGTATCTGTGATTTTCTGCTTCTGAGCAACCTTCTGTACACTTGTAAGCAGTTCTCTGTATTCAATTGCTTTTTCGAACTCCAGACTATCCGATGCTGCCATCATCTTTTCTTCCAGTTCTTTTAACACCAGATCATAATGTCCATTCAGGAAACGTACAACTTCGTCTATGGATTTCCGATACTCTTCCTGAGAAATGTATCCCTGGCATGGTGCCTGGCACTGATGGATATGATAATTCAGACAAGGTCTCTCTTTCCCTATGTCTTTTGGCAGCGAACGGTTACAGCTGCGGATATGATAAAGCTTACGGATCAATTCTATCGTATCTTTCACTGCGCCTGCACTGGTATAAGGACCAAAATATTTTGCCTTGTCCTTCTTCATCTGTCTTGCCAGCATAACCCTCGGAAACGGCTCATTTACTGTAACTTTTATAAACGGATAACTCTTGTCATCCATCAGCATAGTATTATACTTCGGTCTGTGTTCCTTTATCAGATTACACTCCAACACCAGTGCTTCCAATTCAGAATCTGTCACAATGTATTCAAATCTGGAAATATGTGTCACCATCTGTTCTATCTTGGCACCTTTATTCCTGCTGCTCTGAAAATACTGACGGACACGGTTCTTAAGGCTGATTGCCTTTCCGACATAGATGATTGCATCCCTTTCATCGTGCATCAGGTATACACCCGGTTTTCCGGGCAGCTTCTTCAGTTCTTCCTGTATGTTAAAATTCTCCATATACGTCTCCTGTATATTTTTTATTTTCTAATTCTAAACATCTTCTCTGATTTTTTGAATCCTGTTATCGCTCTTTTTCCGACTCTTTTACAATCAATAAAGAATAATAGCCTGCCTGCTCCGGAACATCTTCTATTCTTTCATATATCCGCTCCTCTGGCATTCCACAGTTTTCTATCATCTTTACATTCACATTTCCGTCTTTTTCTTCCAAAGTCCTCTTTACTTCACTTATTCCGGATGCGGACTTCATCAGAATCTTTGTACCGGAATAGTTTAGTGCCGCTTCTATCCCATAGCTGGATGGGATTACATGAAGTTCTTCTGCCCGGTCAACAAGACTGTCATCCAGTCTCGCCGCTGCAGCACAAAAGGACGGAATTCCGCTGATGATCGTTGTCTCATACCCTTTTGCTTTTACTATGCGGTGAATGTACATATAAGTCGAATAGATTGTCGGATCTCCCAGCGTCAGATATGCTACATCCTTCCCTTTTTCCAGTTCTTCTATAATTCTCCCTGCTGCATTTTCATAATTCCGATCCAGAATCTGTCTGTCCTTTGTCATCGGCGTATCCAGATCCAGGAATTCTTTTTCTTCCATGTTCTCTATCATCTCCGCTGCAATCCTGTAGCTGACCGCATGTTTCCTGCCTCTCGCAGGCACTGCGAGCACTTGGCATTCCTTTATGATACGTACTGCTTTATATGTCATAAGTTCCGGATCTCCCGGTCCGACTCCGACTCCGAATAATCTTCCCTTCATACTCTTTCCTCCAGAATACTCTCATCCTGCCTATTATATACCAGGCAGATATAATTGAAAAGAAAAAAGATACAGGGCTTTCTCAAACTTTACCCTGTATCTTTCCTCATATATCTATTCTCTTTATACTTATTCTTCTTCGCAGACAACTTCCTTTATTGCTTCAACAGGTTCTTCGGCTGTATCATCTGCTGATTTCATAACAAACCCTTCACCTTCTACCGGATTCATACCGATTCTTGCTTCTTCCTTCTTCGGTGCATCCGGATCAATTCCTTCTACTTCATGGAAGATTTCCATAAATTCTTTTCCGGTGATCGTCTCTTTTTCGATTAGGAATGCCGCAATCCTATCCAGTGACTGTCTGTGATCTCTCAGCAGTTGTTTTGCTTCTTCATAAGCATCTTTCAGCATCTTCATGACTTCTTCATCAATCTCGGATGCTGTCTGCTGTCCACAGTTGCTGACCGGACGTCCGTCCAGATAACGGTTCTGAATGGATTCCAGACCGATCAGTCCGAACTTCTCACTCATACCATACTGTGTGATCATGGCTCTTGCAACGCTTGTTGCTTTCTCGATATCATTGGAAGCTCCCGTTGTAACCGTATCAAATACCACTTCTTCTGCGGCACGTCCTGCAAGCAATCCGACTAACATCGCCTGAAGTTCCTTCTTCGTATTCAGGAATTTTTCTTCCTCCGGAGTCTGCATAACATAACCAAGTGCTCCCATCGTACGTGGAACAATCGTAATCTTCTGTACCGGTTCCGCATCTTTCTGCAATGCGCTTACCAGCGCATGTCCGACTTCATGGTAGGAAACGATTCTCCGTTCTTCCTGACTCATAATCCGGTCTTTCTTCTCTTTTCCTACAAGTACTACTTCTACTGCTTCAAATAAGTCTGACTGACACACTGCATTTCTTCCATGTTTTACTGCATTGATTGCTGCCTCATTGATCATATTGGCGAGATCGGAACCAACTGCTCCTGAAGTTGCCAGTGCAATCTCTTCCAGATTAACAGTCTCATCCATCTTTACATCTTTAGAATGTACCTTCAGGACCTCTACACGTCCTTTCAGATCTGGTTTTTCCACGATGATTCGTCTGTCAAAACGTCCTGGTCTCAATAACGCAGGATCCAGGATCTCCGGTCTGTTGGTTGCTGCAAGAAGCACCAGTCCTTTATTGCTTTCAAATCCATCCATCTCCGCAAGAAGCTGGTTCAGTGTCTGTTCACGCTCATCGTTGCCGCCCATCTGATTGTCACGGCTCTTACCGATTGCATCAATCTCATCAATGAAAATGATACATGGTGCCATCTGCTGAGCCTGTTTAAACAGATCACGTACCCTGGATGCTCCTACCCCGACATACATTTCCACAAATGCTGAACCGCTCAGTGAGAAGAATGGTACCTTTGCTTCACCGGCTACTGCTTTCGCCAAAAGTGTCTTACCGGTTCCCGGAGGACCGACTAACAACGCTCCCTTCGGAAGCTTTGCACCGACACTCGTATATTTCCCGGGATTATGCAGAAAATCTACTACTTCCTGTAAGGACTCTTTTGCTTCATCCTGACCGGCCACATCTTTAAATGTCACACCTGTCTGCTTCTCTACATACATCTTGGCATTGCTCTTACCGATTCCCATCATGCCGCCGCCTTTTGACATACGCTTTGTCATCCAGACGATCATTCCGACAAAGAATGCGATTGGCAGGAATGTTAAGATAACGTTCATTGCTACCGCGGATGTGGTATCCGGAATCTCCTGATTAAATTCTACACCGGCTTTTTCCAGACGGTTGGTCAGTTCGTCATCATTCACAACTCCGGTATAATATTCCTGTGAAATTCCACTGTCCTTATCCTTCTTCGTGACAATCATGATCTTATCACTCTGAATCTCTACTTTTTTGACCTTGCCGTCATCTACCATCTTCAGGAATTTATTATAAGTAATCTCTTTTGCAGAGGTCATTCCCTGAAACTGGAACAGTGCAACCACAAGAATCGATGTAATAACTGTGACCAATAAAATAAACGAAATACCTTGTTTATTATTCTTGTTATTCTTATTATTTTGGTTGTCCATTTTAATCCTCCTGTATAACTAATTATTATAAAGACCACTATGTTAGAAATCAATAAAAACATTATGAAAAGATTGTAAACTTCCTATGTGTTGTAGTATACTTGAAATGAAAATGCTTATGCCGATTCCGGCAGATTTTCCACTATAAAAAATCAAATATATTTTAGATGAGGGAATGTACTTATGAAAATTGGATTCGATAATGAAAAATACCTGAAGATGCAGTCTGAACATATCCGTGAACGTATCGGACAATTTGACAACAAACTGTATCTGGAATTCGGAGGCAAACTTTTTGATGATTTCCATGCCTCCAGAGTTCTTCCTGGATTCCAGCCTGACAGCAAACTCCGTATGTTATGCGAGCTGTCCGATCAGGCCGAAATCGTCATCGTCATCAGCGCTGAAGATATTGAAAAGAATAAGATCCGTGGTGACCTTGGTATCACGTATGATTCCGATGTACTCCGCCTGATGCATATCTATCAGGAACTTGGGCTCTATGTCGGAAGTGTCGTTATTACCAAATATAACGCACAGGAAAGTGCCGAATTATTCAAAAACCGTCTGGAAAAGCTTGGCATCAAAGTGTACCGTCACTACCTGATTCCCGGATATCCGACAAATGTACCTTTTATCGTAAGTGACGATGGTTACGGAAAAAATGATTATATAGAAACAAGCCGTCCTCTGGTCGTTGTGACTGCTCCGGGACCTGGAAGTGGAAAGATGGCTGTCTGCCTGTCACAATTATATCATGAACACAAGCACGGAATCAAAGCAGGTTACGCCAAATTTGAGACATTTCCAATCTGGAATATTCCGTTAAAACATCCGGTCAACCTGGCTTACGAGGCAGCTACGGCCGACCTGAATGATATTAATATGATAGATCCGTTCCACCTGGAAGCCTATGGTGAGACAACGATCAACTATAACCGTGATGTAGAGATTTTCCCTGTATTAAATGCCATGTTCCAGCGCATCTACGGAGAAAGTCCTTACAAATCCCCAACAGATATGGGGGTAAATATGGCTGGCAACTGTATCTGCAATGATGACGCGTGTAGAAACGCTTCCTGTCAGGAAATCATCCGCAGATACTATGCGTCCAGGAGAAGACTTCTTCTCGGCGCATGCTCTGAAGAAGAAACTTATAAATTAGAAATGTTAATGAACCAGGCAGATATTACCGTTCATGACCGTCCGGTAGTCGATGCGGCTCTCACCGAATCCGAGCGTACAGGCGGGCCTGCAGCTGCACTGGAACTCCCAGACGGCTCGATCGTGACAGGCAAGACATCGGATCTTCTTGGCGCATGCTCTGCTCTTCTTTTGAATGCATTAAAAGAACTTGCAGGTATCGGACATGAGATCAAGATCATCTCTCCACAGGCGATCGAACCAATCCAGAGTCTGAAAACAAAATATCTGGGAAGCCGCAATCCACGCCTTCATACCGATGAAGTTCTGATTGCCCTTTCTGTAAGTGCTGCTACCAGTGAAGATGCAAAACTTGCGATGGAACAGCTTCCTAAATTAAAAGGCTGTCAGGCTCATGTATCTGTTATGCCGGGGTCTGTAGACATCAAACAATTCAAACTGCTGTCTATTCAGGCAACTTTTGAAGCAAAATATGAAAAAAACTCTGTATTTTTTAATAACAAAGGTGTATAATCTTAAAGTATTTTTTTGAACACTTTATATAACAGAGAAACTAATTTTGACTTAAGGAGGAAGTTATGGCAGTAAAATACGTATTCGTTACAGGCGGTGTAGTATCTGGATTAGGTAAGGGGATTACAGCTGCATCTCTCGGACGTCTGCTGAAAGCTCGTGGTTACACAGTTACAATGCAGAAATTCGATCCATACATCAACATTGACCCTGGTACTATGAACCCTGTACAGCATGGTGAAGTATTTGTAACTGATGATGGTGCTGAGACCGACCTTGACCTTGGACATTATGAAAGATTCATCGATGAAAGTCTGAGCAAGAATTCCAACGTAACAACCGGTAAGATTTACTGGTCTGTTCTTCAGAAGGAACGCCGTGGAGATTTTGGCGGAGGAACGGTTCAGGTTATCCCACATATTACAAATGAAATCAAATCCCGTTTTTATCGCAATCCAGCCGCTGAGAATACGGAAATTGCCATTATTGAAGTCGGCGGAACCGTTGGTGACATCGAAAGTCAGCCTTTCCTGGAAGCCATTCGTCAGTTCCAGCATGAAAAAGGACGTGAAAATGTTATCCTGATTCATGTCACACTGATTCCATATCTGAAGGCTTCTCAGGAAATGAAGACAAAACCTACCCAGGCAAGCGTTAAAGATCTTCAGGGAATGGGAATCCAGCCGGATATTCTGGTATGCCGTTCCGAATATCCACTCGGTGTCGGACTGAAAGACAAAATCGCATTATTCTGTAATGTACCGTCTAATCATGTACTGCAGAATCTGGATGTAGAATATCTGTATGAAGCTCCTCTTGCAATGGAAGAAGAGAATCTTGCGGGTGTTGTATGTGAATGTCTCCACCTCGACTGCCCGGAACCGGATTTAAAAGACTGGACAGAAATGGTCGACTACCTTAAGAATCCAAACACCGAAGTCACAGTTGCTTTGGTTGGTAAATATATTCAGCTTCATGATGCTTACATCAGTGTTGTAGAAGCATTAAAACACGGTGGAATCTTCAGCCGTGCTACTGTAAATATCAAATGGATCGATTCAGAAACCGTTACTGCCGATAATGCCGAGGAATTATTTAGTGACGTAAGTGGTATCCTGGTTCCCGGCGGATTCGGTAACCGTGGTATCGAAGGAAAGATCGAGGCGATCAAATATGCACGTACACACAATATACCGTTCTTAGGTCTCTGCCTCGGAATGCAACTTTCTATCGTAGAATTTGCAAGAGATGTCATCGGTTACAATGATGCTCACAGTGCAGAACTTGATCCAAACACCACTCATCCGGTCATCCATATCATGCCAGAGCAGATTGGCATTGAAGATATCGGCGGAACTTTAAGACTTGGGGCTTATCCTTGTGTACTTGATAAGACATCCAAAGCTTACGAAATGTACGGAACAGATCAGATCAGTGAGCGCCACCGTCATCGTTACGAGGTCAATAATGACTACCGCGAGGCTCTTACTTCTCACGGCATGAAGCTCTCCGGTCTCTCACCGGATGGAAGGATTGTTGAAATGATTGAAATTCCTGAACATCCTTGGTTCATCGCCACACAGGCACATCCGGAATTAAAATCAAGACCGAACAGACCGCATCCATTGTTCAGAGGATTTATCGAAGCTTCTCTGAAATATCAGGAAGAACATAAATAACTATTAAACGAATAAAAACAGGGAAGCTGTTGCTAACGCTTGCGTATCATGCAACAGCTTCCCTGTTTTTATCTCTGTATATAACGGATCCGATAACAGATTTTCCGTCCTTATACCGACCAGCTTACAGAACTTCCCTTTTCCGTCTTTTTCACTACAAGCTTATGATCGATCTGTTCTTTCAGTTCATTTACATGTGAAATAATTCCCACCAGTCTGTCTTTATCCGCAAGATCATTCAGTACACGAATTGCCTGATCTCTCGATGCATCATCCAGAGATCCGAACCCTTCATCTATAAACATCGTATCCAGATGGATTGCACCTGCTGTATTCTGCACTATATCAGAAAGTCCCAATGCCATAGACAGCGCTGCCATAAAAGATTCTCCGCCGGATAAGGTTTTGACATCTCTGATCGTATCTGTTGCCATATGATACACATCCAGTTCCAGTCCGGCCTGTCCCTGGCTTCCCAGCTTTTCAACATCTCTGCATTGCAGAATGAATTCGCCGGATGTCATACGGATCAGCCTCTTATTTGCGGCACGTATGATCTGCCGGAAATATTGTCTCTGGATATAAGTCTCGAAGTCCAGTTTTGCACTTCCACTCAGATTTCCATTCGCCGTCTTACTCAGATTACCAATGATTTCATACTGGTTCTGCAGTCCACTGTTCTTCTCAAAATTGCGTCTCAGATTATCCCTGATTTCTCTATTCTTTTCATTGATATTATGAAGCCTCATATATTCCCTGCGAATCTGCTCCAGCACTTCAGATGCTTCTTTTATTTCCTGTTTGATCTGCGCTATATCTTTCCTTTCTTTCCCCTTCAATTGCTGTTCCAGTAATTTTCTGTTTGCTTCCAGTTCCTGAAGTTCTCTCTGATATGCTTCTGTCCACCGTTCTGCTTCTTCCAGTTCCGTCTCCTTCATGCATTTCCTATGATAACTCTCCTCATCCGCAAATCCCTGTGCCTTCATTACCTGTTCATAACGGAGTTTCTTTTTCTCTGCTTCTTTCTGAGATTGTAAAGCAGATGCCTTCACGGTCTTACTACGTCCTTCCAGTTCCTTTTCTTTATTTTGCATTTCTGTCAGACGTCTGGTCACTGTCTCATAATTCTTTCTCAACTGCTCCAAAGCTCCTACTGTCTGTGCCAGATGTTTTTCTGCTTCTTCTATGGTCTCATATGGCAGTTTCTCCTTCGCAGTCTGATATTCAGCCTGTACTTTTGTATATACCAGCTTTGATTCCGTCAGGCATTGGTCCGTTTCCCGTTCTTTTCTTTCCAGTTCCACCGACTGCTCCGCAATCTGTTTCTGATTCTTCTTTAATGCTTTGCATTTTTCGGAAATCTGTTCCAGTTGTTTTAATTGTTCTTCTGTTTCTGCAAACGTCTGTCCCAGATTTTGCATAATCTTTTTCCAGTTAGTCTTAAATCCGTCTTCCGGCGCATCTTTTATGTTCATTTGAAGCGTCTGGCAGATTTCCTGTGCTGCCTGGTATCCTGCAAGACATTCCCGGAATGCAGCGACTTTTATATCTCTTGTTTTTTCTTTCCTGTCTCTTTCCTCCTTTGCAGATTCTACTTCTGCCTGTGTCGGTGCTTCGTCACTCAATAATGTAATCTGAGGATGGTCTCTGGAACCACAGACCGGACAAGGCTGTCCTGCTTCCAGTGTCAAAGCCAGTATTCCCGCCTGTTCTTTCAGAAACTTCTGATACTTCATTTCATATTCCGCCCATGCATGTTCATAATTCTTCTGTTCACATTCAGCTTCTTTCTTTGCTCTTTCGCAGTCTTCCTTTAATTGTTCTTTTCTGTTTTCCTGTCTGTCCAGTTCCTTATATTGCCGCATTTTTTCTTCTGTCTGTTGTTTTTTATTTCTGCATTCATTTATGCATATCTCAACATCTTCATGTTGCTTTAGAAATTTAATTATTTCTTCATTCTTATTCTGCAGGATTTCATTCTTTTCTTTTATTATTCTTGCATGATTTAGATATTTTTTTATTTCTTCTGCAAGTTTATTCAAAGTTTCCTGCTTTTTATTAATGCTCTCATATTGCAAAATTGCATCCTGTATCCGCACTTTTTTCTCGGTCAGTACAATCTCTTTTTCTGTCTTTTCTTTCACAGCCTCTTTCTGATCTTCTGTAAGTTCCTGCAACAATTGTCTGCATTCCTGTAATTTCTTTTGAAGACTATGATCCTGTGTTTTTAACTCTGTCAGCCTTTTTTCTTCTTCCAGATATCTCTTTTCCTCTGTTCTGACACGTTCTGCACTCTTACCGGACTGTATCTGCTCCTTCATAAGCTCATATTTTGCCTTTTCCGCTGTTTTTTCTTTCAGATGGCTCAGTACCTGTCCATACGAATCAAAGAGCTGATCCAGAAGTTCTGCTTCCTTCAGCAGACGGTTCTTATCTTCCAGAACCATCTGTGCCCCGTCTGCTTCTTTTTTGCAGGCCTTTTCCAACCTGCTTCCCTGTCCGATGATTTCTTTTAGTATCTCCGATATTCTGTCTCTGTCCGGAATATCCTGTCCGGATACTTCTTTCCATTTTCTGCTAAGCTCCGTTTCTTTTCCGTTCTCACACACCGGATACTCTGTCCTGGCCATCTCAAGCTTCATTTCCTGCAGATTCTGTTCCAGTTTGACATATAACTGTACTGCCTGTTTCTTCAATTCTTCCTGTATTCTGTAATAAAAGCGTGTCTGAAATATTCTGGAAAATATCTTTTTCCGTTCTTTTGATTCAGCCAGCAGAAGCTTCAGAAATTCTCCCTGTGCAATCATGGAAATCTGGGTAAACTGATCTGCATCCAGCCCTGTAATTTCTACGATCTTCTGATCCGTCTCTCTCTTCTTTCCTTTGAATACACTTCCATCCGGCAGTGTCAGTTCTACCTTTGGGGTCTCCTTCACATATCTCAGTGACCCGTCTGCATATTTTCTTTTTCCCAGGCGCATATATTCCGGATTTCTTAGTATCTTATATTGTTTCTTTTGATATATAAACGTGTACTCAACATAAGTATCCGTTCCTTCATCCGCATACTGGCTCCGCATCATATTTCCATCTCTGGTGCCGCCGCTGGTCCTGTCATACAACGCATATGTGATTGCATCAAAGATCGTAGTCTTACCTGCACCTGTATCTCCTGTGATCAGAAACAGTCCATTGGGAATCTCTGTAAAATCAATCTCTGTTCTGCCGGCATATGATCCGAACGCTGACATAATAAGCTTAACCGGTCTCATCTACTCCACTCCCTTCACATTGTCAAAGATTTCTTTCATGATTGTCTCCTCCTGCGTATTCATCTCTCTTCCCTGCATCTCCTTATAGAATTCACAAAAAGAGGTAAACGGATCCTTCATAACAAGTTCTTCATCCATTTCTTTTAATTTGGTTCTTGTTCTCTGATTATCTACCCGGATCTCTAATATATGGGAAAATACCCGTTCCAGCTGCTCTTTCGGTTTATATGGATCGATCTCATCCGTCAGCGTAATACTGATGTAATCCTCTTTTTCTTCTTCACTGGCTTCTTTTATAATTTCTTCCAGCGTTCCTTTTTTCTTCCTGACATCTCTGAGCGGATGCAACGGATAGCATGCAATTTCCGGCTTCTCCCCTTTTTCTTTTAAAGTCACCACAGTAAGACTTTTGGTCTGCGTGCTCTCACTGACAGAATACTTCAAAAGCGTACCGCAATACCGGATCTTTGGCCTGCTGACATACTGTGCCCCATGAAGATGTCCAAGCGCCACATAATCAAATTCTTTCACTGCCCCGATATCTACATTATCAATCCCTCCTATGGAAAACACTTCCGAATCACAGGTTTCCGGACTTCCTTCCTTTTCTCCTACATAAAACTGATGAGAAACTAATACATTTCTTTTATTATTATAATCTATCTCTTCTCGTTTAATGATTTCTCTCACAGCATCTGCATATGTCTCTGGGACATTGTTAACAAAAACGTTTCTTACATATCCAGGTTTCATAAATGGCAACAGATAAAAATCTACCTCTCCATATGTATCCTGCAATGTTACTTTTTCAATATACTCTTCCGGCTGCTCCGGAACATTCCCCACAAGATAAATATGATGCCGTCTCAAAATCTCTGAAGCATACTGCAGACGATCAGGTGAATCATGATTTCCGCTGATAATCAGAATTGGAATTGCCGGTGTGATCTCTGAAAGTTCCGTCAGGAACTCATCAAATATAGTCACTGCTTCCGCTGATGGAACTGACTTATCATAAATATCCCCGGCAATCACAATTGCATCCGGACGCAATTCTTTTGCATAGGCAATGACCTCTTTTAAGATCACCTGCTGATCTTCTTTTAAATTATAACGATGAAGCTGCTTTCCGATATGCAGATCCGATAAATGGAAAAATTTCATACCTGTCCACATCCCTTCTATTTTATTTGCATCTTTCTCTATATTACACTATAATCAACTTATCTAACAAGACTATACAAAAAACTATAATCACAGATATGAGGTAATGAGTATGTTAAGAGAGATTAATCTGGATGAAATATCCGATGGGAAATTATACAGCAGCAACGATATGGCCAGGACTGACTGCAAAGGCTGTGACGGTTGCTCCGCCTGCTGTCACGGTATGGGAAGTTCCATCATCCTTGATCCACTGGATGTGTACCGGCTTTCCATCAATCTGTCAAAACCAGTGAATGAACTCCTGGCCGGTCCGCTGGAACTGAATGTGGCAGACGGGATCATTCTTCCGAATCTGAAGATGACCGGAACCAAAGAGGCCTGTTCTTTCCTTGATGCGGACGGACGGTGTACGGTTCATGCATTCCGTCCCGGAATCTGCCGCATGTTCCCTCTGGGACGTTTTTATGAAAACCATTCTTTCCAATATTTCTTACAAGTACATGAATGTCCGAAAACGGATCGTTCTAAAGTAAAGATCAAAAAATGGCTGGATACACCGAATCTGAAAACCTATGAGAAATATATTGCTGACTGGCATTTCTTTCTGAAAGGGCTTCAGGAATACGTTATGAATCTTACTTCTGATTCTTCTTCAAATTCTGATTCAACTGCCAGAACGATCAGTATGCATGTGCTGACACAGTTTTATCTAACGCCTTATGGGGAAGATGGGAATTTTTATGAGGAATTTTATGAGAGGCTGGAGAAGTCGCAGCTTTTTACTCAATCGCTTGGGATTTAATTCAGAAAGGCACGACGACCCGGACCTGCATAAAAAGTAGGAAG
>OLFT01002654.1_pt1 | contig 14806 bp, 15 predicted proteins | sample 1604921 | NCBI WGS metagenome assembly OLFT01 (sample SAMEA3888897, study PRJEB22519) | human gut metagenome | biome: human gut; feature: human-associated habitat; material: faeces | place: Denmark | collected 2013 | reverse complement strand
TCAAATGCATAATCGGTGTCTTTCCAAAATCCAGTCCAATTGAAATCTTTTAGATGACTCATAATACTCTCTCCTATTTTAAACCGATACAATCTAAATTTTTAAATACTCCTTCATAGAATACGTTTTGATTAAAGCTTTCACATCGCGTCGTATCAATATAGTATCTACAATATAGGCAATAATTATATAAGGAAATGAATTTATAATCGCTAGAGGCATTAATATGACTGCTGCCCGCAATAGATCTAAAGAATAGGCATACCACGTAATATCTATGGTATTTAAAATGGGTATAACATTGTATATTACCCGTATTTCCCATTGCATTAACGGGTTTAATTCCTCACTGGTTCCTGCTATCCAAGCGAAAGTGACTCCAAAAATCAAGAAATATAATATACCAATAGGAATTAATATTTTTGCTCTCTTTTTTAATAGATTGCGATAAATTTCATCTTCTTCCTCTGGTGCTATATCATATAACATATTACATTGAATCTGAATCCGTCTAAATCGATAACGAATGTACTTATACAAAATGTTATTCGGTGTGTATAGCATAATAGACTCCGCATGTAAGAGAAACAATAACTAAAATATATAAGAATATATCATCCATCTATGGCAAAGTAATGTAAATCTTTGAATTCATTATCCCAAAATGTAAAGGAAAAGATGTGCGTATCATCAAAGGTTTGCTCACAATAGGTCACAGCATCTCGCTCTGGTTCAATAATAGGCATACCTATCCGTGTTTTCACTTCATCAATGTTTACATCGCCATACCAATCTTGGATTTCGTTATGAATGAAAGTAACAATAGAATCTATATTCTTATGATAATTAGTAGCTAATAATTTAGCAGTATCTACATTAGCATCCGTTGGCTTCTCATCCCAACAAAATTGTATTTCTTCATAGGACCAGGTATATTGCTTTAACAGTTCATCATATTTTACATCATTAGTCATTTTCGGAACCCTTTACATAACTTTCCATCTTAGGTCTTAAATCTAACACGATGTCCCAATCATCTAATGTTGGAACCTTATGATGTGCAATAAAGTCTTCTAGGATCTGTAACACCTCTTGGTGGCCTAGTTCATTTTTACCATATATGATGGCGCCTCGGTCACCATCATTAGTTACACTAAGCTCTATATGTAATAAATCGGTATCTCGATCACTACAAACCTGTACAAAGCTATATAGTTTATTATCTATGGAGATTGCCTTTGATGGAGAAATAACTACAAAGTCTTGCTCTTGGTCCTCAATAGCATACAGATTTTGTTCAACTTCATTCAGTGTAATACCTTCATATTTATAGGTGCCTACATCAATGGACCAATCCGTATATGTTTTCTCAAATGTATCTGTCATATGTATTGCCTCTCCTTTACGATATACATTAAAATAAGGTTTCTAATTGACCTGACATATCCGCCATAAATTCATCAAATTTACAGAGCTCTCGTAGTTCTTGATGTTCCATATCATAACAGGAAATCTTTTTAGATTTAGGGTCCCATACAATTTGATAATCGTTGTACTCACCTAGCTCTTTAGATAAACGTAATAGTTTACGACGACCCCATTTAAATGGAACTGTATCAAGTAAAGGTAAGAACTCTATAGAGATAAAATCTGAGTCTGGCAATTCAAAGTAAAGATTATCTCCCTCTAAAAAGGATATTAATACTTTTGGTAGTTTAAATGGTTTTAATTGATCCATTTTATTCTGTTTATCATGGTACTCAGCAGGCTCTAAATTTTTAAAATACTCTGCCATTTCCATATCGCCTTTTTCAATAGCAATACTATAGGGACGCATTCCATCCTTTTCTGTGATGGTTACATCTGCACCATGTTCTACTAGATATTTACACATCTGTAAATCCACATACCGAGCTGCTACACATAGTGGGGTTGGCTTAAATGGATACACAGAATCAGGCTTGTTGTAATTAATATCCACACCATTATTAATAAAGAAATCTAGAACCTCATAATTTTTATCTGTAATGGCATTTCTGAAAGCTCGTCCACCGTATTTCTGTACTGTATGTCCTAAGTCATGAATGAGTTGTAAGTTCTCATATTTCTTGCCATATAAAGCGGCTTGAAAGGCATCTACGTTCACACAGTTCAAAGCATGAATGTTAGCACCATGAGCCACAACATAATCTATAATCTCTTGATTACCATACCGAACAGCTAACAAGAAACTTGGATTTTCTTTATCATTTAAATCTGCGCCATGTTCGACCAACCATTTTACACTTGGCAAACAGTCCATTACTAACGCTAATTGTAGAGGTGAATACTTACTATATTTACCAATTTGTACAGGTTCAGCTATATCCCAACCACTATTTAATGCGCTTTCAAGAGCAGTTATATTTCCATTTATAATATCTGTCACTAAATCTGGTACAGATTCAAAACTGCCTAAGTCCTTAAGATGTATCATATGTGTCTCTCCCTTATAATACGACCTTATATGTATACTGATAATTCATAGTTTAATTATACTAAATTTATTGTAACTTTTGATATAGAAAAAGCCTCTTACAAAAGTAAGAGACCTTTCAACAAATTTTCAATTAAATGGAACGCTATTTCGACATATGTTTCTTTATTATACATCTATATAAGTCATCATTATTGAAACATAAATTATATAGCAGACATATACTTTTCTTCAAAGGACGTCAATATGCCTAGCAATTTAGTATCTAAAAACGACAGAGCCTGTTTTCTAATATCTGTTGGAATACCATAATAGGCCTGAGCTACACCGCCACAAATAGCAGCAACAGTATCACTGTCACCACCTATTGAGATGGCATTGCGAATGGCATCTTCAAAATCAGTGGATTCAAAAAAAGCTTGCAATGCTTGTGGCACGGTTCCTTGACAACTTTCATTAAACCTATAGGTATCTCTGATTTCATCCAACGTGAAATCCATGGTGTAATAATGCTGATTAATATAATCTCTGATTTCTTGTATATCTTTACCCGTTTTAGCTAAGTATACGGCAACTGCTGTCGCCTCTGCACCTTTCATGCCTTCTGGATGGTTATGAGTGACCTCAGTAACTAATTTAGAAAGAAGCTTTGCTTCGTCCAAACTATGTGCTGCAAATCCAGCAGCACTAACTCTCGCAGAACCATTACCATAACTATTATATGGCTTTGGATTCTCTGAAAAAATCCATCTATAGAACCGATCACCATAACCATAACCTGGATAACATCTTCCAATCGTCTGCATACATTCTACTGCATTTTTAGAAAGATTTCTGTAGTCTGGTTGGCTCATAAGAATGGCCTTTGCTACAGCAAGTGTCATGATACTATCATCAGTTAACACACATTGATCTGTAAAAAAATCAAAGTCCTTCCGTCTAATATTATTAAATTCGAATCGTGAACCAACTATATCACCAATGATTGCTCCTAACATGTTAATCCCTCCCTAGACTTCTAATATTTATACGTTTAACAAATTTATTTTACAAAGGAAGCTCATATAATTCATAATCTGTTAGTCCAGTGTCCTAATAGTACATTTGTAAGGTATGAAGATACTTGAAACCCATGCTAGAATATAATCTTTCAGCAGGAATATTACCCTTAAGAAAATCATTCTCTAAGTCTAATGGTAGCATAATTACAATTGATACTCCATATAATCATTCAAACTTTATTAAAACTTATACCCTTACTCAATTATATGAATCAAAAAGGTGCAACTGTATGAGCTGCACCTTTTAAATTTATTATATAGATACTTTATTATGATATATTTTTAGTAAAACTGTATTTTAGAACATTGCATGAGCAATAAAGTAACCGACTACACAACTTGTAAATACACCAATACAACCAGGGAGTATAAAACTATGGTTAATTACGAATTTACCAATGCGTGTCGTGCCAGAACGGTCAAAACCAATACATGCAAGGTCAGATGGGTATGTTGGTAAAATAAAGTAAGCATAACAGGCAGGTACGAAGGAAAGGATAATAATAGGATCTACCCCTACACTCAATCCCATAGGCACAACAATAGCAAGTGCTGCTGCTTGTGAATTTACAAGTTTAGAAATTAAGAATAGCACAAATGCATATGTCCATGGATGCGCCACTACAATCCCAGACAATGTAGTTTTAAATTGTGGAATATATGCACCAAAATATGTTTCAGCCATCCAAGCTACGCCATATACTGAGATAACTGCAATCATACCAGATTTAAATACAGATCCACTTGTAACGTCGCTAACTTTGACCTTACAAGCAAGTAAAATAATAGCAGCGATAACAAGCATTGAAATTTGAATCGTTGGGGTCATGGATAAAGGTTTCCATAAGCCTTTTGCATTTGGAACAAGTGGTAATAATTGTTCAGGGAAACTACCAAATAGAGCAATAACAAGTATACCTAGTAAGAAAATAACGGTAGCCATATAAGCAGTGCGTGGAAGTTCTGCTTTAACACTAGCATCTTTATTTTCAGCATAAACATATTCACGTTGTTCAGGGTTTTTAATACGTTCTTGGAATATAGGATCATTAGCTAAATCTTTACCACGACGCATGCTCCATATACCAGCAACAATAACTCCACAGAAAGTTGCAGGAATGGTAATTGCCAAAATTGTTACCACACTAGCTGGGAAGTTAGCCGCACCTAACATAGCAACAACTGACACGACAGCAACGGACGCCGGTGATGCACAAACACCCATTTGAGATGCAATTGATGATACAGCCATAGGTCTTTCAGGACGTATACCTTCTTTAATAGCAATGTCATAGATGATTGGGAACATCGTATATACTACGTGACCAGTGCCGCATAGAACCGTTAAAAACCATGTTGTTATAGGTGCTAAAATTGTGATACGTTTTGGATTTTTACGAAGTAATTTTTCTGCATAAACAAGCATTACATCTAAGCCCTTAGAGGCCTGTAAAAAACCTGAACACGTTACAACCGCCATGATGGTAAGCATAACATCAATTGGTGGTTTACCTGGAACAAGACCAATGACGAATACGTAAAATGCAAGCCCAAGACCAGATATGGCGGCAAGTCCTAAACCACCAAATCTAACACCTACAATTAAGCAGGCTAATAGAACAATAAATCCTAATAAAATAATCATGATACCTATCAATCCTTTCAAAATCACATAGAATAGCACGCCTTAACTATATTATATGTTAGTATATAAAATTATAACAGATAAAAACTTATAAATTAATAAGACTTGCTAATGAATATTTTTCATTTGTATGTAATATTTTTTTATAATTAATATGTATTACTATTTTTAATTTATCTTATAGTATGAAATTAAATTACAGATTACAAAACAATGATTCTTATACAATGTGTATGCTCTTTTGAGCAGCAAAATAGCACTAACCATTTTCATAGTTAGTGCTATAAATATTAAGGATTATCATTAATACTTGATAAAAATTTTATTGAATACTTTTATCTTATTAAGCTTATTCTAATTATTTTTTAGATTGCTCTAATTCTTGAATACGTTTTTCTAATTGAGCGATTCTTTCATCAGTGGATGTTGTATTTGATTTAGATTCAGATCCTACCTTAAAGCTTAGTCCACCATTAAAACCTTGGTTACCATTGCCTACTACAGTACCTACATTAAATTGTACATTTCGGCTTGGGCGATAGTAAGCGCCTAATGCAGTAGCTGTTTTGCCATGATAATGACCAAATCCTACAGCTACACCTAATCCAGTTTCTCCTTCAGAGAAATTTGGTTGTAATGCAGCTAATGCATAACTTGAGGCTGTTGCCTTATTAACTGTAGTTTCTAAATTCGATCCTACCGATTGAACTTGGCTTATAGCAGATTCTAATTGACCTACTGTTGCCGCATCATGTGCATCGACACCATCGGCTACTTTCACCAAACGATTATATTTAGCATCAGTGTATGTAGTAGGTGTTACTGTAGGCTCTTTATCATAATCTGGCACAGTCTTTTTATAACCTAAGTGTGTGGTGATTTCTTTATCTGGATATTTTACTGTGTAACCAGAAACATCACCAGCATCATGACCAAATGCAATTGTGCCTTCTTCGGTAGCTACGCTTTCATAACCGATAGCAGTGCCATATTTTACAGTCGTTCCTGCCTTATGACCTAATGCCAAACTGTTCTCGGCCTTAGTTCCTGTAAAACCACCACCCACAGAAGTAGAAGCAAGACCAAGTGTTAGACCATTAGATCCACCCACAACGGCACTACCATTTCCTACGGTCATAGCATCACGAGATCCAACAATGGTGCTATACTCACCATTGGCAATATTTTTATGGGTCACAAATTTACGACCTGTAAATTCACGACCGCCACCACCAAGGATAGATGCACCCGTGCCTACGGCTTCATTCTTACTGCCCCCAAATACGGATGACCACATACCAACACCAGTATTCCCTAAACCGCCTGCAAGTGTACTCCCTTTACCATCTGCATTGTTTTGAGAACCGCCTATAACAGAACCAATTTCACCAGCTGCATTATTGCCACGACCACCAGCAATAGAACTATGTAATCCATACGTACCATTGGAATTACCACCTGAAATAGATGAGGACTCACCATACGCAATATTATCCTCCCCACCGCTGATAGTTGCATAATTTCCTACTAAGGTTCCTACTGCTTCAATTTGATTTTTCGTACCACCAAGGATGGTACCATTTTTTATTTCTTCGTGAACAATATTTTGAAAGCCCCCTACAATAGCGGTATAAGGGCCTTCGGTCATATTTTTTGTTCCTCCAAGGACTGCACTATTTTCACCTTCTGCTAAGTTAGGTGCCTTATCCTTACCACCACTGACAACCACACTACCATCGCCTAACGCTTGGTTACCAGCCGTATAACCACCAATCACTTGGCCTGCAGCCCCTACAGTTAATATATTTAACATAACACCTACACCAAATGTTAATGCAATTACACAAGCAGTTGCAGTTGTACTAAAGCACTTTACATTCTTAGGATTATAATTTTGGGAATTCATCTTACCAGTTAACATCTTTTGTACTTTATTCATTTTCTCTTCTCTCTCATCTCTCTATGAATATACAAAATCACAAACAAAAACAACTATACTATTACCCCCTTTCATACTATACACAAGATTTCATATGTATTTTCATTCATGAAAATATAATATTTAAATTAATTATAAACTAATTTCGCTATTTTTATAATTATCATTACTTATAATCATATAACTAGTATTCATAACGTTTAATTTTTTCCAATGCTATACTAAAAATGATGTATTTTAATTATTTATCAATGTAGAGGGTCATAAATATGAAAAAAGGTAAACGAAAGAAAACAGTAACTAGTTTTAAACAAACTAATACATCAAAAATCATATTATTTTCAATGATTTTAACGGCTATGAGCGCATCTATTGTATATGCAGCAGATACCAACGTGGCCGATGAACCTAAAGTATCACATACCATCACGGTAACTGCTACTAGAACTATGGAGGATATCATAAAAACACCAAGTGCTGTATCTGTTGTAACAGACAAAGATATTGAAACACGAAGAGTTGATACCGTAACAGATGCTCTACAAATGTTACCTGGCGTGTATAAAAGCCAAAAAGCAAACGGTGGATTACAAATTCGCGGTTTTGATTCTACTGACATCTTAGTATTACTCAATGGTGTACCAATGAATAACACCTTTAATAATGGTGTTGATTGGGAAGCTATACCAGTACATTCTATTGAAAGGATCGAATTAGTACGTGGTCCTAGCTCCTCTTTATATGGTGGCAGAGGTGTTGCTGGTGTTATCAACATTCAAACAAAACAACAACAACCAAAACAATCTGTAAAAGATATCCATTGGCATGGACAAATTGGATATGGATCTCATGGGACACTAAATAATGAGTTAGGGTTTGATGCACAAGTATCTAATCGTATTACTGTCGGTATGTCTGCAGAGCAAAGAAAAACAGATGGTTATCCAGGTTTCTTTATTACCGGCAGAGCTGCCAACATAAGGCCGTCTACTGTAACAGTTACACCAGATAACCCAGTTCCACAAACCAAAGATGGTTCCTATCTATTAGGTAGTCGAGGAGATAAGTCATTTAATAATAAGAATCTATCTGCGTATGTAACGATGAAACTCCGTGATAGAGAATCATTAACCTACTCTTATCTATATACGAAAAATAGATATGCTTATGAGAATCCAATGAGTACCATAACCGTAAATGGTGCACCTATCTTCTCTGGAAATGTCAAAATTAACAATCAAAAATATGTAGCACTTAGAACAAGTAGATACTTAGGCTATGATGGATTAAAAGAATATCATGCTCATAACCTACAATATAAAAATGACAAAAATAAGCTACAAGTTACTTTCAATATATTAGATCGAAAAAAAGATGGATTCTCTAGCCCTAGCAATCCAAATACACCTAACTACAGCGGCCCTGGTGATGATTCATTCTATCCTGGAAAAACAATTAATTTTGATGCACAAAAAGTATGGGATCGTATGGGGAAACATAGCGTTGTTGCGGGCATTAACTGGAAAAAGGAAAGCTTTGAGCAAAAACGAAGAGAATTAACTAATTGGAGAAATCATTCTTCCTTTGATTCAACCACATATCCTGGTGGATTGTATGAAATCAACAAAGGTGCTACAAATAATTTAGCCCTATTCGTCCAAGACACATACCGTCCTAATTTCAATTGGGCTATTTATACCGGACTTCGTATAGACCGATTCAAAAAATTTGATGGTCAACACGTTACCTATGATACGAATAATAATAGATACGACACTATAAATCATGGTGAAGGTAGCTACACTGAGTTGAGTCCAAAATTAGCAATTGAACATTATGTAACCGATTCTCTAAACGTATATGCCTCCTATGGTCACTCCTTTAACCCACCTCCACTCAGCCAAGTATATCGTTACAGTGATGTAGTGCGAGCAAATCCTAACCTTAATCCAGAGCGTTCAGATACATTCGAAATTGGATTGAAAAAAGAATGGGGTACTAAAACTGCATTAAATTTATCCGGCTTCTATGTAAAAACAAAAGATAAGATTAAATATGTAACACATTATGATAATAATGGTGATGTAGATTATAAAATGTATGAAAATGTAGACCAAGAAACTCGTCGCGGCATAGAATTAGAACTTCGCCACCAACTATCCTCAAAATGGTCTGTATTTGGAAACTATACATGGCAAATGGGTCGTATAAAACATAAAGATCTTCCTAACACAAATGCAAGCGGATATGAGGAAATCAATTATGATATACCTAAACACATCTTCCATGCAGGTCTTGAATATACTAATGGTAAATGGAATGCCCTTTGGGATGCTCAATATGTAAGTCGTCGACAATCAGTAGATGATATTACAGGTCAATACGGTTCCTCAGATAGCTACTTTATCTCTAATGTAGCAATGAATTACAAATTCTCCAAAGAAGCGACATTACAATTAGGTATTCAAAATGTGTTTAATCGTGTTTTCTTTGATGATGAAGCTACCGCAGGACGAACATATTCTGCAAGTATGAAGTTTAAATTTTAGTAATCATTCATCAAATTTTACTATATAACTTCTATTTGCTTTAACCACAACCATATAAAATCTATTTAAATTTAATATATAAAAGCAAAAAAAGGTCCATCGCATATCGTTTCTATGCGATGGACTTATTTATTCTTCTTCAATTATTATTCCATTTATATATGCAAATTCAATCATAGTGGATCCATAAAATTCACTCACGCCTAATGAAATATTTTCTTTAGGAATTTCTTTCAACTGATTATAAAAGTCAATATACATACTTCTTAACTCAGAATTTTTGATTATTTTATTAAAATATTGTTGAGCTTTATCTTTTTCACCATAATGATAAATATAATACAGTAGATTATAATCGTTTATATCTCCCTCTATAAGTTTTTCAATATTACGTTCTGTATCTTCAAAATCTTCAAATAGCGGTATTATATATTCCTCACATAACTTGCTAACTTCATCTACAGTATATTGATAGCTATCACCTGCTAATTGATACCAATGCCATTCCGTTCTATTTAACAAGCGACCTAATTCTCCGCCATATACAAACCCGTTATGAATATTAGCTTTTTTCATAGATTTAGAATAAATGGCAATATGTGGAACAAACTCTACGCTATCTGCATAGTTATTTCTATTAGCTTGAAAGTAGATTTCAAAGATAAGGTCTTTATTCTTAGATGTTTTCTTTAACTTCTGACCTTTACTAACTACCTTAAAATCAGGAAATTTACTTGCTATCTCCTGCCAAGCTTTTTCACATAACTCTCTAGGTTTCAAAATTGTAAAAGTCCTCCTAAATAGTACTGTATTTCTTTTAAAGATTACTTTCAATAACTATAACAGATGTATATTAAAGTATTTCCTTTTCCCAAGCAATACATGAGTTTAAAACTCTAATGCATCTTTACTAAAGTTTATAAGATCAACTTCAATATTTTGAATTATTTTAGTCCAATCATATACAGCTTACTTTATCGGTAAAAACATGGGGTATTTTTTGACACGATACACCATATCTCCGCTATTCCAAATATACATAATCATGGATACTGGAGATTTTTCATCGGCCCAAAGACAACCGGTATATGTAGTTGTATTAGCATAATAGCCTTCCGTAATTATTTCAAATTCTGAATCTGCATACTCATTCATAAAATCATGTAAACAAATGGACTTTCCAGTAAATCGACCTTCCCGTAAGGTTTTGTTAAATATTAGTACCTTACACAAATCCACATCACAGTCTTTAAAAGATATTTCACCGGAAAAAGCTCTTTCTTCACCGTCTACCAATTGATACATTTCGTCAACTGTTAACGTCAATGTTTTATTATGAATTCTGATTCTATTTACTTTACTACCATAAAGACTGAAAAGGATGTTACTCTTTCTATCATGTATAAAATCCATAATATTCCTCATAAGGTAAAATCTAGAATTATAATTCATTGACGCCTATCGCATGGGCAGTGCTAATGCTTACTGCGTTACTTCGTTCCTAGTAAGCAAAGCCACTGCCTCAGTGGTTCGGCGTTTCCAATCGCACTTCGTCTTCGTCTCGTGTTCTTGGACGCCTATCACATGGGCAGTGCTAATGCTTACTGCGTTACTTCGTTCCTAGTAAGCAAAGCCACTGCCTCAACGTGAGCGGTCATTGGGAACATATCCACTGGTTGGACTTCTTGTAGTTCATAGCCGTAATGTGTGAGAATTTTAATGTCTCGAGCCATGGTAGCTGGGTTACAGGATACGTAAACAATGCGGTTAGGTTCCATCCCCTTTTAGGTCCGCATAAGCAAAAGGTTAATCTATTATTTTTCTTGTACTTGTTTACCACTCATATGTTCAATAGTGATTTCAAACATCTGAGTTGCTCTACCATTACGAGCAATTTGATCATCAGCTAACGCTTCATCAGGATAATATTTCATAGCAAATTCTTTTAATTGCTCTATAGATTCTGGGCCTGCCTCTAATAAACGGCATCTACCAAATACTACTGCACTTTGTACATATGGGGCCCATGGTTCAGATTCATCAATATGCTCATCCCCATATACTGTAAAACATACCTTATCTGAATCTTTTAATGCATCTACTTTATGACCAGCTTTGGCTCCATGAAAATAAATTTTCTGTGTTTCATTATCATAAAAATAATTGATAGGAATAGCATAGGGGTATCCATTAACACCATTCATGGCTAGAATGCCTCGACGATTAAACGTCAATAATACTTCTGTAGCATTACGATCTATTTCATTTATCTTTTTACGTATTGGTTTAAACATAATATATCTCCTACTTTATTTACTAATCGTATTTACTAGATACATAAAAGTACCACTATTAGTATTATCAACTTTAGAATATTCTTTCCAATTTATAGGATATATCCCAGTTAATACTATAGGTGCTTCCATTCCACGCATTGTTCCTTTTCCTGTATTAGCGGCCCAATTCATACACCCAGTTTTTATAGAACCATCCTCAATAGAAAATTCGGCGTATGTACAATTTACTTTTGTCGGAGACTTTAGATAAGATATCTCACTAGTTATCTTAATTGTATAACCTTCAATAAAGTTATTACTCTTATCCCTAAATTCCTCTATACGCATTATATCTTTTAAGTAGTTATAACAACCTTGATCCTTAGCACCTTGCTCCTTCAACACATACACTTCATCATTTATAGTTTTAATACATTTTCTTGTCGTATATTTAAGCTCAATAGGAATCCATTTACCATCTAATATAACAAGAATATCAAGATGTAAATTAGGATTAAATTCAGGTACAAACTCTAGTCTAATATCACAATTTGGATATTGTTCTTTAATCATCCAGGCTAAGCTAAACTGAAAATCTGCTTCTGAATGAAATATTGGTCTCCATCTACTCAATTGGTACATTATTTTATCAATATCTAAAATTAGTCCCACATCACATACCTCATTCAATACAATTTAACTACTTATACTAATTATATTTATATATGATTATATTGTAAAAGCCCCTCGCATAAGCGAAGTACTTAATTATTATTATTTTTTTCTATTTCAATTCCATTAAGATATGCAAATTTAATCATAGCAGAGCCATAAAACTCACTTTTATCTAATGAAATATTTTCTTTTGGCATATCTTTCAACTGATTATAAAAGCCAATATATCTAGTTTTTAACTTATCCTTTTGAATTATTTTATTAAAATACTGTTGCGCTTTGGCTTTTCCACCAAAATGATAAATATAATACAGTAGATTATGATTGATTAAATCTCCATCTATAAGCTTTTCAATATTGCATTCAATATCTTCAAAAGCCTCAAATAATGGTATGATATATTTTTCGAGCAATTTACTAACTTCATCAACCGTATATTGATAACTTGCACCTACTAATTGATACCAGTGCCATTCATTTCGATTTAACAAACGCCCCAATTCTCCGCCATAAACAAAACCGTTATGAATTTTAGCTTTTGTCATGGATTTAGAATAGATTGCAATATGTGGAACAAATTCTACGCTATATGTATAGTTATTTCTATTGGCCTGAAAGTATATCTCAAAAGTAAGATCTTTATTTTTATGTAAATGATACTCTAAGAATGTACAAAAATGATGATATAAGAATGTACATTCTTAGAGTATCATTTACATCCGTTATCAGAGCGATAAGTTATGCAAAGAAAATAACCTATCCGTTATTGACGAGTTTTACGAAAGCTATAAGAAAAAATACAAGACTAACGGTAAATCTTGGTATGAAAATGAACAAACAAAGCATGGCGCTTCTTGGAAAAGCAAGCTTCAGTTTGACATTGATAGAATTGTAAAACAGTCTAAGGATTGAGATGAATTTCTAAAGAAGATGGCGGATCTCGGCTATGAAATCAAATACGGTAAGCACATTGCTTTTAAGTCAAAAGATAAGGCGAGATTTACAAAGGCTAAAACAATCGGGGAAGATTACACCGAAGAAAGATTAAAAGAACGCATTGCAGAAAGAGAGTTTATAAAGACTCCTGCCGTCAAAAAACGCATCGGCAATGTTATTGACATGAACACAAATGTTAAAGTAAAAGAAAGCAAAGGCTACGAATATTGGGCAACCATACATAACCTTAATACAATGGCTGAGTCTGTTATCTTTCTCAGAGAACAAGGTATTAAATCCGTTAAGCAACTTGATGAGTACATCCAAAAAGCAGCCAATGAAAGGCAAAATTTACAGGATAAAATCAAGGTTATTGATAAGGAAATGCAGGAGCTTTCTGCTATTATGGAGCAAGTTCACACTGTAAAAAAATACAGGCAATACTACAAAGAATATAAGGCTAATCCGTCTTACAAGGCATTTTTTGAAGAGTACAAAGTTCAGATTACCCTATATGAAAATGCCCTTTCAGAGCTTAAAAAATCCTATTCCAAGCTCCCAAATTCAAGGGATATTTTGTCTGAGCTTGATAAATTACAAGAAAAAAAGAATACCCTAATGCAAGAGTATTCTTCCTCAAAATCCACTATGGACGAGCTTTACAAGATACGAAAAAATTACGGAATTTATATGGGGAAGGAGATGGAGAGATAGCCATCTTCTTATTGTTTTTAATGTCTTTCTAGTGTAGCTCCATTTAGCCAACTCTTTAGAGAAGCATATTTACTACTATCACCTTGATCTATAACCCAGAACTCATAAGTACTCTTTCCACTTATTTTTTCATATTCTATGTATGGATAAAGGCCTAAATATTCAAGACCTTTAAAAGTACTAGATTCTTCCATTACTGGTAGTATACATGATTTTCCATTTAACATGCCATCTGCTAAACCTAATTCCCATGGACACCATTTTGAATTAACAATATTTCTAGTGGCGATATAAGATAAGCATTTACAATTAGATATTCTATTTTTAATAATATTAGCCGTTTTAGGCGATACATTATTTCTATCTAAATTTTTGTCATTTATCCAATCTACATATACAGAATAACCTGGATTGTTAAATAAATCAATGAGCGTTAGTATCAGTTTTTTATCTCTTGAATTTATAATCTAAGTGCAACTAAAAAAAGATTCATGGCTTTCTGATAAAATAGTGTTTGCAAAGACATCTAAAAATC
>OLFT01002653.1_pt1 | contig 14814 bp, 16 predicted proteins | sample 1604921 | NCBI WGS metagenome assembly OLFT01 (sample SAMEA3888897, study PRJEB22519) | human gut metagenome | biome: human gut; feature: human-associated habitat; material: faeces | place: Denmark | collected 2013 | reverse complement strand
GGGCCATCGGGGCCTCCCCCCGGGAGCTGCGCCGGCGCATCCCCTATGTGCTGCAGCTGGTGGGGCTGGAGCAGAAGGCGGACCGCTATCCCGGCCAGATATCCGGAGGCGAGCAGCAGCGTGTGGCCATCGCCCGGGCGCTGGTGAACAACCCCAGCATGATCATCGCCGACGAGCCCACGGGCAACCTGGACCCCCAGCGCTCCCTGGAAATTATGATGCTGCTGGAGCGCATCAACGAGCTGGGCACCACCGTCCTGGTGGTGACCCACGAAAAGGCACTGGTCAACCGCTTTACCAAGCGTGTGGTGGCCATCGAGGCAGGACGGATCATCAGCGACGAGACAGGTGGGTACTACAATGGCGAGAAAGTTTAATGCGGGATATTATTTCAGCGAGGGGTTCCACTCCATCTTTACCCACGGCTTTATGTCCTTTGCCGCTGTGTGTATGATCGTGGCCTGTCTGCTGATCATGGGGTCCTTCTCCCTGCTGGCGGTGAATCTGAACCACACGCTGGGGGACCTGGAGAAAGAGAACGAATTTTTGGCCTACGTCGACGACAGCTACTCCGAGGAGGAGGCCCGGGCCCTGCAAAGCCAGATCGAGGCGGTGCCCAACGTGTCACAGGTGACCTTCGTCTCCAAAGAGGAGGCGCTGAACCAGTTTTTGGAGGGCCGGGAGCACAACGACCTGCTGGACTCCATGCCCGCCACCGTGCTGCGGGACCGCTATCGCATCCACGTGGATGACATCGAGCAGATGGAGCAGACCACCAAACTGGTGGAGCAGGTGCCCGGCGTGGCCAAGGTGAACGCGGCCATCGCCATCGCCCAGGGCTTTGTGCTGGTGCGGAACATCGCCACCGGCGTGGCCCTGGTGCTCATCGGCATTCTGGCGGTGGTGTCTTTGTTCATCATTGCCAACACCATCAAGCTGGCCACCTTCTATCGCCGGGAGGAGATCGCCATCATGAAGATGTGCGGCGCCACCGACGCGTTCATCCAGTGGCCCTTTGTGGTGGAGGGCATGATCCTGGGGCTGGCGGGGGCGTTTATCGCCTTCTTCGCCCAGTGGGGCCTCTACCAGATGGTGGGCAAGGTGGTCATCCAGGGCAATGGCCTGTCCCTGTTCACCATGCTCAGCTATGGCTCCATGGCCAGGAACATCCTGGGGGTGTTCTGCGGCACCGGTGCCCTCATCGGCGTGGGCGGCTCTCTGCTGGCCATCCGCAAGTTCCTTCAGGTCTGACGGAAAGAAAGGAAACAGAAGCATGAAGCGAGAGAAAAGACAGCGGTTCATCATGGCGGTGCTGGCTGTGGTGATGATCCTCTCATTGCTGCTGCCCATTGCGGCGGATATTTTCCTGGGGTAAAGGCGGGCAGAGATGAAAAACGCGTTGAAAAAACAGCTGGCCCGGTGCAGAAAGGGCCTGTGTCTGCTGCTGGTGCTGGCCTGTCTGCTGCCCATGTCCGGCCCGGCCATGGTGATGGAGGCCGGAGCCGTGACCCAGGCGGAGGTCAACGCCCTGAGAGAGAAATCTAAGGGGCTGAGCCAGCAGAAAAAAGACCTGCAAAGTCAGCTGAAAACCATCCAGGCCAACAAAAGCGACGCCCTGGACAAAAAGGACAACCTGGAGCAGCAGGTGGACGTCATCCAGGAGGAAATCAGCAACCTGCAGCAGCAGATCAGCGCCTATGAGGGCCTGATCGGCCAAAAGGCCAACGAGCTGGCCGAGACCGAGGCCAAGGAGAAGGAGCAGTATGACCTGTTTTGCCAGCGGGTGCGGGTGATGGAGGAGGAGGGCGAGACCTCCTATTGGTCCATCCTCTTTGGTTCCAGCGACTTTACCGACCTGCTGGACAACTTTATGATGGTGGAAGAGATCATCGACTATGACAACAGCATCATGGAGAGCCTGCTGGCCCTTCAGGCCCAGATCGAGGAGGAGAAGTCCAGCTTAGAGGCCAGCCGGGCCGAGCTGGAGTCGGCCAAGAAGGAGCAGGAGGCCGCCCGGCAGGAGCTGAAGGACCAGGAGGCGGAGATCAACAAGGTCATCGCCGACATCCAGGGCCAGGAGCAGGAGGCCCAGGCCGCCATCAAGAAGCTGGAGGCCGCCGCCTCCGCCATGGACGCGGAGATCCGCAAGAAGGAGAAGGAACTGGCCTCTCAGATCGCCAACGTGCCTAGCGAGTCCGGCTTCCTGTGGCCCCTGAACGGCTATAACACCCTGACCTCTCTGTTCGGCAGCCGCATCCACCCCATCACCGGCAAGGCCAACAACCACACGGGCATCGACATCCCTGCCCCGGCGGGCACGGCCATTCTGGCCTCTAAGAGCGGCGTGGTCATTACCTCCACCCGCAACGGCTCCTATGGCAACTATGTGGTGGTGGGCCACAGCGACGGCACCAGCACCCTGTATGCCCACATGAGCTCCCGCAGCGTGTCCCAGGGCCAGACGGTGAAGCAGGGCCAGGTGGTGGGCCGGGTGGGCACCACCGGCTCGTCCACGGGCAACCACCTCCACTTTGAAATCCGTGTCAACGGCAGCCGGGTGGACCCGGTAAACTATTTCAAGAGCAAGACCCTCTATGTCCAGTCCAGGGGCAAAAAAGTTCAGTTGAAGCACTAAAAAACAAGGTCCGCAAGCGTATGTTCTGCTTGCGGACCTTGTTTTTGGTTCGGGTCGTCAGATGACGTAAAAATCTCCCGGGGAGTCGGTTTGGACCAGATCGGCGATGGTGATGTTGTCCAGATAGTCGTTGATGAGCTTGTCCAGCCCCCGCCACATGGACAGAGTGCGGCACTCAGACGACTGGCTGCACACCGGGGCCCCGGGCTCTAAGCAGGACACGGGGGCCAGTGAGTCCTCTGTCAGCCGCAGGACGCTGCCCACGGTATAGCTGTCCGGGGTGCGGGTCAGGCGATAGCCGCCCCCCTTGCCCCGCACGCCGTTGAGCAGGTTGGCCTTTACCAACAGCTTGATGATGCTCTCCAGATATTTTTCCGAGATCCCCTGCCGCTGGGCCACTTCCTTTAAGGGGATGTAGCCAGTGCCCTGGTGCTCGGCCAGGTCGATCATGACCCGAAGGGCATAGCGCCCCTTGGTTGAAATCAGCATGTGCCATTCCTCCAGTTTATTTACCTATTATACAGCATGGTTAATAGGAAATCAACTGGAAAAAGAAAAAAATACCGGGAAGGTGGGAAAAAGACTTTTTTTTGAGAAATTGAAAAATAGCCCTTGACAAAAGCGGGGTATCGTCCTATAATCCGTATAAACCTACACGAAAGGTTGGTAATCAAAATGAAGAACAGACGACCCCTCCGATGTCGGGCCTGAATCGCCTTATATCAAGCATCTGGATTCATTCATCATATAACATCTAACATCAAAACAAATGGCGGACACGCCTGACGAATATTTAGGAGGAAATTATCATGAGCAAGATCTATACTTCTGTTGACCAGTTGATCGGCAAGACCCCCCTGTTGGAGCTGACCCACATGGAGGAGGCCGAGGGCCTGGAGGCTAAGGTGCTGGGCAAGCTGGAATATCTGAACCCCGCCGGGTCTGTAAAGGACCGTGTGGCCAAGGCCATGATCGATGACGCGGAGCAGCGCGGGGCGCTGAAGGCCGGTTCTGTCATCATCGAACCCACCTCCGGCAACACCGGCATCGGCCTGGCCAGCGTGGCCGCCGCCCGGGGCTATCGCATCATCATCGTCATGCCCGAGACCATGAGCGTGGAGCGCCGCCAGCTGATGAAGGCCTATGGTGCCGATCTGGTCCTCACCGAGGGGGCCAAGGGCATGAAGGGAGCCATCGCCAAGGCCGAGGAGCTGGCCAAGGAGATCCCCAACAGCTTCATCCCCGGCCAGTTCGTCAACCCCGCCAACCCCGCCGCCCACAAGGCCAGCACCGGCCCTGAGATCTGGGAGGACACCGACGGCAAGGTGGACATCTTCGTGGCTGGCGTTGGCACCGGCGGCACCATCACCGGCGTGGGCGAGTATCTGAAGAGTCAGAACCCCAACGTGAAGGTGGTGGCCGTGGAGCCCGCCTCCTCCCCCGTGCTGAGCAAGGGCGTGGCCGGGGCTCACAAGATCCAGGGCATCGGCGCCGGCTTTGTCCCCGACGTGCTGGACACCAAGATCTATGACGAGATCATCCCCGTGGAGAACGATGATGCCTTTGCCACCGGCAAGCTGGTGGGCAAGAAGGAGGGCGTTCTGGTGGGCATCTCCTCCGGCGCGGCCCTGTGGGCGGCCATCCAGCTGGCCAAGCGCCCGGAGAACAAGAGCAAGACCATCGTGGCCCTGCTGCCCGACACCGGTGACCGCTATCTGTCCACCCCTCTGTTCGCCGACTAAAGCAAAACAAGACCCGTGGGGCCGCCTGAAAGAGGGCGGCCCCACGGGGCAACTGTGAAACCTGCCGGAGAACATGGGAAAACGTCTTTTTGATTTTAGCACGTTCACAAAAACGCTTTTTCTGACAAAAGCGCATTGACAAACCCCGGCTGGGGTGGTATCATACCAATAAACTTGGTAGGGAAAAGGAGGACGCACCATGACTGGCAAGACTTGTCGAATGTTCACTGGTATGATGATGGACATGGCTATGCCGATGCCCATGACTTTGTGCGTCCAAATGGTTGCCTGCCGCAGCATTGCGAAATAGAATTGGTCCGTTTCCCCGGGCATTTCCGGGGGAGCATCAAGGAGCATTTCAAAGCAGGGAGCCGCTGGGCTCCCTGCTTTTTTGTTTCGTATGGAGGAGGAGTAAACGTGATCTCGTTTTCCCATGTGTCAAAGACCTTCGGCACGCCGGAGCATCCGGTGTACGCGGTGCAGGACGTCTCCCTGGAGATCCGGGAGGGGGAGATATTCGGCATCATCGGCTTTTCCGGGGCGGGCAAGTCCACCCTGGTGCGGTGCATCAACCTGTTGGAGCGGCCCACCCAGGGCAGCGTGGTGGTGGACGGCAAGGAGATGACCAGTCTGCCCCCCGCCCAGCTGCGTCAGGCCAGAAAGAAGATCGGCATGATCTTTCAGCACTTCAACCTGATGCCCTCCCGCACCGTGTTCGGAAACGTGGCCTATCCCCTGCGGGGCAGCGGCCTTTCCAAGCAGCAGGTGGCCGAAAAGGTCCGCAGGCTGCTGGCCCTGGTGGACATCGCGGATAAGGAGAACGCCTATCCCAGCCAGCTGTCCGGCGGCCAGAAGCAGCGGGTGGCCATCGCCCGGGCCCTGGCCAACGACCCCAAGGTGCTGCTGTGCGACGAGGCCACCTCCGCCCTGGACCCCCAGACCACCAACTCCATCCTCCGCCTGCTCAAGCAGCTTAACCAGCAGCTGGGCCTGACGGTGGTGGTCATCACCCACGAGATGGCGGTGGTAAAGGAGATCTGTAACCGGGTGGCCGTGATGGAGCACGGAAAGGTGGCCGAGGAGGGGGAGGTTTTCTCCATCTTCGCTGCTCCCAAGCAGCCCATCACCCAGAGCTTTATCAAGACCACGTCTAACCTGCAAAAGATCGAGGAGCTCATCGCCGCCGACTCCCCCGTGACCCGCCTGAATCCCGGGGAGCTGATCGTCCGGCTGTCCTATGTCCAGCGGAACGTGTCAGAGCCGCTGATCTCCTCCATCACCGAGCGATTCCATGTGTCGGTGAACATCATCTTCGCCGACATCGAGATCGTCCAGGACGCCCCAATCGGCGGCACCGTGGCCATCATGGGCGGCAAGCGGGAGCAGATCACACAGGCGATCGAATATCTCATCGAAAAAAATGTAGGCGTGGAGGTGATCCGGGATGCAAGAGCTGCTGAATAATTATCTGCCCAACGTGGCCCAGCGCCTGCCCGATTTTGGTCAGGCCCTGAAAGAGACCCTGGTCATGGTGGCCTGGTCGGGCATCATCTGCTTTATCTTGGGCCTGACCCTGGGCGTGCTCATCACCGTGACCAAGCGGGGGGCCATTTTGGAAAACAGCCTGGTCTATCAGGTGCTGGACAAGCTCATCAGCCTGTTCCGCTCCATCCCCTTCATCATCCTGCTCACCTGGGTCATGCCCGTCACCCGGGCCATCATGGGCACCACCATCAACGTGAAGGGCGCCATCGTCCCCCTGGTATTCGGTTCTGTCCCCTTCTTCGCCCGCCAGGTGGAGAGCGCCCTGGCCCAGGTGGACAAGGGCCTGATCGAGGCCTCCCTCTCCATGGGCTCCAGCCCCCTGGAGATCATCTTCCGGGTCTATCTGCGGGAGGGCATCCCCGCCATCGCCCGGGGCACCACCATCACGGCCATCAGTCTGCTGAACCTGACGGCCATGGCCGGAACGGTGGGCGCGGGCGGCCTGGGCGACTTTGCCGTCACCCTGGGCCATGACCGGAACATGAAGGATATCACAAACGTCACGGTGCTGGTGCTGGTGCTGCTGGTGTGCTTCATCGAGCTGATCGGCAGCCGGGTGGCCAAGAAGAACACCCACTGACAAGTTGCGCAAGCAAGCTGAGAAAGGAAGAGAGATCATGCAGCTGCAAAATCGGAAAGTGGTCATCATCGGGGCCGGTCACGTGGGTTCCCACGCCGGATTCACCCTCATCGCCCAGGGCCTGGTGGACGAGATCGTCTACATCGACGTGGACGAGAAGAAGGCCCAGGCCCAGGCCCTGGACCTGACCGACTCCACCGCCTATCTGCCCAGCCGGGCCAAGGTCCGCGTGGGCACCTATGCCGACGCCGCCGACGCCCCCCTGATGATCGTGGCCGCCGGGCCTCTGCCCGACCTGGCCACCGGCCAGACCCGCATGGACACCCTGCGCCAGACCATCGCCATCATGAAGCACGTGACGGAGAACATCAAAGCCTCTGGCTTCTCGGGCATCATCGTGAACATCTCTAACCCCGCCGACGTGGTGACCCACTACATCCAGACCAAGCTGAACTGGCCCAGCGGGCGCATCTTCTCCACCAGCACCACCCTGGACTCCGCCCGCCTGCGCCGGGCCCTGTCCCAGGCCACCGGCGTGGACCAGAAGTCCATCGTGGCCTATGCCCTGGGGGAGCACGGAGAGAGCCAGATGGTCCCCTGGTCCGCCGTGACCATCGGCGGTAAGCCCCTGGCCCAGCTGCGGCAGGAGCGGCCCGACACCTATGGGGCCCTGGACCTGAAGGCCATCGCCGCAGCGGGAAAGGCCGGGGGCTGGCGCATCATGGAGGGCAAGAACTGCACCGAGTTCGGCATCGGCGTGTCCATTGCCGAGGTGGTCCGGGCCGTCTTCCACGACGAGGACCGCATCCTGCCCGTCTCCGTGCTGCTGGAGGGCCAGTACGGCCAGCACGATGTATATGCCAGCGTCCCCGCCCGGCTGAACCGGGAGGGCGTGGCCGACATCATTGAGCTGAACCTGACGGAGGAGGAGCAGAAGGAGTTTGCCGCCTCCTGCAAGACCATGGACGAGAACTATCGCCTGGCCCTGACCCTGTAAGTATCCTGTAAGCATAAAGAGAAAAACAAAGATCATTGGAGGAATCAAACATGAAACTGAGAAAGACCATCGCCCTTGCCCTGGCCGCCGCCCTGGCTGCTCTGACCCTCACCGCCTGCGGCGGCAATAACGCCAACACCTCCGGCAGCCAGAGCGCCGCCTCCGGCTCTTCCGCCGATGCTTCCACCGCCGAGCCTGTCACCGTGAAGCTGGGTATCGTGGGCGGCATCAACGAGGACCTGTGGGCCCCCGCCAAGGCCACCCTGGCCGAGGAGGGCATCGACCTGGAGCTGGTGAACTTCTCCGATTACGTCACCCCCAACCGGGCCCTGAACGACGGGGAGATCGACCTGAACGCCTTCCAGCACCGCATCTATCTCCAGGGTGAGATCGACAGCTATGGCTATGAGATCCAGAACATCGGCAACACCTTCATCGCCCCCCTGAGCCTGTTCTCCGACAAGATCTCCTCTGTGGACGAGCTGAAGGACGGCGACGTCATCGCCATCCCCAACGACCTGACCAACGGCGGCCGGGCCCTGAAGGTGCTGGAGTCCGCCGGGATCATCACCCTGGACCCCAACGCCGGCTTTAACCCCACCGTGGACGATATCCAGACCTATAACGTGGGCGTGACCATCAAGGAGCTGAAGGCCAACGTCATCGTCTCCACCCTGCCCGACGTCACCGCCGCCATCGTGAACAACAACTACGCCCTGGACTTCGGTCTGGCCGCCAGCGACGCCATCTTTGCCGATGACCGCCTGGACATCGAGGACTATTGGAACCTGATCGCCGCCCGCACTGCTGACCTGAGCGACCCCGCCAAGGTGGAGGTGTTCCGCAAGGTGGTCAAGGCCTATCAGTCCGACGGCACCCTGGCCGTGTACAACGACCAGTGCAAGGGCTTCTACAGCCCCGCCGGCTGGGACCAGGACCTGCTGCCCGAGGCGTAACGTTTGATGGCGTGAGGGAGGACAAAACGCAATGGGACAGACTTTATTATTGAGCGAGCAGGACGTACACGACCTGCTGTCCATGGAGGACGTGGTGGCCGCCGTGGAAAAGACCTTTCAGGGCATGGGGGAGGGCACCGTCGTCAACCCCTCTAAGGTGAACCTGGACCTGGGGGAGTCGGCCCCCTATCCGCCGTATAATGGCTTTATGAACGCCATGCCGGCCTATGTGGGCTTTGCCGATGTGGCCGGGCTGAAGTGGGCCGGAGGCAATCTGGGGGAGCGGAAGAAGCGGAACATCCCCTATTGCTCCTCCCTCATCATGCTGGTGAACCCCCACATCAACAACTTTATCTCCGTGCTGGACGGAGCCCTGATCACCAACATGCGCACCGGTGCCCAGACCGCCGTGGCCCTGAAGTATCTCTTCAACTACGGCAGCAGCCAGCGCCGCCCCATCCGCCTGGGCATCTATGGGGCGGGGATGCAGGGCCACATGCAGACCCGGGCCATCGCCACCCTGTTCGACATTGAGGAGCTGCGCATCTATGACGTGTCCCGCCCCGCCCTGGAGCGCTTCCAGGCGGACATGCAGGACGTGGTCCCCGGCAAGATCATCCTGTGCGACGACCCCAGCCAGGCCGCCCAGGGGGACGCGGTGATCTGCGTCACCCAGTCTAAGGACGAATTCCTGAAGGAGGAGTGGCTGGCCCCGGACACCATCGTCTTCCCCATGGGCTCCTATCAGGAGTGCGAGGACGCGGTGCTGCTCCACGCGGACAAGATCGTGGTGGACCACGTGGAGCAGACCATGCACCGGGGCGCCCTGTCCAAGCTGGTGAGCCAGGGCAATCTGAACGAGAGCAGCATCACCTGCACCATCGGCCAGCTGGCCGCCGGAAAGGTCCAGCTGGAGCGCAAGATAGGCGAGCGCCTGGTGTGCATCCCCATCGGCACCGGGGCCATGGACATCGGCTGCGCCAGCGTGGTCTATCAGCGGGCCCTGGAGCAGGGGAGAGGGCAGTTCTTCGACTTTGGCGTGAGCAGCGCCACCCAGGCCCCCCAGAACTGACACACAGACATACAGAAGGAGCGAACGAACATGAAGGATCTGTCCCGCCGCACGGCGGACTTTACCGATTCCGTCATCCGCCGGATGACCCGCATCTCCAACCGCTATGGGGCGGTGAACCTGTCCCAGGGCTTCCCGGATTTCGACCCGCCCAAGGCCCTGCTGGACCGGCTGGCCCAGGTGTCCTATGAGGACTTTCACCAGTACTCCATCACCTGCGGGGCCCCCGGCTTCCGTCAGGCTCTGGCGGAGAAGCAGAGCCGGTTCATGGGCCGGACCATTGACCCGGAGCGGGAGATCGTGGCCACCTGCGGCAGCACCGAGGCCATGATGGCCGCCATGATGACGGTGGTGGACCCGGGGGACAAGGTCATCGTGTTCTCCCCCTTCTACGAAAACTATGGGGCGGACGCCATCCTGTCCGGGGCCGAGCCCATCTACGTGCCCCTGGTCCCGCCGGAGTTCCACTTTGACCCGGAGGTGCTGGAGGACGCCTTCCGCCAGGGGGCCAAGGCCCTGATCCTGTGCAACCCCTCCAACCCCTGCGGCAAGGTCTTCACCCGCCAGGAGCTGGAGCTGATCGCCGACCTGGCCCGGAAGTATGACGCCTATGTCATCACCGACGAGGTATATGAGCACATCGTCTATGCCCCCCATCAGCACGTCTACTTCGCCACCCTGCCCGGCATGTGGGAGCGGACCATCTCCTGCTCCTCCCTGTCCAAGACCTATTCCATCACCGGCTGGCGGCTGGGCTATACCATCGCCCCGGAGGAGATCACCGAGCGCATCAAAAAGGTCCACGACTTCCTCACCGTGGGGGCCGCCGCCCCCCTTCAGGAGGCGGTCATCCCCGGCCTGCGCTTCGGCCAGGACTATTATGACGGTCTCCAGGCCACCTACACCCGCAAGCGGGACCTGTTCCTGCGGGGACTGGACGATTTGAAGCTGGCCCACACCGACCCCCAGGGGGCCTATTATGTCCTGCTGGACATCTCGGAGTTTGGCTATGACAGCGACCTCGCCTTCTGCGAGGACCTGGCCCGGGAGGTGGGCGTGGGCGCCGTCCCCGGCTCCAGCTTCTTCCGGGAGCCGGTGAACCACCTCATCCGCCTGCACTTCGCCCGGAGCGAGGAGACCCTGGAACAGGCCCTGGACCGGCTGGCCAAGCTGGCCGCACTGCTGCACTAAGGAGGTTTTACGACATGGAGATCAAACCCTTTCTGGTAGAAGAATGGATGAATCAATATGAGGTGGGGGCCAGGTACAACATCGCTGAAACCTGTGTGGACTCCGTCTCCCTGGACGAGCTGTTCCAGCTCACCGGCGAGGACAAGGAGGCCTTTCTCTCCTCCCTGTGCGCCCGGCGGCTGACCTACGGGGACATCTTCGGCCAGCCCGCCTTTCTGGAGGGGATCTGCCGGCTGTACCGGGACCTGCGTCCGGAGCAGGTGATCCCCACCCACGGCGCCGCCGGAGCCAACCACCACCTGTTCTGCTCCCTGGTAGAGCCGGGGGACAAGGTCATCTCCGTCCTGCCCACCTATCAGCAGCTGTACTCCATCCCCGACTCCCTGGGGGCCCAGGTGGAACTGCTCCCCCTGTCCCCGGACAACGGCTTTCTGCCCGACCTGGCCCGCCTGGAGGAGCTGGCCCAGGAAGGGGTCAAGCTCATCTGCCTGAACAACCCCAACAACCCCACCGGGGCCCTCATGTCCCAGGAGATGCTGGAGGAGATCGTCTCCATCGCCCGCCGCCACGGGTCCTATATCCTGTGCGACGAGGTGTACCGCCATCTCACCCAGGAGGACGGCTACTGCCCCTCCATCGTGGACCTGTATGAGAAGGGCATCAGCGTCAGCAGTATGTCCAAGGTGTTCTCCCTGGCCGGGATCCGGCTGGGCTGGATCGCCTCCCGGGATCCTGAGGTGCTGGAGCGCTGCCTCATCCACCGGGACTATGACCTCATCAGCTGCGGGCTGCTGGATGAGACGGTGGCCGCCCTGGCCCTGAAGCACGGAGACAAGCTGCTGGCCCGCAACCGGGGCATCGTACGGGAGAATCTGTCCATTCTGGACAACTGGGTCCGGCGGGAGCCCCATGTCACCTATGTCAAGCCCCAGGCTGGGACCACCGCCCTGGTGTACTACGACCTGGACATCCCCTCCTATGATTTCTGCAAGGAGATGTATCACGCCACCGGGGCCTTCGTCACCCCGGGCGACTGCTTCCAACAGGAGCGCTGCGTCCGGGTGGGCTACGCCTGCGACCGGCAGACCCTGGTGGACGGCCTGGAGGCCATGAGCGCCTTCCTGGCTCAGAAGGCCAAAAGCTGAGCCCAGACAGAAAAAAACGTTGCCGGAGACCGCCGACATGGCGGTCTCCGGCAGCGTTTTCTGTTGTCTCACAAGACGGGAGGCTCTTTTCTTTGGCCGGGAGCCCCCGTCAGCCGCCCAGGTAGGCGCGCTTGATCTCCGGGCTCTCGATCAGCTCCGCGCCGCTACCGGTGGCCACGATCTTTCCGGTCTCCATCACATAGCCCCGGTGGGCCACGGACAGGGCCATCTGGGCGTTCTGCTCCACCAGCAGGATGGTGGAGCCCTTCCGGTTCAGGTCCTGGATGATGTTAAAGATCTGCTCCACCAGGATGGGGGCCAGGCCCATGGAGGGCTCGTCCAGCATCAGCAGCTTGGGGTGGGACATGAGGGCGCGGCCCATGGCCAGCATCTGCTGCTCGCCGCCGGACAGCGTACCCGCCACCTGGCTGCGGCGCTCCTTCAGACGGGGGAACAGGTCGTACACCATCTCCAGATCACGGGGCACACCGGCGGGGGGCTGGGTATAGGCCCCCATCTCCAGGTTCTCCTCCACCGACATCTGGAGGAACACCCGCCGGCCCTCGGGTACCTGGGCCAGGCCCCGGCCCACCAGCTTGTCGGCGCTCACAGTGTTGATGTCCTGTCCGTCAAAGAGGATGCTCCCCGTCTTGGACCGGAGCAGGCCGGAGACGGTCTGGAGGGTGGTGGTCTTGCCCGCGCCGTTGGCCCCGATCAGCGTGACGATCTCCCCCTGGTTGACCTGGAAGGAGATGTCCTTGATGGCGTGGATGGCCCCGTAGTAGACGTTGATGCCCTCTACCTTCAGCAGTGTCTCCATCGGTCACGCCTCCTTTCGCTTGCCCAGATAGGCCTCGATGACCACCGGGTCGTTTTTGATCTCGTCCGGGGTGCCCTTGGCGATGATCTGCCCGAAGTTGAGCACCGCGATGCCCTCACAGATCCCCATGACCAGGTTCATATCGTGCTCAATGAGGAGGATGGCAATGCCGAAGGTGTCCCGGATCTTGACGATATTGTCCATAAGCTCCGCGGTCTCCGAGGGGTTCATGCCCGCCGCCGGCTCGTCCAGCAGCAGCAGGCTGGGGTTGGTGGCCAGGGCCCGGACGATCTCCAGCTTCCGCTGGTCGCCGTAGGGCAGAGAGCCCGCCTTGTACTTCGCCAGATAGCCCATGTCGAAGATGGACAGCAGCTCCATGGCCCGCTCGTGGGCCAGCCGCTCCGCATTCCAGTACCGGGGCAGGCGGAGGATCCCCGACCACATATTATAGTTGATGTGGTTGTGCAGGCCCAGCTTCACGTTGTCCTCCACGCTCAGGTTGGAAAACAGGCGGATGTTCTGGAAGGTGCGGGCGATGCCCGCCTTGTTCACCTGGACGGTGTTCATGTTGTGGGTGTCCACGCCGTCCACCAGGATGGTGCCCCGGGTAGGCTGATACACTTTGGTCAGCAGATTGAACACCGTAGTCTTGCCCGCACCGTTTGGGCCGATGAGGCCGGCGATCTCGGTGCGGCCGATGGCCATGTTGAAGTCCTTTACCGCCGCCAGGCCGCCGAAGTCGATGCCCAGGTGGCGGCACTCCAGAATGGGGCTTTTATCGATGTCCCGCTCCGGGATCTTGTTGGTGCTGGGTACCGGGACCAGCTTGACCGGTTCCTTTGGCGTCCGACTCATTGTGCCGCGCCCCCTTTCTTCTCTTCTCTGCGCTCCCGCAGCCGGGCAAAGAAGCCCCAGATGGCGGGATTGTTGGTGGCCAGCATGACCAGGATCAGCACGATGGCATACACCAGCATCCGGTAGTCCGCAAACTGCCGCAGGGCCTCAGGCAGGATGGTCAGGGCGGCGGCCGCAATGACAGAGCCCCACATATTGCCCAGGCCGCCCAGCACCACGAACACCAGGATCAAAATGGAGGTGTTGAAATCGAACTTGGTGGCCACGAAGGTGGTTTGGCTGCATCCATACAGGGTCCCAGCCGCGCCCGCCAGGGCGGCGGAGGTGACAAAGGCGATCATCTTGTACTTGGTGACGCTGATGCCCACGCTCTCGGCTGCGATGCGGTTATCCCGGGCGGCCATGATGGCCCGTCCGGTGCGGCTGTTGACCAGGTTGAAGATGACCACCAGGGTGATCACCACCAGCACAAAGCCTACGGTGAAGGTGGAGATGCGCTGGGTGTTCATCACGCCCATGGGGCCGCGGATCAGCTGAAGGCCGCCCTCCTCCAGGGCGTTCTTATCGGTGAGGAAGCTGAAGTGCAGCCCCTTTTTGTCCACAGCCAGGTAAGTGTTGGTGAGCACGCTTTTGATGATCTCGCCAAAGGCCAGGGTCACGATGGCCAGATAGTCGCCGTTGAGGCGCAGCACTGGGATGCCGATGAGGAACCCGAAGAAGCCGGCCAGGGCGGCGCCGATCACCATGGCCACGCCCAGGCGCACCGGCGTGAAGGGGATCAGCTCCGCCAGCCCGTTGGCGGCGGCACAGCCCAGGAACGCTCCAATGCTCATAAAGCCCGCGTGACCCAGGGACAGCTCTCCGGACACGCCCACCACCAGGTTCAGGGCCAGGGCCATGGTCACATAGGCGCAGATGGGGATCAGCTGCCCCTCCAGCACCGAGCCCAGCCCCGTGGTCATCCGCAGCAGCTGGAGGATCACAAAGGCGCCCACCACCAGGGCATAGGTAAATACGCTGGACCGGGTGGTCTTATTCATATTTGCAAGTCGGTTGACAACACGGCTCATAGCTACCACCTCACACTTTCTCGCGCACGGGCTTGCCCAGCAGGCCGGTCGGCTTGACGAGCAGCACGAGGATGAGCACGGCGAACACAAGCGCGTCGCCCAGCTCGGTGGAGACATAGGCCTTGCCGAGAATCTCGATCACGCCCAGCAGCACGCCGCCGATCATCGCGCCCGGAATGGAGCCGATGCCGCCGAATACAGCCGCC
>OLFT01002647.1_pt1 | contig 14821 bp, 19 predicted proteins | sample 1604921 | NCBI WGS metagenome assembly OLFT01 (sample SAMEA3888897, study PRJEB22519) | human gut metagenome | biome: human gut; feature: human-associated habitat; material: faeces | place: Denmark | collected 2013 | reverse complement strand
GATATAAAGTAAAAGTGGTTACACCTTTTGTTTATTTAAACTATCCAGATGATTGCTTTGAAATTCATCCGGAATTTGGTCCGCTGGAGTTTATAAGTAACATCATGAATGCTGAGATGATTATAACAGATTCTTACCATGGAACTATACTATCGGTCAATTTCGAGAAGAATTTTTTCTCGATGTGCGAAAATACAGGAAGCGAGTTCAGAAAGACAGATATCCTGTGTCAACTGGGACTCGAAAACCGCATAATCGCTGATATTGAAGAATCCTTTACAAAGCTTGATTCTGCAATCGATTATACACAAGTAAGGTTAAAGGTCGAGGCTCTGCGCACGATTGGATATGATTATTTAAAAAACGCACTGAGTTCAGATTAAAGGCTGTTTTGTTGATTACAGGGATTGACTATGAAGAAGTGTGATATTTTGCCATTGATACTGGGGTTACTTAAGAGCATTACATGAAAATGTTAATTGGATAAAGTAAAATAATATCTATGGACTCGATTAAAGAGTAGCCCTAAGTATACCATTAATAACATATAAGGAATATGCCGTATGACTGAACAGAATAAAAGCAGTAAACTTTCAGAGCTAAAGAAAAACACTCTGATCATTGGAATAGCAACATTCGGAAGCAAAGCGATATCCTTTATCCTTGCTCCATTGTATTCATACTACCTGACAACAGCGGAATATGGTACTATGGACTTGGTGACAACAACGGCTTCGTTGTTGCTGCCAATCCTTATGGCGGATGTCTATGAAAGTGTCTTTCGCTTTACAAGTGATCCGGATGAAGACAATAATAAAGTATTGACTAATTGCTCTTTGATTGCCTTGATTGGTACAATTATAGGAGCATTGCTCATCATACCAATTTCTCTGATATATCAGAATCTTCCCGTAATATTGATTATTTATCTTTATGTGGTCATAGATGGTTTTACTTTGATTTTTAGTTGGTATGAGCGTGGAAGTGGCAAAATAAAGGTATTTGCTTTTTCGGGGGTTGTGAACTCGGCTTTCCAGCTGGTATTTACTTTTCTTTTTATTGTTTTGCTTAGATATGGCCTGAATGGCTGGTATATTGGATTCCTTTTTGCAAAAATTATAACATTTGTCTATCTTTTTATTAATGTAAGGCCTTTTAAAGTTATCAAAAGACAGCATCTTGATAAGGCTTATCAAAAAAGACTGCTAAAGCATTGTATTCCACTTATGCCTACAACGGTTATGTGGTGGGTCTTGAATGTGTCCGATCGGTATGCTATTGGCATTTTTATGGGAATGGCAGCAAACGGTATCTACGCTGTTTCCAATAAAATCCCTTCGATTTTAAATGCATTTGAGAGTATATTTTATCAGGCTTATCAAACGACAGCAATCAACTCTCTCGATGATAAGGAGCGTAATAACTTTTACAGTAGAATATTCAACAACTACTTTGTGTTTATGATGCTGGGCTATGTCGGTATTCTAGTGGTGTCTCGTCCAATGATCATTTATTTGTTTGATTCGAGTTATGCTGATTCTTGGCTATATATTCCTCCTCTGCTTGCTGGAGCTGTTGCACATGCTATTGCATCTAACCTTGGTTCATACTATGTTTTGTTCTATCAAACAAAAGGGGCTTTCCTGACTAGTGTTTGGGGAGCATTGACAAATATAGTTTTAAATTTTTTGCTCATTCCCTATTTTGGACTTATGGCAGCGGCTTTGACCACTCTTACGGGTTATATAGTAATGTTCTTTTTTCGGTGGAGGGATATTAAAAAGTTCATAACGATAAAATTGGAATTAAAAAGAATCTTAATTATGCTGTCAATTTCTGCTATTCAAACTGCACTTTATTTTTGGAATAGTTGGTTTGGGATAGCTGCAATGGCTCTTGTGGGGTGTATTGCTCTTGCGATAAATAAAGATATGCTACTGCGACTTGTGAAGAGAAAATAATGCTGTCTCGTCCACGAAAAGCGAATGGGTCGTTGAATTCGATGAGCTAGGAGAAAATGATGTATATGGTGCAACAGGTAAATAAACTTGGAAAAAGCGATTGGTACATGGTTTGGTATCAAGATGATGAAGTGCTTATGAATAGTTCATCGGGTGGTGCGTTTACAGCAATTGCTGAAGTCGTTCTTCAAGATAATGGCGTTGTATTTGGTGCGACATTTGACGAGAAGACATGGGATGTCTATCATAAGCCGGTTACCTGCATTGAAGAATTAAATGATATTCGCGGTAGCAAGTATTATCAAAGCCAGGCGTTTTTAGCATATGCTGACTGCAAAAAATATTTGGATGCGGGAATAGAAGTTCTCTTCTCAGGTACGGCTTGTCAAGTTATGTCTTTCCAGCCTATTCTGATAGCTCACAGCTTGGCTATTTAGGGGAGGTTGCTGCATGAATATTAAGAGAATTATAAATAAGATAGGTAGCCCTTCCTTCTTTAAATTCAACAAAAGAGATTACGAAGGGAAAATAGCAAAGGACGAGGTGTTTAATGCCAGATTCCGAAACGGCGGCGTTACACTTTCCAGAAAGGAAAAGAAGTCTCCGGAATGGAGAACTGTGGTTGTCTATCGTAAATACCAGGTTAATAAAGGCAACCTGTGGGGCTATATCTACGAAAGAAAGTTAAACCGTATGGCAGAGAAAACCGGGATAGATTTCCTCGGTAACTGTAATATTGGAGACTGCCTTTTGATTGGACATTGGGGAAAGATAGTTATCAATGGGAATGCGAAATTTGGCAATGAGACTATGATTACTCACGGAGTGACTATTGGAAGAGATATACGTGGAAAGCACAAAGGATATCCTACTTTTGGGAACAGAGTTTGCATTAGAACAAATTCGACAATAGTTGGCAATATTAGCATAGGTGATGATGTGCTTATAGCACCGAACACTTTCGTGAACTTTGATGTTCCGCCGCATTCCATCGTAATTGGCAACCCTGCTAAGATTATTGCAAGGGAGAATGCTACAGAAGGGCATCTTCCAGATATTAATATGGATCCTTCACTGAGGGTCGAAATGGTCTGAGGGAGGATTTGTGATGGAAAATATAATTGAACAAGAGAATTTAGTTAATCAGGATGTTACCTTTCCTGTTGCATATGCTTGCTACAACAAAGACCTGCAAACGAGATTGGATAGTACGTCCGGTGGTGCATTCACAACGCTGGCAACGTATTTTCTTAAAGAAAAGGATGCTGTGATTTTTGGAGCCGCATTTGATCGGAACTGTAATGTCAAGCATATTAGAGTGGATACTCTGGACGATCTGGGTAGACTTCGCGGTTCAAAATATCCTCAAAGCAATGTGTGTAACAGCTTCTTAGAAGCTAAAGCTGCGTTGGATAGTGGAAGGGCAGTTTTTTATACCGGGACACCATGTGAGATAGCTGGTCTTAAGAATTTCCTTGGAAGAAAGTACGAAAATCTTTTCACAATGGATTTTGTTTGCCATGGTGTAGGTTCGGATTTGGTTTGGCGAGGATATAACGGACAATTCAAAAATAAGGGAGAAATCAAGAAAATCACCTTTAAGGCAAAAACGCACGGGTGGAAGAAATGGTATTTCAAGGTTGACTACCAAAATGGGAATGTGTGGCAGCGGCGGGGCAGCATGACAATGTTTATGCGTTCTTACCTGTCTTATGCGAATATAAGACCCTCCTGTTTTGAATGTCATTTTAAAGGATTACAAAGAACTTCGGATTTCACCATTTCTGACTGTTGGGGCGTTGCCGAATCAAACCAGAATATTAATGATAATAAAGGCTTATCAGCTTTGCTTTTGCAGAATGACCGTGCATTGCTGATTTTTGATGTGATAAAAGATAATCTGGAATATCTGGGATATGATGCAGAAGAACTGATGGCCGGTAACTGGACAGCAGTTAAGAGCGTCAAGGCTAATCCGATTAGAGAAAGATTCTTCACAGATGCTTTTGAAATCGGAACGATAGAATCGCTGAAAAAGCATTTTAAGCCATCGGCCAAAAACTGGATTAGATATTATTATAATCGACTGAAGGGCAAAGAAAAATAACCAATGATAGCGCATAGTTGAATGAGCGGCATACTTATTGATATTGATTCGGCTGAAAGGCAAGGAGATAACGGTCATAATGAATATATTGATTCTCGGTGGAAGCGGCATACTATCTACTGATTTTACCAAAACGTGTTTGGATAAGGGCAATGTGGTTTATACCCTTAATAGAGGGAACAGAACTCATTTTATAGATCCAAGGGTCAAACTTATTAAAGCTGACCTTCGAAATGAGCCGGAAAATGTACTACGAGAGAAGATTTTCAAGGAAATTCCATCATATGATGTCATTGTTGATTTTCTGTCGTTTATTCCGAATCATTTGAAACGCACACTGTCCATATTAAATGGGCAGTTCATACAATTTATATTTATTTCCTCATCAACTGCTTATAAGAAGAAGTGTGAGGATGAGATTCTGACGGAACAGAGTGAAATTGGAAACGAAAAATGGGATTATGCATATAACAAGTATCTGTGCGAGGAATTTTTGAGGAAAAGCAGCATCAATTATACAATTATACGGCCATATGTAACCTACGGTAAAAACAGAATTCCATTTCCAATCATACCGGGCGACCAATATACTCTGTTGGCTCGCATTATGGCCAATAAGCCGGTTATTATGTTTGAGCATGGTGATGCAATTTGCACCCTAACGCACACGGAGGATTTTGCTAAAACGCTTTATGAATTGCTACTGAATGAAAAGGCTTATAAAGAAGCATTTCATATCACAAGCACTAGTGAACAAACATGGCTTGAGGTTTATACGATTCTTTGTGAGTTATTAAATAGGAAACCGAATATCTGTTCACTCGATAGAGCTGATACCGAGAAATATATGCCCGAATTTTATGAAATACTGGTTGGCGACAAGGGAACGAATATGCGTTTTGACAATACCAAAGTCTCCAACGCAATCGGACACTCTGGTTATAATACTGTATCTCTGAGGGATGGATTGAAACAATCAGTTGACTTCTTCATGAACCATTCTTATATGCAGAAGATTGATTATAAATTCGATGGTGAGTGTGATTACATAGCGGCTAAGATTTCAAAGCAGAAATGCTGCATATTGGAATCATCGGTGCGTCGTAATAAGGATGTACTCTATTATCATATCATGAGGTTCCCGCTTACAAATTATCTGGTGAGAGCCAAAAGAGCAAAGAAGATGGATTCCAAGTAGGTGAGTCTATGGAATTTTGGAGGTTTAAGATATGCCGTTATCATTCAATAGTAAAGGAGAGGCTAAGATGAATCAAGGGATACCTCCTTATGCTTCTGATATAGACCCAGATAGTCCTTATTGCGAATTTGATGATGGGGTATTGGTTTATCAGGATAAGCAAGGACATTGGCTAGATATGAATCAACAGCCAAAGCCAAAAAAGCCGCGAAAGTATACGCCACACCAATCAACCAGATATAAGAATATCGTAATAGGGGAGAACGGTAAGGCAAAGTCCTATGATGTAAAGACTGGTGGACTAAAGGACACGAATAAGGAACTGCCAGAATTATATAATAAACGAGAAAACTGTTGTGGTTGCGGAGCCTGTTATGCCGTATGTCCGACCAGGAAATTCCTTGAAAATAACGGTGAGGGGAGCATAGGCCAATTTGGTGAAAAGTATGTTCTTTCTCATGGTGCTATTTATATGGAAGAGGACGAGGAAGGATTTCTTTATCCTGTGGTTGATGCAAGTCTGTGCATTCGGTGTTATAAATGCGAGACAGTCTGCCCCATTAAGAATTAGACAAGTAGCAAGAGAGCCTGAATGGTTTGAATGGTGCAAACAGGATCAAAGTTTTACAAATGAACAGGTGATAGAAATGCTTTTGGAGATTTTTAGGGAATATGAAGCCAACACGAAAGAAGGTGTCAATCTATGATACCTGAAAAGAATATCCTTCTCACCAATATTCAACGCTTCTCCCTGCACGATGGCCCGGGCATACGTACCACTGTTTTCCTCAAAGGTTGTTCAATACACTGCCCTTGGTGTAGCAATCCGGAAAATTTACTGCACAGGGAGCAAAGGTATGTAAAGATGGATCATAACGGAAAAGTTGAAGAAGAAGGAACCTATGGGAAATGGTATAGCCCAGATGAGCTATATTCTGAAGTAATAAAAGATAAGTCGTTTTATGGCTACTGTAATGCTAATTCGGCTACTTATCTGGACTCTCTTCCTGGAGGCGTGACGTTCTCCGGCGGCGAGTGCATGCTCCAGATGAAAGAGCTTGATCCCATGCTTCAACGGCTTAATGATGAGCAAATCCACACAATTGTGGAGACAAGCCTTTTCTGCTCATCAGTACAGCTTTCCATTGCAATCAAGCATATAGACCTGTTTTACGTTGATATTAAGGTTCTGAATGATGATTTGTGCTCATCTTCTCTTGGTGGAAGGATTGAGCTATATAAAAACAATCTTGTGACATTACTGAACAGCGGCAAGCCGGTTGTCTTTCGCTTGCCGGTTATCGGCGGTTACACGGATAGTGAGGAAAACAGGAAAGCTGTGGTTGAACTGATAGAATCGAAAGCCAAAAGCTATTCGAACCTTTTGAAGATTGAAATCCTCAAAGAACATAATCTTGGAACGAATAAGTATCAGTCGTTGATTGATGGCGGGAATGAGATAATGCTGCCAGAATATAATGGCGTAAGTGATGAGCTGATGGGGCAGTATAAGATAGAAATTGAAGAGGGGCTGATGATCGTTGGAAGTTCAATACCTGTGGAAATCTGCAAAATTTGAACCACCAGTATTCCGCCCCGCCTTGCCACCTGACTATTGACAGAAGTAACCTGCGGTGAGAGAATATAAGTGGATAAACTGCTAAATTCGGTCGAACTGATCGGTCAGCTCGACCGAATTTAGCAGTCATCTCGTTTAAATCTTCCATTCAATAATCAGTTCTCACTTTTCTATGATGTGAGATTATTTTTGCCCATAGTAAGCATTCGGTCCATGCTTCCTCATGTAGTGCTTATCAAGCACATACTGCTTCATCTCGGCCTGCGGATTCAAAGCTAATGTCTTGATATCCATTTCCGCAACCTTCTCCATGACCACAGCGTTGTACACAGCATTGGCAGGATTTGTTCCCCATGCAAACGGTCCATGGTTCTTAACAACAATACCCGGAATTGCCATCGGATCATATCCAAGCTTCTCAACCGTTTCGATTATCACTTTGCCCGTATTCAGTTCGTAGGCTTCCATGACCTCTTCTTTACTCAGTTCCCGCGTGCATGGAATATCTCCATAGAAATAATCTGCATGAGTTGTGCCGAGTGCAGGGATGTTCATGCCTGCCTGAGCGTAAAGGTCAAACCACTCGCCTTTCACTAAAACCATTTTTAGTGCATACTTGAGAAAACCAATAGATTTTTCAAGGAGGACTAAAGACTATGGATCAGTGTACCCACGAAGTCCGTGCAGAGTACTGGCGAAAGATCATCCAAGCTTGTGGACAGAGACCTGCCGGACAATCAGCGAAACGATGGATGGACGAAAACGGCATCCGAGAGCAAAGCTACTACCACTGGCAGAGGCGCTTTCGGCAACAGGCTTATGCGGAAATGAAGGAGAACGTTTCTGTCCCTGCCACAACAGAAAAAGCGGAGCTGGATTTTGTTGAAATTCCGTGTACTGCTGTTTCGGAAACAAATATTCGTCCGCTCTCCAATGAACCGGCTGCTGTTATCCGGACCGCATCATTTCAGATTGAGATCTCCAATGATATTTCAGACACTCTTCTCAGCCATATTTTACGGGAGGTGTCCCATGCTTGAAGACGCAGCCGGGATCCGTCGTGTAGTCCTTGCGTGCGGCACTGTTGATCTGAGAAAAGGGATCGATGGTCTAGCAACGATCATCGGTGATCGGTATGGGCAGAATCCTTTCGAGAAAGGAACCCTGTTCCTGTTTTGCGGGAAACGTTCTGACCGGTGCAAGGGGCTTTTATGGATGGGAACGGGGTTTCTGCTTTTGTACAAAAGATTTGAGGACGGAAGATTATCCTGGCCAAGAAATATCCAGGAAGCGGCAGAGCTTACAGAGGACCAGTACAGGTACCTCATGACAGGATTAAATCCCCTGGATCCCAGGATCAAAGACGTTGATCCGAAGCATATCTATTAAAACGTTTGTGAAAAACAGAGAAAATAAAACGCCAGTCTGACCGCCAAAAAGGGCGGTGTCTATTAATGGAATCCTCTCCGATGAGACGAACCGTTTGTCCTGTATGAAGATAAAAAAGAGAACTTTTAATTTTAAACGCCTTGCATTTCAAGTGACTGGAACAGGGCATCCAGAGACGTTCCGGGTAGGTAAAAATGACGGACCGGTATGGAAACCAGATTGGCATTTATCACCGATTTCTGCTATACTTTCCTTAGAAAGAAAGGCGTGCATATTCCGCAGAATCTGCGCATCCGTTCCGAAGGAACGGAGCGCCATTCCGCTTTAAACTGAGCAGCGCTCAGATAGTCAACTAGTTGCTATTGCTTATACGTCGGTCATTGCCAGGAAAGTGTAGCCGGTAGGCCTTAGCGGTCATTCTGCTGAGGCAGGCATCCGCATAGGTATGATCACCAAACAATGAGTACCATTTATCAACTGGAAGCTGGGAAATGATGATCGTTGACTTGCGGCAGTCCCTGGCTTCGATGATTTCGAGCAGATCACGACATTTATTCATATCCAGGTCCATTAGACCGAAATCATCAATCACAAGAAGATCGTAGGATGCCATCTTATTCGAGTATTCATAATAAGTGCTTTCCTGATGGGCATGTTCCGATTCCGTCATAAGACTGTTGGCACGGATATATTTAACGGTCCGCATTTGGTGCATTGCAGCAATGCATAAAGCACAGGCAATATATGTTTTTCCTGATCCCGCGCCACCAGTGATCAGGAGATTATTCGGTTCATCGATCCATTTGCACTCTGCGAGCAGTTCAATGACATGGGTATTTAACTGGCGTTCTGGTTCATAGATCGTAGCGTCGAGATCCGCTGCGGGATACTTTAAAGTAGCCTGTTTGAGAAGTTTATTAAACTTCTTGTTTTCACGCTGGTTCCATTCCTGGTTTATGATATCAGCGAAACGAACCTCAAACGACTCCAAGCCTGTGTTCGGATCAAGCAGCTGTTTTGCAAATGCCTCTGCCATCCCGGACATCCGAAGCTTATAAAGACGGTCCATGAGAATGTTTTGCTCCTTCGTGAGTTTATCGTTATAAGTGTAATCTTTCATTCTGTAAGCCATTATCGTTTACCTCTACTTGTAGTAATCCTTTCCGCGGATGTTTTCGTGTTCAGGAAGCGCCTTAGGCGGAGCTCCCGACAGCTCTTTCACATTCAGTTTTTTAAGGATCTGTTTAAAGGTGAAATATTTACAGGAATTCAAGTCAATACACTTTTTTGCAGCTTCTTCGGCGATTGCATATAGCCGGTTTTAGCGGACAGCAGGGCCACATTTCCCGGACATGCAGGGCCATATTACACGGACAGTATTGATTGATCAGCGAAGCAGGGTTACCTGCTTCGCCAGTCTCTTGACTATGCCTTTTCAATCAGAACTGTAAATCCTGTTGTAAGGCGTCTCCGGATACCGTCCAGTTTTCCATAGCATTCATTCTCGTCACTGAGTTGCTTTCCCCATTCATCTGGCGAGTATTGACAACTAAAAAGGGTGGAAGTCCCAAGGTCATCCCGAAGCTTCAGAAGGTGGTAGAGGATCTTGATCCCTTCCTCGGAATAACGGCTGATTGCAAAATCATCGATGAAGAGAAGCTGTATCCGCGCATAGTACTTAATGCGTTTACGATATCGGTTCAGGTCTTTCTGACGGTTCAGAACGATCAGTTCATCCAGAAGATCGCTGTAATCAACGAACTTACAGCGATAGTTCCTGCGGCATGCTTCTACACAGCAGGCAGAAAGGAAATAAGATTTTCCGGCTCCTGTGACTCCATAAATGCCGACATTCTGACGATTCTCCGCAAAGTGGAATTCGAGTACCTGTTGGACTGTAGCATCATTATAAATCCGTCCATTTCCGGTCTTCAGATTTTCCACCAGCGCCCCTTTATTGATTAGACTGCTGAGTCTCAAATTGGTTTCAAAACGCCTGTTTAATGTCTCTGCATACTGAGGTTCAAGGACCTCCCGGATAAACTGGAACGCAGTGTAGTTCACGAGTTCCGGACTTTGCGTAAGTTCGGAAAAACGTTGCGCTGCCACAGGAAGGGAAAGCGTATCCAACATATAGTGGTTCAGTTGTCAAGACAAAAATCCAAGCTTTTTATAATGAACTGATATATGTAACTAGGTAGGGGAGAAAATCCCCCTTAGGCTGCGTGATCATCCAGTAACAGGATTGGATAATAGCAGGATGCCGGTGTCTGATTATTGAGTGCGGAATGACAACGTTCAAAGTTGTATGTATGCACATATTTCCCAATAGCCTTCCTTGCTTCTCGGATATTGTTGTATTGAGTCAGATATGCTTCCTCGTACTTGAAACTCCGGAACCATCGTTCGATCATGATATTGTCAGCCCACCGGCTTTTACCATCCATGCTTTGACGGATCTGGTTCTCTTTGAGGAAATTCATGTACTCATTGCTTGTAAACTGACAGCCCTGATCCGAATTCAGGATAACAGGTTTTGCCACCATAAACGCCTTTTTTAACGCAGTTATGACCATTCTGGTATCCAGAGTATCATCGACTTCCCAGCCAACGATACAGCGGCTGTACCAGTCAATCACAGCGGTCAGATACAGGAATCCACGCTTAATGGGGATGTATGTAATGTCGATTGACCATGCCTGATTTGGACGGTCGATAACGGCGTTACGTAGCAGATACGGGCAGACTTTAGCCTGTTGCATACGTTTAGAAAGGTTCATTTTTGGATAGATTGGATCGATCCCCATTTCATTCATATAACGGCGCATTTTCCGGCGGCCAACCTGATACCCACGTTTCTTCAGTTGGGCAGACAATTGTCGTGCTCCCCAGGCCGGGTTATCCGTGTGTAAACGATCTATGATTGATTTGCAATCTAACTCCTCCTGAGATATGGGCGTGCCCTTGTAATACACACTGGTACGGTTGATATCAAGAAGCGCAGTTCCTGTTTTAACTGGAAGTTCTTTAGTCTTCAAAAGGTTTTGGACTAAATTTACTCTCGTAGTCAGGTCCAAGTGTTTCTTCAGATTTTTTTTTCAACCAATCCACCTGCATGGTGAGCTGGCCAACTTTTTTCGCATATTCAGCTTTTTCCTTGCGCTCTAAAGCAAGTTTTTCTTTTAGATTATCCTCTCGGGTGTCATCAAAAACCACGGATGCTTTATCGAGGAACTCCTTCTTCCAGTTGCGAAGAAGATTCGGCTGAATATTGTTTTCGGTTGCGATTGTATTTAAGTCTTTTTCTCCTTTGAGCAGTTCAATCACTAATTCTGATTTGAATTTGGCTGAGAGATTTCTTCTTGTTCGAGACATAATAAAAATCCTTCTTTCTGTAGTGTTTACAGTATATCAGATTCATTAAGAAATGTCTCTTGAAGTGTCTTAAATTACGATACCATTATAGTTCTGCAATTCCTTGTGCTCCACCTAAAATGAAAATAGAATATCCTTTTCGAGCGGATACTTCACATAATGCAGGAACCAAATCAGAACCTGATACTTTTTCTTTTATTGGTTTCTTTTGTAAACGGGAGATCCATATTAAAGGTTTTCCGTCTACCAAAACCATATTCGCCGCATCTACAATTTCCTTTAAATTTGAATCGTTTTCTATTTTTATAATTACATCTACATTGACAGCTACGATATATGATTTCTTCTTTTGCACAATCAAGTTTTCAATTTCACTTATTGTTTCATGCATATCCAAATTGTTTACATACGTGTTTAGCAACTTATACTTCTCCATGTACTACCTTCCAAAAAAGTATTCTTCAAGCATTAAGCATAAACAGTGGTAAACTGGAAGATGCAATTCCTGAATCATATATGTTTCATCTGCAGGAACCCGAATAGTTATGTCTGCAAGTTTAGACATATTTCCTCCGGCCCTTCCCGTAAGGCCTATAGTTTTCATTCCGATGGCCTTGGCAAGAACTGTTGCATATAAAATATTCTGGCTATTTCCAGATGTAGATATACCTAAAAACACATCACCTGGGCGACCGTATCCGTAAAGCTGCTGCGCATATACGCTTAAACTACCTACGTCATTCAAGTAAGCAGTAGTAAGCGCCTCGTGTGCAACCAGAGGAATGGCCATCAATCCTTGCTCTAAATCATTTGCAAGCTGTTTTCCGATGACTGGATCTATTATTTCAAGCTTTTCAGCAAGTGTTTCTGGTACTGGTCGAGATATTTTAAATTTTTTCATTAACTCTCCGACAATATGCTCCGCATCAGCAGCAGATCCACCATTTCCGGCAATTAGTAACTTTCCACCGTTTTTATAACACTCTTCCAGTATTGTATATGTGTTTAAAATATCTTCTTTAATGGGTACAAGGGTAGGGTACCTTTCACAAAATAGTTCCAAATGTTTCTGTACATTTTCTGATAATCTATTCATGGCCTAATTCCTCTGGTGTATAATCTTCAGGAGAGTAATGAATCACTCTTGTTCCAGCATTTTCGAATTTAAAAGGGATATAAAGTAAATCTTGCATTGCCCTTCGTACAGCATCTTGAAAACTAGGCTGCACATAAAACACAAGGAATCCACCGCCACCAGCACCAAGAAGTTTGCCTCCTAATGCTCCCGCTGCAATCCCCTTTTCATAAAGCTCATCGATACAATTTGTAGATACAGCGGCTCCTGTTTGTCTTTTAAGTCGCCAGGTATGATCAAGCATTTTTCCAAACTCATCCAGATTCTTATTTGCACCAGTTAAAATATCTTCTGCATCATCAACTAACGTTAACATTTCTTTTAGTTGTGCTGTACGATCAATATTTCCTGCTGAGTTTGCCTTTTGTACTTCTGAGGAAAATCTCGTAAAACCTGTAAAAAACATCATAAGATTATGATTAAGTTGCTCTTTACGTTCAGGAGAAATAATAACAGGCAGAACCTCATATCCACCGTTGCTAAAATTTATCCGATTGAAGCCGCCAAATGATGCCGCAATTTGATCTTGCCATCCTCCCGCTTCTTGACAAAGGTTTCGTTCCAGATAAATAGCCTCATCGGCCAATTTCTTTTTATCTGCATACTTACCTTTTAATGCATAAAAGGCGTTTAACATTCCAACCGCAAAAGAGCTTGATGTTCCTAAACCGGAGCGCGCCGGAAGATCTGCTTCATATGTAAGACGAATTTCATGCATATCGAGCATCTTCATAGCATTCCGAATTGCAGGATGTTGAATATCTTCTACATTGGTTACTCGTTCAGTTTTTGAATAAGATAATTCCGTAGAGTAGTCAAAAAAGCGTGGCAGATGCCGCACATTTACATAGCAATATTTATCAAATGTAGTTGATAATACCGCACCACCGTGTTCATTAAAGAAATTTTCCATATCGGTTCCACCGCCAAAAAAGGACATGCGGAAAGGAGTCTGCGTAATAATCATTTTTTTACCTCGTTGTATTAATCTCGCTGGAAAATATCGCGAGTATAAACTTTTTCTTTTACATCATCTAAGCTCTTATCATATCGATTCGCGATAATTGCCTGTGATAATTCTTTGAATTTTTTTAAATCATTTATAACCATTGAACCAAAAAATGTTTCGCCATCCTGTAGGGTTGGTTCATAAATTATGACTGTTGCCCCTTTAGCTTTTATACGTTTCATAACTCCCTGTATAGAAGATTGGCGGAAATTATCTTTGCCGAAAGTTATCACTATTGCTTTTCATGGTGAGACGATATACGCCTATTGTGACGGTCCTTTCAGTATCTTTGGAAAATTCAGCTTTTTCTCCATAATCATAATAACCGGCTAGACTTAAGACGCGATCTGCAATAAAATCTTTACGAGTTCGATTACTTGCTACAATTGCTTCGATAAGGTTCTCAGGCACATCTGCATAATTTGCAAGCAACTGTTTTGTGTCTTTTGGCAAACAATAACCACCATAACCGAAACTAGGATTATTATAGTGATTGCCAATTCGAGGATCTAAACAAACACCATTGATAATTTGTTGTGTGCTTAATCCTTTGCTTTCGGCATAAGTATCTAATTCATTAAAATAGGCTACACGTAATGCTAAGTATGTATTAGCAAACAATTTGACTGCTTCTGCTTCTGTAGATCCCATGAAAAGTGTTGGAATGTCTTTTTTGAGGGCACCTTCTTGTAAAAGGTCTGCAAATTCGTGTGCGGCCTTAACTAAATGTTCATCATCTAAATCGGTGCCAACAATAATACGACTAGGATATAAATTGTCATAAAGAGCCTTTGATTCGCGTAAAAATTCAGGACTGAATATAATATTGTTACTTGCGAATTTCTCCCGGACAGTTTTTGTATAACCCACAGGAATTGTAGATTTGATGTAAACGCACCATAGCAAGTACCTTGTCAGCGAAAAGCCGCTTTCGCGGCTTCTCTTAATTCTTCGGTTTTCGGATATTCTCTGGCAGTTTTTCCGACCACGGAACCAGATCATTTAAGAAAGATCGGTCTGTATCATCCATGTGTTTCGGAATCTCTGTCAGAAGATATTCAAAGTACT
>OLFT01002637.1_pt1 | contig 14864 bp, 14 predicted proteins | sample 1604921 | NCBI WGS metagenome assembly OLFT01 (sample SAMEA3888897, study PRJEB22519) | human gut metagenome | biome: human gut; feature: human-associated habitat; material: faeces | place: Denmark | collected 2013 | reverse complement strand
CCCTGTCCTATGCCTACCCCATCCAGACCCTGCTCATCGCCTTCTGCGTGGGCACAGGGGTGGCCTTCAGCGCCACCCTGTCCCAGCGGCTGGGGGCCAAGCAGATGGACCAGGCCAGCGCTGTGGTCCTCCACGGGGGGTCGTTCTATTTCGGCTGCTGGCTGCTCTTCTTCCTGTTCGGCCTGCTGGGGGCGAACGCCTATCTCCGGGCCTGCACCGACACCCCGTCGGTCATCACCCAGGGCGCGGCCTATCTGCGGGTGTGCTGCTGCCTGTCCTTCGGCGTGTGTACCCAGTTCCCCTGCGAGCGTATCCTCCAGTCCTCCGGCCGCCCCGCCGGGTTTATGATCATCCAGGGCTCCGGGGCCCTCATCAACATCATCCTGGACCCCATCCTCATCTTTGTCTTTGACATGGGCGTGGTGGGGGCCGCCGTGGCCACCGTCATCGGCCAGATCACCGGGGCCTTCATCGGCTTATTTCTAGTCCACAGCCTGCGGGAGCACTTCCCCATCACCCTCCGGGGCCAGCGCCTCCAGCCCGCCCTGCTGGGGGAGATGGGCCGCATCGCCGGGCCCGCCATCCTGATGCAGTCGCTGAGCAGCGTTATGTCCCTGGGGCTGAACGCCATCCTCCGCCGGGTGTCTGAGACCGCCGTGTGGGTGCTGGGGGTCTATTTCAAGCTGCAATCCTTTGTGTTCATGCCCATTTTCAGCGTGAACAACGGCCTGATCTCCATCATCAGCTTCAACTATGGGGCCCGGGACCGCCGCCGGGTGTCCGGGGCCATCCGCTTCGGCATGATCCTGGCAGTGGGCACCGGCGTCATCGGCTGCGTGCTGCTGATCCTGTGCGCCACTCCCCTGCTGCGGGTGTGCTTCAACGCCGGGGAGCAGGCCCTGGCCCTGGGCGTCCCCGCTCTGGGGCTCACCGCCCTGTCCTTCCCCGTGGCCGCCGTGAGCATCATCCTGTCCGCCGCCTTCCAGTCCCTGGGCCACAGCCGCGATTCCCTGGTCATCTCCCTGCTGCGGTATATCGTGCTGCTGCTGCCCATCGCTCTCCTGCTGGTCCACCTGTGGCCGGAGCAGGCCTTCCTCTGCTTCCTCCTCACCGAGCTCGGCGCCTGCCTGGTGGCCCTGCCCATGTACCGCAGCGTGTACCAAAGCAAGATCGCGACCCTATAACACAACACGTTACGATGTCTCTTGTAGGGGCGGCTATCAGCCGCCCGCTGTTGACAGAAAGACCCCCGGATACCTTGCGGACGTATCGTTCCGCGGTATCCGGGGGTTCTTTGGTATGATCTTATTTCGCCTTCAGCATCCGTCCGGCGTTCAGGATGGCGATGACGGATACGCCTACGTCGGCGAAGACGGCCATCCACATGTTGGCGCGGCCAATGGCGGACAGGAACAGTACCAGGAACTTCACCCCCAGGGCGAACCAGATGTTCTGGTGGACGATGGTCAGGGTCTTTCGGGCGATGCGCACCGCCACGGGCAGCTTGGACAGGTCGTCGTCCATCAGGACCACGTCCGCCGCCTCGATGGCCGCGTCAGAGCCCATGGCGCCCATGGCCACGCCGATGTCCGCCCGGGACAGCACGGGGGCGTCGTTGATGCCGTCGCCCACAAAGACCAGCTGCTCCCCGGGGCGCTTCTCCTTCAGCAGGCGCTCCACCCAGTCCACCTTGTCCCCGGGCAGCAGCCCGGCATGGACCTGGTCCAGGCCCAACTGCTGGCCCACGGACTGGGCCACGGCGGGGTCGTCGCCGGTGAGCATCACTGTCTGGCGCACCCCGGCCTCCTTCAGGGCTTTCAGGGCGGGGGCGGCGCTGTCCTTGATCTGGTCGGCCACCACCAGGTGACCGGCATAGGCCCCGTCCACCGCCACGTGGACCACGGTGCCCACGGGCTTCTCCCCCTGGGGTCTGGCGATGTGGTTGGCGTCCATCCACTTCTCGTTGCCCGCCAGCACGGTGCGGCCATCCACCATGGCCTTCACCCCGTGGCCCGCGATCTCCGACCCGTCGGTCACCCGGCTCTGGTCTGGGGCGGGCTGACAGGCGGCCTGGATGGACAGGGAGATGGGGTGGCTGCTGAAATGCTCGGCCAGGGCGGCCCACTCCAGCAGCTCCCGTTCCGAGCAGTTCACCGGCTTGGTCTGGGTGACGGCGAAGGAGCCCCGGGTCAGGGTGCCCGTCTTGTCCATGACCACCACGCCCGTCTTGGCCAGGGCCTCCAGATAGTTGCCGCCCTTTACCAGCACGCCCACCCGGGACGCGCCGCCGATGCCGCCGAAGAAGCTGAGGGGCACGGAGATGACCAGGGCGCAGGGGCAGGACACCACCAGGAAGATCAGCGCCCGCTGCACCCACATGGAGAAGGGCCCAAAGCCCAGCACGGGGGGCAGGATAGCCAGGGCCAGGGCGGCAAAAACCACCGCCGGGGTATAGTACCGGGCAAAGCGGGTGATAAAGTTCTCCGCCTTGGCCTTTTTGGCGGAGGAGTTCTCCACCAGGTCCAGGATCTTGGCCACGGTGGACTCGCCATAGGGCTTGCTGACTTTGACCCGCAGCACGCCGGTCTGGTTGATGCAGCCGCTGATGACCTCCTGGCCGGGGGACACCTGGCGGGGCAGAGACTCGCCGGTGAGGGCCGCCGTGTCCAGGGCGGAGGTGCCCTCCTCCACGGTGCCGTCCAGGGGGACCCGCTCGCCGGGCTTGATGACGATGGTATCGCCCACGGCCACCTCCTCCGGGTCCACCTGGACCAGCTCCCCCTCCCGCTCCACGTTGGCATAGTCGGGGCGGATGTCCATCAGGTCAGAGATGGACTGGCGGCTGCGGGAGACGGCCACGCTCTGGAACAGCTCCCCCACCTGGTAAAACAGCATGACGGCCACGGCCTCGGAATACTCCCCGCAGCCAAAAGCGCCCACGGTGGCCACCGCCATGAGGAAATTCTCGTCAAACACCTGGCCGTTGCTGATGTTCCGCACGGCCCGCCACAGCACATCCCAGCCGATGACGGCATAGGGGATGAGGAACAGCGCCAGGCCCAACCAGCCCCGGTGCTCCGCCCCGATGACGAGCAGCAACACATAGAGCACCGCGCTGACGATGATGCGGCGCAGGGTCTTTTTTTGCTTTCTTGTCATTGTGTCTCTCCCTCCTCTGGAAGACCAGAGGTCACTTCACCACGACCTCGCAGTCGGGCTCCACCTTTTTGCAGACCTTTACGGCCTGCTTGACGATCTCGTCAAACTTGTCGTCCTCGGCGTCGATGGTCATCTTCTGGGACAGAAAGCTGACGGAGGCGTCGTTCACGCCGTCCAGCTTTTTAATGGCGGCCTCCATCTTGGCGGCGCAGTTGGCACAGTCCAGGTCGATCAGCTTAAAGGTCTTTTTCATGAGAAAGCACTCCTTTTTGTCATCTCTTTATTTTGGTTTGCCTATTTTCTTCTGCCACCCGGCAGGGGTTTACTCCATGATGTGCTCCATGCCCTGAGACAGGATGCGGATCACGTGCTCGTCCGCCAGGGAATAGAACACGGTCTTGCCCTCCTTGCGGAACTTCACCAGCTTGCTGGTCTTCAGCACCCGCAGCTGGTGGGACACGGCGCTCTGGCTCACCTCCAGCAGCTTGGCGATGTCGCACACGCACAGCTCCGCCTCCAGCAGGGCGTACAGGATTTTCACCCGGGTGCTGTCCCCGAATATCTTGAACAGCTCCGCCAGGTCATACAGCACCTCGTCCTCCGGCAGCAGGCTTTTCACCTGCATCAGGGTGTCGGCGTGGATGATGGCCTCCTCGCAGCAGGGGGTATCCCGCTTCTCCATGAACACACCTCGCTTTCTTTTCGATATATGAACATGTATTCATATGTTAGTTGTAATATACTCCTTAACAGGATCTTTGTCAAGAGGGTTTTCACAGGTATAGCTTTTTTTCTTCATCCCTGCTATAATAGGGCGCAAGCATTGATACGACACGGAACGATACCTCTTATCTGGAGATGACTGTGATGGAACACAACAAAGAATTTTTAGATCTGCTGCTGGACCGGCGCAGCTGCCGGGCCTTTCGGCCTGACGCCCTGGACCGCCCCACTTTGGCCGCCATTGTAGAGACGGGCCGCTATGCCCCCAGCGCCATGGACACGCAGCAAAACCACTTCTATATCATCACCGACCAGAAGCTGCTGAAGCAGCTGAGCGAACTGGTCAGCCGCAAGCTGGAGCATCTTGCGGACCGGGACTTCCGCTATGGGGCCCCCGCCCTGGTGCTGGTGACCAACCGGAAGGACCACGCCATGGCCCCCCAGGACGCCGCCTGCGCCATGGAGAACATGATGCTGGCCGCCTATTCTATGGGCGTCGGCTCCTGCTGGCTCAATCAGCCCTTCCACCTTCAGGACGACCCCGATCTGCGCGCCCTCCTGGCCCCCCTGGGCGTAACAGAGAAGGACCTGCTGTGCTGCGCCCTGGCCCTGGGACTGCCCCAGGGGGAGCTGCCCCGCTCCCGCCCGGAGCGCACAGGCAATCTGATCACCTGGGTGGACGGAGTGTAAAAAGTTTTTTCTGATTTTGGGAACCTTTTTCTCCGGGTTTCGTCCAACCATGGCGTAACACAAAAAATACGCTGAATTTCAGCCCGAACAAAAGGAGAACCTAAGTTATGAAACGACGCACCCTCTCTCTGGTCCTGGCCTGCGCCCTGTCCGTGGCTCTGCTGTCCGCCTGCGGCGGCAAGGGGTCTGACGGCTCCGTCTCCGGCTCTTCCAGCGGAAGTCTGCTGCCCGACGGCTCCGTCTCCTCCTCTGCGTCAGAGGGACCCGCTCAGCCCGACACCTCCGCCCCCGACCAGTCCCAGCCTGACGCCTCCTCTCCCGACGGATCCCAGCCCGATGCCGTTCAGGAGCCCAGCGCCACCGCCTCTCTGTCCCTGAACAAGAACAGCTTCACCCTGTCCAAGGCGGGGGCGACCTATCGCCTGAAATATACCCTCTCCCCCGAGGGCGGCAAGGTGACCTTCTCCTCCAGCGACGAGAAGGTGGCCACGGTCAACGGCAAGGGCACCGTCACCGCCGTGGCCCCCGGCTCCGCCGTGATCACCGTGACCAGCGGCAAGCTGACCGCCCAGTGCACCGTCAAGTGCAGCTGGAAGGCGGCCGAAAAGCCCGCCGAGAGCGCCAAGCCCTCCGCCCCCAGCCAGAGCGCCCAGGACAAGCTGCCCGCTCAGGAGGAGAAGGCGGTGGATCTGGCCGCCTTCTTCACCAAGATCGAAAAGGACTATGACATGTCCTCCATGGAGGCCGCCGACGGCGAGCTCATCGAAAACTGCTACCCCGGCCTGTCCGCCATCCAGACCCAGCAGTTGGCCGTTTATATGTGCATGATGAACCCCTCTCCCAACGGAGACGTGGTGCTGGTCCAGGTGAAGGACAGCAAGGACGTGGACGCAGTGAAGGCCATTCTTCAGGCCCGCATCCAGTACATGGTGGGCGACGGCAACGGCCCCGGCGGCGCCTGGTATCCCGAGCCCACCGAGATGTGGGAGAACAACTCCCGCATCGTCACCCACGGCAACTATGTCATGATGGTGGCCGACTTCGAGTGCGACAACATCGTGAACGCATTCAACGCCCTGTTTTGAGCCGGACCCAAATTTAACAAATAGACAGAACGGCGGACGAAGAGACCCTCGTCCGCCGTTCTCGTGAGGAGCGCTTATGGTTTTTTCAACTCCCATTTTCCTGTTTTATTTTCTCGTACTGACTCTGCTGATCTACTATCTGGTCCCCAGGTGTCTGCGCAATCCGGTGCTGCTGTGCGCCTCCCTGCTGTTCTACTTCTGGGGCGAGCGGGTCTACACCGTCATTATGCTGCTGTCCACTGCCATCGACTATACCCACGGGATGCTGGTGGAGCGGTGCAAGGCCCGGGGCAACGACCGGGGGGCCCGGATGGCGGTGGCCTCGTCCATGGTCTTTAACCTGGGGCTGCTGTTCTTCTTCAAGTACTGGGACTTTCTGGCCGGGTCGCTCCAGGCCGTGGGCCTGGGATTTATGCCTGTGCTGAACATCCATCTGCCCATCGGCATCTCCTTTTACACCTTCCAGACCATGAGCTATACCATCGACGTATACCGTGGAGATGCCCGGGCCCAGCACTCCATCATCAACTTCGGCACCTTTGTCACCCTGTTTCCCCAGCTCATCGCCGGTCCCATTCTGAAATACAAGGACCTGGGGGACCAGATCGACCAGCGGGACTGCACGGCGGAGAAGTTCGCCTCCGGCGTGCAGATCTTCATGGTGGGCATGGGGAAAAAGGTCCTGCTGGCCAACAACGTGGGGCTGCTGTGGGAGCGGTATAAGGCCCTCCCCCTGGACCAGCTCACGGTGGCCGGGGCCTGGCTGGGCGTCATCGCCTTCACGTTCCAGATCTACTTCGACTTCTCCGGCTATTCCGACATGGCCACGGGCCTGGGCCGGATGCTGGGCTTTGAGTTTGCCCCCAACTTCCGCTATCCCTATATCTCCCGCAGCATCACCGAGTTCTGGCGGCGGTGGCACATCTCCCTGTCCTCCTGGTTCCGGGAGTATCTCTACATCCCCCTGGGGGGCAACCGGTGCAGCAAGCCCCGGTGGATGCTGAATCTGTTTCTGGTCTGGGCGGCCACCGGCATCTGGCACGGGGCCAGCTGGAACTATCTGTTGTGGGGTCTTTATTTCTTCGCCCTGCTCATGCTGGAAAAGCTGTTCCTGCTGCCCCGGTTGGAGAAGGCCCCCCGGGCCCTTCAGCATGTCTACACCCTGTTTCTGGTGGTGGTCAGCTGGGCCATCTTCGCCATCGAGGACTTTGCTCAGCTGCGGGGCTATTTGGCGGTGATGTTCGGTGTGGGGGGCGTGCCCCTGGCCGACGGAGCCTTTGGCTATTATCTGCACAGCTATCTCCCCGTGCTGTGCGCCGCCGTCCTGGCCTCCACCCCCCTGGGCGTGTCCCTGTTTCAAAAGCTGGGGAGCCGGACCCGCCAGATCCTGTGCGCTCTGCTGGTGCTGGCCGGGCTGGTCCTCTGCACCGCCTATCTGGTGGACGGGACCTATAACCCCTTCCTCTACTTCCGCTTTTAAAGGAGGCCGCCATGAACAAAAAATTTGCTGTGTTTCTCTCCACCCTGTTCTGCTGCTTTCTGGGGGGCATGGCCCTGGTCAGTCTGATCTTGCCCAAGCAGACCTTCTCCCCCATGGAGAACCGCTATCTGCAAAAGGCCCCCGCCCTCACCCCGGAGCGGGTGATGAACGGCAGCTTTATGACCGACGCGGAGAATTACGTCTCCGACCACATCGCCGGGCGGGACCTGTGGGTGGCCATGAAGGCCTGGAACGAGCGTCTGTCCGGCAAGCAGGAGAACAACGGGGTCTATTTCGGCAAACAGGACACCCTCATCAACCGGGTGGACCAGCCGGACATGGACCAGTTGGAGCAGAACCTGTCCTATGTGGACGATCTGACTGCCAACCTGTCCGTCCCGGTGTACTTCGGCCTCATCCCCTCCTCCGCCGCCATCTGGGCTGACCGTCTGCCCGACGGGGCCCCCACCGCCGACGAGAAGGGCATCATTGACCGGCTGTCCTATGAGACCGGCGCCCAGTCTGTGGACCTGTACGCCGCCCTGGACGCCCACAAGTCGGAGGACATCTACTACCGCACCGACCACCACTGGACCAGCCTGGGGGCCTATTACGGGGCCAACGCCCTGCTGGAGGAGATGGGTCTGCCCGCTTTGAAGCTGGAGGACTACACCAGGACCACGGTGAGCGACAGCTTCTACGGCACCACCTTCTCCACCTCCGGCGTGCGGTGGGTGCGCCCGGACCAGATCGACACCTATGTCCCCGAGGACGGCGTCACCGTCACCAGCTATCCCGACGGCACCCCCCAGCCCGGCTCACTGTACGTCCCCTCCCACCTGGAGGAGAAGGACAAATACTCCTTCTTCCTGGGCGGCAACCAGCCCCTGTGCGTCATCCAGACCCAGCAGAAGGACGCCCCCAAGGTGCTCCTGGTCCGGGACTCCTATTCCGACAGCCTGGCCCCCTTCCTCACGGAGCGCTTTTCCGAAATTCACCTGTTCGACCTGCGCTATAACCTGACCAGCGTCAAGTCCTATGTGGAAGAGCACGACATCGACGCGGTGGTGGTGCTCTACTCCTTCTCCAACTTCGTCACGGGAACGAATCTGTTCGCGTTGGGACGATAAACAATAAGAAAGCGGCAGCTTTGCAGAACGAAAAGTTTGCAAAGCTGCCGCTTTTTCTGTAGGGGCGGATGTCCTCATCCGCCCGCTTTGACATCTGACGGGCCGCTGAGGACAGCGGCCCCTACGCAATTCAGATAATTTAGATATCCTTAAACGCCCGGCTCAGTCTCCAGATGATGACCAGATCGGTCACGCCGTCGAAGATGAGGGACGCGCCCACCAGGCCCATCAGGGCGGCAAAGGTGCCGAAGGGGTTGACCACCACCAGCACGCCCAGGGCCAGCGTCAGGACAGCCAGGAGCAGGTCCACCCACCAGCGGCTGTAGCCCTGACCCATCAGGGCCAGCGCCCCCTGAAGGTCCACGACGCCGTGGAAGATGAGCACCGCGCCGAAAATATACTGCACCAGCTGCACCACCGAGGCGGGGCTGGTCATCAGCCAGGCCCCCAGGGCGAACAGGACTACCCCGGGCAGCACGAACAGGGCGGGCACGCCCTCCCGCCGCCGGGCCAGCCAGCCCACGAAATAGATGATCCCGGTGACGGCGATGGCCGCCCCCAGCAGCATACACAAAAAGGATACCGACTGCCCCGGCCAAAAGGCCAGGAACAGCCCCAGGAGAATGGTCACCGCGGCGGCGGCGATGCTGCTGCGCCGCTGTTGATTCAGGATAGAGTTCATACTTGCCACCAGCTTTCTTGTTGTGTTCCCCTCACAGGGGCTTGACCTTGATTTGGTCTAATATCTGCCCGATGGGCCCGTGGAGCACCAGGTCGGCTTCCCTGTCCCGGGGGGTCTCGCTCTTGTTGATGAGTACCAGACGGCTGCCCCGGTAGTAGTTGATGAGTCCCGCCGCCGGATACACCGCCAGGGAGGTCCCGCCCACGATAAGCAGGTCCGCCTTTCGGATGTCGTTCACCGCCCCCTCAATGACGTCGCTGTCCAGCTGCTCCTCATACAGCACCACGTCGGGCTTGACCACGCCGCCGCAGTCGCATTTGGGCACGCCGGTGCCGGAGAGCACCCACTGGGCGGAGTAGCTCTTGCCGCAGCGCGTGCAGTAATTCCGGTGGACGCTGCCGTGGAGTTCCCACACCCGTTTGGACCCGGCCAGCTGGTGCAGCCCGTCGATATTTTGGGTGACGATGCTGCGCAGCCGCCCCGCTGCCTCCAGCTGAGCCAGCTTCCGGTGGGCCGCGTTGGGCTGGGCGGTGAGACAGAGCATCTTGTCCCGGTAAAAGCGGTAAAACTCCTCCGTCTTCCCCTTGAAAAAGGTATGGCTCAAGATCTCCTCCGGCGGATAGGCATACTTCTGGTTATAAAGCCCGTCCACGCTGCGGAAATCCGGGATACCAGACTCGGTACTCACGCCTGCGCCACCGAAGAAGACGATGGCCCGGCTCTCGTCGATCCAGCGCTGCAAGGTCTGCACATCTGCTTCCATAAAACGCCCTCCCTTTGTTTTTTCTATTGTATCACAATACCTTCAAGCAATCCAGCTGCATCATTGCAGCAGCCACGTGGCCGGGATGGACAGCAGGGGGATGGTCACGGCGGACAGGGCGGTTGTGACCACGAACAGCTCGGTGGCGTAGCGGGCGTCCCCGTCATACCGCTGGGCGAACAGGATGGTGGCCGCCGCCATGGGGCAGGCAGTGCCCACAAAGATGGTGAAGGCCATGGTGAACTCCAGGTGCAGGGGCCACAGGATCAGCAGCCCCATCAGGGGATAGGCCACCAGCCGGGTCAGGGTGAGCAAATACAGCCGCTTGTTTTTCAGACTGTGGCGGATGTCCCCCTGGGCCAGGGAGATGCCCGCGATCATCATGGCCAGGGGCGTGTTCATGTTGCCGATGAGGGTGATGGGGGACAGCAGCACCTCCGGCAGGCGGACGCGGGCCACAAAACAGAGGACGCCCAGCAGGATGCCGATGACCGAGGGGTTGAATATCTTCTTCCAGCCCCCGCCCGTCTCCCCCTTCCGGTCCATGATGGACAGACCGTGGGTCCAGAACAGCACATTGAACACGGTGAGATAGGCCGTCATGTAGAAAACGCCCCGGCTGCCTAAAATTCCGTCCACCAAAGGGATGCCGATGAAGCCGCAGTTGGAGTAGATGGCCGCCATCTTCTCCACCCGGCCCCGGTCATCCCGGCCGGGGAAGAGAAATTTCGCCGCGAAAATACCCACCGCCGAGATGAGCAGCGACGCCCCCGCCACCTCCAGCAGGCCGTAAAACAGCTCCAGGTCAAAGTCCGTCTGATAGGACTGAAACAGCAGCAGCGGGGCCACCACCGTGAGCAGCAGGTCAGACAGCTTTTTGCTGGCCGTCTCGTCTATGATGCCCAGCTTATACACCGCCACCCCTACCAGCAGGATCACCAGCATCTCGCAGATGCGCTCGGCCACAATTCCAAACATTCTCTCCGTCTCTTTCCTGATCATTCAAATCTGTTTCAGTATAACCCCAACCACCGGGGGGCCGTCAAGGGGGAGCGTGTTTTTGCGGGGACGGCAAAGCGGCGCGCCTTCAAAACAGAAAGTGCGCCGCTTCTTGATTTTATAGTCTTTACAGCTTGCCCGGCCCGCCGATGACGTTGATCGGGCGGCCCGCCAGATAGCAGCGGAGGTTCTCCACCGCAAAGTCCAGCAGGCGCTGCCGCGTCTCCTTGGGGACCCAGGCCACATGGGGGGTGATGATGCAGTTGGGAGCGCGGAGGAGGGGGCTGTCCGGCGGAATGGGCTCTGTGGCCGCCACGTCCACCCCCAGGCCGCCCAGCTGGCCGGTCTCCAGGGCCCGGGCCACGTCGGCCTCATTCAGCAGTCCGCCCCGGGCGGTGTTCAGCAGCAGGACCCCTGGCTTCATCCCCGCGATGCGCTCGGCCCGGATCATCTGCCGGCTGCCCTCCGTCAGGGGGCAGTGGAGGGAGATCACGTCCGCCCGGGCGAACAGCTCCTCCCGAGGGACGAACTCCACCGGGACGGCGCAGGGCTTTTTGTGCTGTTCGTCCGCCAATAGCTTCATGCCGAAGCCGTGGGCGATGGCAGCCACCGCCTGGCCGATGGACCCAAGACCCACAATGCCCATGGTCTTGCCCCAAAGCTCCGCCATGGGCCGGTCCCAAAGGCAGAAGTCGCCGCTTTCACCCCAGCGGCCCGCTTTCACCGCCCGGTCATAGTGGCCCACCTGGTTGCACAGCTCCAGCAGCAGGGCGAAGGTGTGCTGGGCCACCGCCGGGGTGCCATAGGCGGGGATGTTGCAGATGGTCACCCCGTGCCGGGCGGCATAGTCCAGTGTCTCCCGGTCCACCTGGTCATAGCCGGTGGAGGTGAGGTCGATGAACTTCAGCTCCGGGCAGGCCTCCAGCAGCTCCCGCTTCACCACCCGCTGGCGGAGCATGGCCCCCTGGCTGCCCTGAAGGCAGTCGATCACCGCCGCCAGGGGCGGCTCCGTTTCAAAATTGGTGACGGTCACCTCCGCCAGGGCCCGAAAGCCATCCCAGCTCAGGTCCCCCGGGTTAAAGATCCGGCCATCCACCACAGAAAATTTCATAGGCTCTCGCTCCTTTTGTTTGTTGTCTGCCCGCTCACGCCGCCGCCCCGCCCAGGGCCAGCAGCACGGGGATGGTGGCCAGGGACAGCAGGGTGGAGATGAGCACGCACTGGGCCGCCAGGCGGCTGTCTGCGTCATATTTCTCCGCCATCAGGGCGCAGTTGGCCGCCACCGGCATCCCGCCCACCAGCAGGGGGGCGGAGAAGGCCTCCCCCCGGACCCCCAGGGCCAGCATGGCCGCCGCCAGGATCAATGGCGTGACCACCAGACGGCAGAAGGACACCACATAGCAGGCCCGGCCCCGCACCAGCCTGGGCAGGGAGAAGTCGGAGATGGCAAGCCCCGTGATGACCATGCCCAAGGGAGCCAGACAGGCATTGAGCATGTCAGCCGTGTCATAGATCACCTGGGGCACGGGCACCCCCAGCAGGGCCACCGGGATCATCACCAGCAGGGCCACCACCGGCGGGGTCTTCACCGTGGCCCACAGGGAGCCGGAGGAACCCTTTCTCCCCCGCTCCATGATCCAGATCCCCAGGGGCATGTTGGTCAGGCGATAGACCAGGCCCATCATGTTGGCATACAGCAGGCCCTGGCTGCTGTAGAGGCTGCTGACCATGCCCAGCCCGGCAAAGCCGAAGTTGTTATAGGCCATGGAGAACACCACCACGTTGGCCGCGGGATAGTCCAGCTTCATCCACCGGGTGACCGCCAGAGCGGCCAGAAAGGGCAGCATGACCCATATCCCCCCGCCAGCACCAGCTTGCCGCTGTTGATCAGGGTGTCACCGCTGAGTTCCATCCCCTCGAAGGAGGTGACCACCGAGGCCGGGAACAGGATCAGAAAGCAAAAGTCTGTCAGCTGGCGGCGGAAGTCCGCCGTCACCAGCCCCTTTTTCCCCAGCACGATGCCCAGCAGCATCAGCAGGAACAGGGGCAGCAGCTGCACGACGCCCTTGAGCACCATGGTCCTCTCTCCTTTCCGGTGAAAGAGGCGGAAGGGGTCCTCCCCTTCCGCCCCGTGTCGTTTTTTTAGGGTAGTTTTTTAGATCGCTTCGATCAGATGTCCTCCTCGCCCTCCTCGGCCAGGCGGCCCTGGGCCATGGCGGCCTTGCGCTCCTTGTATGTCTTTTTCACCGACAGGAACACAGACAGCGCCGCCAGCACCAGGAAGAACACAGCGATGGGGCTGTGGAACATGGGCATGAACGACCCGTCAGACAAAATCAGCGCCCGGCGCAGGTTCTGCTCGGCGATGGGCCCCACGATATAGCCGATGATCAGGGGCGTGACGGGGAAGTCGAACTTTTGCAGCAGCATCCCATACATGCCGAACACGCCCAGCATGGCGATGTCAAAGGCCCGGTTGTTGTTGGAGAAGGCGCCCACGCAGCACAGGACCATGATGGTGGGCATCAGAATGGCCTTGGACACGGTGAGCAGCCGCACAAAGCCCCGCATCCCCACATACTCCATCAGGATCATGAAGACGTTGGCGATGATCATGGCGGCGAACACGGTGTACACCAGGCCCGCGTTGTTCACAAACAGCAGGGGGCCGGGCTGGATGCCCTGAAGGGTCAGCGCGCCCAGCATCAGGGCGGTGGCCACGTCGCCGGGGATGCCCAGGGCCAGCAGGGGGATCATGGCCCCGCCCACGGTGCCGTTGTTGGCCGACTCGCTGGCCACGATGCCGTCCATAATGCCGGTGCCGAACTTTTCGGGGTATTTAGACGTATCCTTGGCCACGGAATAGGCGATGAGGTTCGAGGTACTGGCCCCCACGCCGGGCAGGATGCCCACGCCGATGCCGATGATGGCGGAGCGGATGCAGTTGGGCAGCTGGGTGATGAACTCCTTCATGCTGAAGCCAAAGCCCTTGATCTTATAGGAGGAGACCTCCACTTTGGTGGTGTCCCGGCTCTTCTTGGCGTTTTTCATCACCTCGCCCAGGGCGAAGGAGCCGGTGAGCACGGAGATGAGGGCAAAGCCGCCCTGCAGTTCCGTAACCCCAAAGGTGAAGCGGGGGGTAAAGTCCACGGGGGCGATGCCCACCATGGCGATGACAAAGCCGAAGCAGCCGCTGATGAGGCCCTTCACCATGTTCTTGCCCGACAGGCTGGCCACCATGGTCAGGGCGAAGACGGCGATGGTGAAATACTCCCAGGTGCCAAACTTCAGGGCAAACTTGGCCATGGTGGGGGCGATGAGGATCAGGCAGAACATGCTCAGCAGTCCGCCGATGAAGGAGAAGACGATGCCCGTGCCCAGGGCCTTGCCCGCCTCCCCCCGCATGGCCATGGGGTGGCCGTCGAAGGTGGTGCCGAAGGAGGCCGCCGTGCCGGGGATGTTCAGCAAAATGGCGCTGATCAGGCCGCCGGACACGCCGCCCATCATCAGGCCCATGATCAGGGCGATGCTGATGTTGGGCTCCAGAGTATAGGTGACGGGGATGAACAGGGCGATGGCCACCGAGCCGCTCAGGCCGGGGACCGCGCCGAAGATAATGCCCACGAAGGTGCCCAGGGCGATGTAAAACAGGCCCTGCAGGGTCATAACAGAGGCAAAGCCCGCTACGATCATACCAAAATCAAGCATCTGTGCGACCCTCCTTTAACCCAGGATGCCCTTGGGCAGCATCAGGAAGAAATAGTTACGGAACAGGAAATAGACCGCGCAGGGGATGAGGACAGAGGACAGGATAGCCACCAGATAGTTCCGCTTTCCCATGGTGGTATACAGCAGAATTTGCAGGAACATATAGACGATGGAGGGCAGCAAAAAGCCCAGGCTGCCGATGCTGAACACATAGACCAGCATCAGCACGCCGCTGACCCAGTCCAGGTTGTCGTAAAAGAGCTGCTTAAAGGTCTTCTTGCCCTCGTAGGGCTCCAGCTGGCCGTGGTCCTTCAGAAACTTAAAGTCCCGGATGGCGGTGTTCAGATTCAGCAGGCCCAGCAGGAAGATCACCACAGAAATCAGCCGGGGCATGAACTCCGGCCCCAGGGTGGTGACGGTGGAGGTCTCCACGAAGAAGGACGCT
>OLFT01002633.1_pt1 | contig 14920 bp, 9 predicted proteins | sample 1604921 | NCBI WGS metagenome assembly OLFT01 (sample SAMEA3888897, study PRJEB22519) | human gut metagenome | biome: human gut; feature: human-associated habitat; material: faeces | place: Denmark | collected 2013 | reverse complement strand
TCGCAATTGAAGCATGGGACTTACCTGATTCAGTTAAATTTATAAAAATATTCTGCGATAAAATTGCAGATATTAGAACAGGAGAGAAATAGAGTTGGAGTTTACACATCTTCACGTCCATACAGAATACAGTCTGCTGGATGGTTCCAATAAGATAAAAGAATATGTAGCCCGTGTCAAAGAACTTGGCATGGACAGTGCGGCGATCACAGATCATGGAGTTATGTATGGTGTGATTGATTTTTATCGTGCAGCAAGAGCCGAGGGAATCAATCCGATTCTGGGATGTGAGGTATATGTAGCTCCCGGTTCCAGATTTGACCGTGAAGCAGGAAGCGGCGAAGACAGATATTACCACCTGGTTCTTCTGGCAGAGAATAATCAGGGTTATGCAAATCTGATGAAAATTGTGTCCAAGGGTTTTACAGAAGGATTCTATTATAAACCGCGAGTAGATCTTGCGGTATTAAAAGAGTACCATGAAGGGATTATTGCCTTAAGTGCCTGCCTTGCAGGTGAGGTTGCCAGATATCTTCAGAGAGGCATGTATGAGGATGCAAAGGCAGCAGCTCTTCGTTATCAGGATATTTTTGGAAAAGGCAATTTCTTCCTGGAATTACAGGATCATGGAATTCCTGCGCAGAGACTGGTAAATCAGGAACTTCTCCGTATGCATGAAGAAACAGGGATTGACCTTGTTGCAACCAATGATGTGCATTATACAAGGGCGGAGGATGCTGATCCTCATGATATTCTTCTTTGTCTGCAGACAAACAAGAAACTGGCAGATGAGGACAGAATGCGTTATGAGGGCGGCCAGTATTATGTGAAATCCCCGGAAGAAATGGCAGAACTTTTCCCATATGCTTTGGAGGCCCTGGAGAATACTCATAAGATTGCACAGAGATGTCATGTTGAGATTGAATTTGGCGTGACCAAGCTTCCAAGATTCGATGTGCCGGATGGTCTTACATCCTGGGAATATCTGAACAAGCTATGCTTCGAGGGACTGGAGGAACGTTATCAGCCGGTTACAGAGGAATTAAAAGCTCGTCTGAATTACGAATTATCTACTATAAAAAATATGGGATACGTGGATTACTTCCTTATAGTATGGGATTTTATTAAATATGCCCGCGATCATGACATTATGGTAGGACCGGGACGTGGCTCTGCAGCGGGAAGTCTGGTTGCTTATACCTTGGGCATCACACAGCTTGATCCTATTCGCTATGATCTGCTCTTTGAGCGATTTCTGAATCCGGAACGAGTATCTATGCCTGATATTGACGTTGACTTCTGCTTCGAAAGAAGGCAGGAGGTTATTGAATATGTCCGCCGTAAATATGGGGATGATTGTGTGGTTCAGATCGTTACTTTTGGTACGCTGGCAGCCCGTGGTGTGATCCGGGATGTGGGCCGTGTACTGGATATGCCTTATGCACAGGTGGATTCCATTGCGAAAATGATCCCGCAGGAATTAAATATTACTATAGATAAAGCCCTTACTATGAACCCTGAGCTGAAAAAAGCATATGAAGAGCAGGGATCCAGCTGTGCGACGGACCGTTCTCTTCTGACTGTGGAGAAGATCATTGAATTCGCAGACTGCGTAGACGTTGCAGACGTAGAGGAAGTTCTGCAGAGACAGATTGATTATAACTGGGCAATTGCCGAAGAGGGCATGACAGGAAACTGGGGGGCTGCCATTGGAAAGACTTTGATGGAAGCATATGGAAACAGTGTACATAACCGTGCGAAAGCGATGGCAGCGGCCGGATCGGATGCAAGAATGAACGGATGTGAACTTCCGGTTGTCATCAATTCGGGAAGCGGTAACCAGGGAATGACAACTTCTCTTCCGGTGATCGTCTATGCAAAAGAGCTGAATGTCTCAAAAGAGATGATGCTCCGCGCGCTGGTTGTGTCAAATCTGATCACAATTCATATGAAGACAGGAATCGGAAGACTGTCTGCATATTGTGGCGCGATCAGTGCAGGATGTGGTGCAGGTGCAGGAATCTGTTATCTGTATGGCGGACGTGCATATGAGATTTCTCATGTAATTGTAAATGCAGTTGCCATTAACTCAGGTGTTGTGTGTGATGGAGCGAAGGCAAGCTGCGCGGCAAAAATCGCATCAGCTGTAGAAGCAGGGCTTCTGGGACTTCAGATGCAAAAAAATGGAAAGCAGTTCTATGGCGGAGACGGACTTGTAGAAAAAGGTGTAGAAAACACGATCCGTAATATTGGAGAGCTTGCAAAGAAGGGAATGCGTGAGACGGATAAAACGATCATCCAGATCATGACAAGATAAGAAAAAGAGAAAAGAACTGGTAGAAGCGGCACTTGCATTTACCGGACTTAAGAAAAATATGACTAATATTGAAAAAATAAAACATCTGCGGTATGCATATCGCAGATGTTTTATTTTTGACCGTTAGCTATTTATATTTTTTATTTTTGAATATACTTCTTCAACAACAAAAGCGTATTCTTTACCCCATCCATATGGGATCTTTCATAGTTATGTGATGCATACACCCCAGGACCAACCAGACCATGACGGATATCATATCCTGCCCGAAGAGTTGCCTCTACATCAGAACCGTAATGCGGATACACATCGATCGCATAATCCAATCCTTCTTCTTTTGCAGTTTCGGCAAGAGCGGATGTTACGTCGTAGTTGTAAGGACCGCCGGAATCTTTTGCGCAAATAGATACCATGCGTTCGGTACATCCGAGATCGGATCCGACGCAGCCCATGTCAACAGAAATCATCTCTGTTGTATCTTCGGCAACAAAACTTCCGCCGTGTCCGACTTCTTCATATACAGTGAAAAGAAGAGAAACTTTGCGGGAAAGCGCAATAGATTCATCTTTTACGCATTTTGCCAGACCGAGAAGGATGGAAGCAGAAAGCTTGTCATCTAAGAAACGGCTTTTGATATAACCGCTCGGTGTGATCTGGGTACGCGGGTCCATGGCGATGATATCTCCAGGCTGTACGCCAAGTGAAAGAGTTCCTTCTTTAGTGTCCACATTTTCATCCAGAAGGATTTCCATATTTTCTTCTTTTGTCTCAACAGCAGAATCTGCAACATGAACAGAAGGTTCAGTATTTAGTACTACACCGGTATAAACGCGTCCGTCGCGTGTGTGGATCGTGCAGTTTTCCCCATCAGCGGTACTCCACTGGTGTCCACCGAGAGTAGTCGGACGCAATCTTCCATTGGCTTTGACAGAACGCACCATGGCACCGAGGGTATCAACGTGTGCTGCAAGTACCAGCGGATTCCCCTCTCCGCCGATCGTTACGAATACGTTGCCTTTGTTAGAAAGCTGTGGTTCATATCCCATATCTGATAAAGTCTTCATCAGGTATGCAGCCACATCTTTGGTATAACCGGATGGGCTTGGAATAGAAGTTAAAGCTTTCAGTTCGTTTCCGATAAATTCAAGATAATTTTGCATAGAAAATTCCCCCAAAAAATTTATAGTATATATCATAATAGTTTAATGGAAGAGGATGGAAAATGCAATATACATTGAAGGATAATTTAAAAAGGTTATAATAATTGATGAAAAAATAGATTTATGATTTATTAAAAAAGAATCAAATATTGATTCCGATATATTTGCTGGTGAATTAACCGTATCAGGAGTATAATAGACTTAAAATATTATAGGAGGACAAGGTTAATTATGGGGGAAACATCAAACGCTAATCTACTGACAATGGGATCTATTCCGAAAAAGATTATTATGTTTGCGATTCCGCTTCTATGGGGGAATTTATTCCAGCAGTTGTATAATGTGGCGGATTCGCTGATCGTGGGAAATTTTCTTGGGAATAATGCACTTGCAGCTGTCAGCTCATCAGGGAATCTGATATTCCTGATGGTAGGATTTTTTGGGGGAATTGGCGTGGGAGCCGGTGTTGTCATTGCGAGGTATTTTGGAGCCGGAGAATATGAGAAGCTGAAAAAAGCAATCCATACGGCACTGGCATTTGGTGGTGTATGTGGAATTTTTCTTACGGTTGCCGCGTTGATCCTTGCACCGCAGATTTTAAAACTGATTGGTACGCCGGAAGAGGTATTGCCGAAATCACTGGTTTATTTCAGAGTGTATTTTGCAGGTTCACTTGGATTTGTAATTTATAATTTTGGAATGGGGATTTTGCAGTCACTTGGTGACAGTAAGAGTCCGGTTATCTATCTGATCATTTCAGCGTGTCTGAATGTGATTCTGGATCTGGTGCTGATCGGAGGCTTAGGATTTGGTGTAGGTGCAGCAGCTTTTGCAACGATTGTTTCACAGATATTAAGTGCGGCTCTGTGTATCAGAAAACTGCGTAGGGAACCAGAGGCGTTCCGGTTATCTTTTCGTGAACTTCGGATGGATGGGAAGATGCTGCGGCTGATCGTGGTAAACGGAATACCGGCAGGAATCCAGAATTCCATTATTGCGGTTGCAAATGTATTTGTACAGTCGAATATTAATCAGTTTGGGGCTCTGGCAATGGCCGGATGTGGGTCATATTCCAAAATTGAAGGATTTGGATTTATTCCGGTTACCTGCTTCTCACAGGCACTCACGACGTTTATTGGACAGAATCTGGGAGCAAAAGAGTATGACCGGGCAAAAAAAGGGGCATTGTTTGGAACTATTTGTGGAATCGGGATAGCAGAAGTGATCGGAATAGCAGTTTTTTTCTTTTCACCATACCTGATCGCTGCGTTTGGAGGAGATCAAAAAGCAATTGAATATGGAATTGCAGAGGCACATACGATCGCTCTTTTCTATTGTCTGCTTGCGTTCTCGCATTGTATGGCAGCAATTCAGAGAGGGGCGGGAAGAAGTATTGTTCCGATGTTTGTTATGATGATTGTATGGTGCGGAGTCCGGGTAACCTATATTAGTATTGTTATCAGGATTATTCCGGTGATCAATGTAATCTACTGGGCATATCCACTTACCTGGTTTATCAGTTCGATGATATTTTTGATTCTGTTTCTTAAGACAGACTGGATTCACGGATTAGAGAAACAGTGACAGGGCGTATAAAAAAGAAAGCTGTACACTACTTATGTAGTGTGCGGCTTTCTTTTTTTGTTTCATAGGAGATTCCGAAGGAACTTCCTATGAAACAAAAGGCACTGCGTGCCGGAGATGCGCACTCGCACGAAGATGAAGAATGTCGCAAGCGGTCTACGCTTCGCTTCGGTCGTTGCTTAACGAGCGCCACTGGCGCTCAGCAACGCACTCGGCGCAAGAATGTGCCGAGGCACATTCTTTCTTATATTTTTGCGTGAAATTACAGGGAAAGGGAATGAAGTTCCGTAAAGAATGAAGGATAAGATACATCTACACACTGACCATCCTGGATTTCAGTATTTCCCTCGGCGGCAAGGGCTGCGATGGAAAAGGCCATTGCGATCCGGTGATCCAGATAACTGTTGATCTGTCCTCCATGAACCGGATTACCGCCACGGATGATCATGCCGTCGTCGGTTGGTGTTACATCAACGCCCATGGCAAGAAGTCCTTCTGTAGTTGTTTTGATACGGTCAGTCTCTTTGACCTTCAATTCGGCAGCATCCCTGATGATCGTAGTTCCTTCGGCGAAAGCAGCCATCACTGCAATCATCGGAATCTCATCGATCAGTGTAGGGATGATTGCACCTTCTACGGTGGTTCCGTGAAGAGTGCTTGTACGTACAAGAAGATCGGCAGTTGGTTCACCACTGTCACAATTTTCATTTAGATAGGTAATGTCTGCCCCCATTGCCCTGCATACTTCAAGGATTCCGGCACGGGTCGGGTTGGTACCTACATTCTTTATCAGAAGTTCAGAACCTGGAACCAGAAGGGCAGCAGCGATGAAGTAAGCAGCAGAAGAAATATCTCCGGGAACCAGGATCTTCTGTCCGTATAATTCCTCACATGGGAGAATAGATGCAGTTGCACTGCCATCAGAATGTACTTCTGTCTGTACGTTGGCACCGAAGCCATTCAGCATCAGTTCTGTATGATTACGGGAAAGTACAGGTTCTGTAACCAGGGTTAATCCGTCTGCATAAAGTCCTGCCAGGAGTACGGAAGATTTAACCTGAGCAGAAGCTACTTTTGAGTGATAGTGGATTGCGTGCAGGGATGGATTCTGACCGGTAGGAAGCAGGCTGTTGATCAAAAGTGGTGCGCACCCGTTCCCATTCTGGCTTAAAATATCAGCGCCCATCATCCCAAGAGGCTCCATGATCCTCTTCATCGGGCGGGAGTTCAGAGAAGCATCGCCGGAAAGAGTGGTGGCAAACGGCTGACCGGAAAGAATACCGGAAATCAGTCTTGTAGTGGTTCCGCTGTTCCCTACATCTAAAAAAGAAGAAGGTTCGGAAAGTCCGTGAAGGCCTTTGCCGTGAACCAGGATACGGTCAGGTGTGTCTTCGATATTGATTCCCATGGCACGAAAGCAGCCGATGGTAGAGAGGCAGTCGGCACCGTGAAGAAAATGTGTGATTTCAGTAGTTCCTTTTGCCAGTGCACCGAACATAATAGAACGGTGGGAGATAGATTTATCGCCGGGAACAGATACTTCCCCGCGAAGCTGTTTAACAGGTTGGATTTGCATAATATAGTAACCTCTCATTCGTAAAATTCTATTTTCAAGCATTGTGACCAATTTACACAAAGTTCTGAAAAGATTTTTTGGACTGTCTTGCATTTAATGATGTGAGTGTCAAAAGTCCTCTTGCAAGCAAGCTTGCATCGGCTTTCTGACCTTTTGACCCTGGTATCATCATTTAATTATTAACGCTCATAAACAATATAACGATGCTTCTGCAAAAGTGCTACTGCTTTCTCACAGGAGATGCTGTCATAGAATTCGATACGGAGTACGCCTTCTTCAAATTCACGGTTATGAACAATTCCGATGTTCTTAATGCTGAGTGCATTAGAAGCGAGGATGGTCGCAATGGTGGCGATCACACCGGCTTCATCCGGGATGTCACAGTAGATCTCGAATGCACGTTTGATTGGGCCGGCAGAACCATTTGGCATGGAATTGCGGTAGTTCCGGGAATGGTCGAACATATCGTAGATTCCCTGGGAGTCTCCGGCATCAACCAGTTTTTTCGCTTCATTTAATGTTTCGATATAATTTCCAAGGATCTGGGAAATATTACTCTGATTCTGTGCACAGATGTGTTCCCACATGGTCGGTGAGGAAGAGGCGATTCGCGTAATGTCCTTAAAGCCGCCGGCGGCGAGGGTTTTCATCAGCTCATCCTTGGTGTCGGTGTCTCTGACAAAGTTGACCAGACTTGCGGCAATGATATGTGGCAAGTGGCTGATCGTGCCGGTGACGATGTCGTGTTCATGATAATCCAGTACGATCGGAAGTGCACGCAAGGATTCTACGAAGGATGCGTATGCATCAACCTTTTTTTTCGCTACTTTGGCGGAAGGGGTGAGAACAAAGTAAGCGTTCTCAATCAGGATTGGTTTGGAATTGGCAAAACCACTCTTTTCGGAACCGGCCATCGGGTGTCCTCCGATAAAGTAATCCTCCAGTCCCAGCCGGATGATCTCGTCATGGATCGGAGTTTTGACACTTCCGACGTCAGTCAGGATCATATCATCATGCAGGTAAGGCATCATCTGCTTTAAATATGCAGTATTGAAAGCGACCGGGGCACATAAGAAGATGTAGTTGCAGCCTCGGAAATTATCATCGATTGAGGTACAGGCCACATTGATGATGGATTCTTGTGTGGCAAGTGCCAGAGTTTCTCTATTCTTGTCGAAAGCGACAATCTCATAATCCGGATAATATCGCCGGATCGCCTTTGCAATAGAGCCCCCAATGAGTCCGAGTCCGATAAATCCGATTTTTTTCTGTTTCATAATCTTTCGTCCTTTCGTGATAGTCTACCTTTCATAATATAGGAAAACAGGCTATCTGTCAATAAAGCAATACTTTAAAGCGTAAAAGTGAAAGTTTTTGTTGAAATTCTATAAAATAGTTGTGTTTTTATAGAAAGTTTAGTACAATATATCCATGAGAAACTTTAGCAAGGAGGCAGCAAGCATGAAGGTTTACAGAACGGATGAAATTAGAAACGTGGTCCTTTTAGGACATGGGGGAAGCGGAAAGACCAGTCTGGCAGAAGCGATGGCTTATGTATCTGGAGCAACAAATCGTATGGGATCTGTTGAGAACGGTAATACGATCAGTGATTTTGATAAAGAAGAACAGAAACGTAAATTCTCACTTAGCACAAGTCTGATTCCGATTGAATGGGAAAAAGCAAAGATTAATATCCTTGATACACCTGGATATTTTGATTTTGTCGGAGAAGTGGAAGAAGCAGTCAGCGCAGCCGATGCAGCTGTTATCGTTGTTTCCGGAAAAGCCGGTGTGCAGGTAGGAACCGAGAAAGCATGGGAGCTCTGTGATAAGTATAATCTTCCGCGTATGATCTATGTTACTGAGATGGATGTGGATGATGCCAGCTTCCGTCAGGTTGTTGAAGATCTGACCGCAAGATACGGTAAAGTGATCGCACCACATTTCCAACCGATCCGTGAGAACGAGAAATTAGTAGGTTATGTCAATGTTATCAAGAATGCAGGTAGAAGATACACCGGACTTGGACAGAGAGAAGAGTGTGAGATTCCGGATTACTGTCTGCCGAACCTGCAGATTTACAGAGAGAAGCTTCTTGAAGCAGTGGCAGAGACCAGTGAAGCATTTATGGAACGTTATTTTGAGGGAGATGAATTCTCGGTTGAAGAGATCCGCTCTGCCATGAGAACAGAAGTTATGGACGGAGATATCGTTCCGGTAGCAATGGGATCCAATGTTCAGGCACAGGGTGTTGCAAACTTACTGTCTGATATCGTAAGATTTTTCCCAAGTCCGGAATACCGTGAATGCGTAGGTATCAACCGTAAGACCAATGAGATCTTTGAAGCACATCATGATTTTGCAGCCGCAAAGACCGCATATGTATTCAAGACCATGGTAGATCCGTTTATCGGAAAATATTCTTTCGTAAAAGTATGTTCCGGTGTATTAAAGGGGGATGATGTCCTTTACAATCCGGAGTCAGATGCAGAAGCAAAGATCGGCAAGATCTACACCTTATCCGGCAACAAACCGGTAGAAGTTCAGGAACTGTTTGCAGGTGATATCGGAGCGATTGCAAAACTGACAAGTACAAAGACAGGGGATACCCTTTCAACAAAAAATACACCGGTATCTTATGGAAGAACCGAATACTCCAAACCGTATACATATATGAAGTATGTAGTGAATAACAAAGGTGATGAGGACAAGGTATCACAGGCTCTTGCGAAGATGATGGCAGAGGATGTGACACTGAAAGTGGTAAATGACAGTGAGAATCGCCAGTCACTGATTTATGGAATGGGTGACCAGCATCTGGAAGTGACAGCAAGCAAGCTGGCAGAGCGTTACAAAGTCGGAATCAGACTGGAGACACCAAAAGTTGCGTTCCGTGAGACGATTCGCAAGAACTCGGATGTAGATACTAAGTATAAGAAACAGTCCGGAGGACATGGACAGTATGGACATGTTAAGATGCGTTTTGAACCATCCGGAGATCTGGATACACCGTATGTATTCCAGGAAGAAGTAGTCGGAGGTGCTGTTCCGAAGAACTACTTCCCGGCGGTTGAAAAAGGATTGCAGGAATCTGTATTAAAAGGACCTCTCGCCGGATATCCGGTAGTTGGCGTGAAAGCAACCCTGTATGATGGATCTTACCATCCGGTAGATTCTTCTGAAATGGCATTTAAGACTGCGACGATCCAGGCATTTAAGAAAGGATTTATGGAAGCAGGACCGGTTCTTCTTGAGCCAATCGCATCTGTGAAAGTAACCGTTCCGGATGATTATACCGGAGACGTTATGGGAGATCTGAACAAGAGACGTGGCCGTGTTCTTGGAATGAATCCACAGTCAGGCGGATATCAGGTAATTGAAGCGGATGTACCGATGACAGGCATGTTTGGATATTGCACAACACTTCGTTCTATGACAGGTGGACGAGGAAGCTATTCGTATGAATTTGCCCGTTATGAACAGGCTCCGGCAGATGTACAGGAAAAAGAAATTGAAAAGCGTGCAGCTGAAGAATAAGAATAAGGAAAAGCCGGGAGAAAATCCCGGTTTTTTCTATTGTACTTTCGTACTAAAAGTGGTATACATATTATGATGGTGGCAGCTTCGGCTGTCACATTGGTATTTTATACAATTTTAGTATTAAAGGTTTAGTATTAAGAGAAAAAGTAGAGGAAAAGAAAAATGAAAATTGTAATTATTGGGGACGGGAAGGTTGGTCATAAACTGACCATACAGTTATCCGAAGAAAATTACGATGTGGTTTTGATTGACCAGAATGAGGGGAAATTAAAAGAAGCACTGAATCAGCTTGATATTCTCTGCATTACCGGAGATGGTGCAGATGCGAAAGTGCAGAAAGAAGCAGGAGTGCCGAGCGCTGATCTTGTTGTGGCATGTGCATCGACAGACGAACTGAATATGCTGAGCTGCCTGCTCGCAAAGAGACTGGGGGCAAAGCACACGATCGCCCGTGTAAGGAATCCGATCTATTATCAGCAGATCGATCTTTTGAAAGAGGACTTAAGACTGAGTATGGCTGTCAACCCGGAACTTGCGGCTGCATTTGAGATTTCCAGATCGATCCTTCTTCCGGATACTGCAAAGGTAGAGACTTTTATGAAGGGAAAAGTCGAAATGGTAGAATTCATTGTCAAAGAAAGAAGCCATCTGGGCGGAGTATCGCTTGCTGAGCTTTACCGCAAGTTCCAGATCAAAGTTCTGGTATGTGCTGTAAGACGTGGATCGGAAGTGATCATCCCGAATGGTGATTTTGTCATCCATGATGGAGACCGGCTTCATATTGTTGCATCCCACAAATATATTGAAGAATTTTTCCATCTGATCGGAAAGCGGAAAGAGCCGAAGAATATTCTGGTCTGTGGTGGGGGAAAAGTCGGATATTATCTGGCAAAACAGCTTTTAGGACTTGGTATGCAGGTTAAGATCATTGAGCAGGACTGGAAGAAATGCGAAGATCTCTGCGACCAGCTTCCGAAAGCGACGATCATCTGTGGGAATGCCGCAGACCATGACCTTCTGATCGAAGAAGGAATTGAACAGGCAGATGCCCTGGTCAGCCTGACCGGTATGGATGAGGAGAATATTATCCTTGCACTTTTTGCAAAGACAAAAGGTGTGGACAAGATCGTGGCAAAGGTCAACGAAGACGGACGTGCCCAGCTTGTCGAGGAACTTGGGATTGATCTGATCGTATCGGCAAAGACTGCAACAGCAGATGCGATCATGAGTTATGTGCGTGCACGCCAGAATTCTCTCAAGAATGTCAATGTTGAATCTATGTATCAGCTGGTTGGCGGAAGAGTAGAAGCACTGGAATTTATTATCAAAGAAAAAACAGAATATACAGATATCCCGTTTAAGGATCTGGAACTGAAGCCGAACAATCTGATCGCATGTATCGGAAGAAAACGGCAGATCATTATTCCGGACGGGGATGAATCTATTCAGGTGGGCGACAGTGTTGTAATCGTTACAACCCAGAAGAAAGTTCAGGATATCACAGATATTCTGGCTGAGCAATAGGGGTGAAAAGAAATGAATGTGAAAATGATACGCTATATCATCAGCAAGATGATGGGAGCAGAGGGACTGCTGATGCTGCTTCCGATGATGGTTGGAATTATTTATGGCGAGCATACATCGGTTTATTTTCTGATTACAGCTGCGATCCTGACGGCAATTTATCTGCTGTTTGGCAGAAAATGCCCGGAGAACATGACGATTTATGCCAAAGAAGGTCTGATCATTGTTGCAACGGCTTGGATTTTCTGGTCACTTGCAGGTGCACTTCCATTTGTACTCAGTAAAAGTATTCCAAGCTATGTGGATGCTTTTTTTGAAACAGTATCCGGATTTACGACGACAGGTTCTACGATCCTGACTGAGATTGAAGGACTTCCGAAAGGAATTCTTTTCTGGCGTTCCCTGACACATTGGGTTGGTGGAATGGGAGTGCTGGTATTTGTTATGGTACTTACCTCTCTGGATGAGAAGAATTCCATGCATCTGATGCGTGCGGAAGTTCCGGGGCCAGAGGCAGATAAACTGGTTCCAAAGGCAAGAGGAACCGCAAGGATCCTGTATGGAATGTATTTTGCACTGACTACAATTGAGGTAGTTTTTCTTCTGGCAGGAGGGATGAACCTGTTTGACGCAGTGACACATGCATTCAGCACTGCCGGTACCGGAGGATTTTCCGGTTACAATGCAAGTGTGGCACACTTCAACAGTGCCTACATTGATGGTGTGATCACCGTATTTATGATCCTGTTTGGTATCAATTTTAACCTGTATTTCTTTCTGCTTTTGAAAGAATTTAAGAGTGTATTTAAGAATGAGGAGCTGCGTGCTTACTTGGGAATCATTGCAGGAGCAACCGTTGTGATCACCTGCAATATCGCCGGAGGTTATCATTCTCTTTTAAAGGCATTCCGCTATGCGGCGTTCCAGGTGGCATCCGTGATCACGACAACTGGATTTGTGACGGCAGATTTCAACAAGTGGCCGGAGCTTTCCAAATGTGTTCTGCTTCTTGTGATGGTAATCGGTGCTTCTGCCGGTTCAACAGGCGGTGGTATCAAAGTATCAAGACTTCTGATCCTGGTAAAAAGCATCCGCCGGGAGCTGAAAACTATGATTCATCCGAAAGCAGTCAATATCGTAAAAGTAAATGGGAAAAAAGTGAAAGAAGAGACGATGCGGGGGGTATATGTATACTTTATTGCGTATATACTAATCCTGATTGTATCCGTGCTTCTGATCTCGATCAATAACTTTGATTTTACTACTTCATTTACCGGAGTGCTTACTACACTTAATAATGTAGGACCGGGACTGAATCTGGTAGGACCGGTGGAAAATTTTGCGAAGTTCTCAGACTTCTCGAAGATTGTTTTCTGCGTGGATATGCTGATCGGACGACTGGAAATCTTCCCGTTCCTGATGCTGTTCTCGCCGTCACTTTGGAGTAGAAAATTCTAAGACAGCTTTGGTAAGGCAAAACGATGAAAAGGAGAATTTATGAAAAAGAAAAATATAGCGATCAGTTTTCTGCTGCTTTTAGTGGCAGCAGGAATCTGGTATTATGTATCACTGCCGGCTTTTAATATCCATTCTTCCGGAGTGTGGTATTTTGTGCTTGTTTTGGTGCTTGCGGTCGGTCTTGTGCTTGCAGGAAAAAAAGGCTTGCGATACGGAGCGATTGATCTGAAGGAGATGAAAGAATCCAAAGGTTTCAAATGGTGTGTCCGTCTTTTTATTCTTTTGTTAGTGATTTATCTGGCCGGAACCATTCTTTCTTCACCGATTGTGAATGCGAAGAAATACCAACAGCTTCTGAAGGTAGAAGAGGGCGAATTCACAAAAGATATCGAGGAGCTTTCCTTTGACCAGATCCCGCTTCTGGATAAGGAGTCTGCGCAGCTTTTAGGAGACCGGAAGATGGGAAGCATGTCAGATATGGTATCCCAGTTTGAGGTGGACGATATCTACAGTCAGATCAACTACAAGGATCGTCCGGTCCGTGTGTCACCTTTGAAATATGCGAATCTGATCAAATGGTTTACCAATCGGAAAGATGGACTTCCTGCATATATCCGGATCGATATGGCAAGTCAGACAACGGAGATGGTAAAGCTGGAGCAGGGAATGAAGTATTCGACCAGCGAGCATTTTGGAAGAAATATATACCGTCATCTTCGTTTTGCGCATCCGACTTATATTTACGGAGACCTTAGTTTTGAAATTGATGATAATGGTGTTCCATACTGGGTAGCACCGGTCAAAAAGTATAATATCGGTCTTTTCGGAGGAGAAACGGTAGGGCATGTGGTGCTCTGCAATGCGATCACCGGCGAAATGCAGGACTACAGGATCGATGAAGTCCCGGAATGGATCGACCGAGCCTATTCGGCAGATCTTCTGGTACAGCTTTATGATTATTATGGCACGTTAAAGCATGGGTATTTTAACAGTGTACTCAGCCAGAAAGATTGTCTGAAGACAACAAACGGATATAATTATCTGGCGATTGATGATGATGTATGGGTGTACACGGGAGTAACTTCTGTAAACAGTGACCAGTCCAATGTGGGATTTGTTCTGATGAACCAGAGAACTATGGAGACAAAGTATTATCCGGTGGCAGGTGCGATCGAGGATTCTGCGATGGCATCGGCAGAAGGACAGGTACAGAACCTGAAGTATCGGGCGACTTTCCCGCTGTTGCTTAACATTTCCGGGGAGCCGACTTACTTTATGGCACTTAAGGATGATGCAGGACTTGTGAAAAAGTATGCAATGGTCAATGTCCAGAAGTACCAGGTTGTTGCGATCGGGGATACGGTAAGTGTATGTGAAGAATCCTACAATAATTTGCTTCTTACCAATGGAATCAAGGAAAAAGAAGAAGTGAAGATGGATACCGGCACGATCGAAGGAAAGATCACGAAAATCGCCCAGGGCGTTATAGATGGAGATTCTCATTACTACATTATGCTGGAAGGATCAGATGAGATTTTTGATGTATCGGTAGTCGATTTTATTGAGATCATCAAGTACAATGTGGGAGATGATGTAAAACTGGAGTATGCAAAAGGGGATAAGGCAAATACGGTTTTGTCTTTGAAATAGCATGATGTTGGAGTCAAAAGGTATTTTGCCCCCTTTGATACCAGATTGCGAGAGTGCAAAAATCCTCTTGCAAGCAAGCTTGCATCGGCTTTCTGACCTTTTGACCCTGGT
>OLFT01002618.1_pt1 | contig 15000 bp, 9 predicted proteins | sample 1604921 | NCBI WGS metagenome assembly OLFT01 (sample SAMEA3888897, study PRJEB22519) | human gut metagenome | biome: human gut; feature: human-associated habitat; material: faeces | place: Denmark | collected 2013 | reverse complement strand
GTAATTCTGGCATTCCGTTCGCTTTTGGCCCCTGATGACGGACCACCACCACGCAGTCTTTGTCCAGCAGACCCGCTTCAAAGGCCGGCAACACGTCGTGCTGGCTCTCGAACACCACCGCCGGCGCTTCAATCACCTGGTTCTCTACCGGGACTGCCGAGGTTTTCATGACCGCACGGCCGAGGTTACCGCTCAGCACCTTGGTGCCGCCGTGACGGGAGAACGGTTTCTCGAACGTCGCGATGACCTGATCGTCAAGCGGCGCCGTCGCGCCTTCCCGCCAGTCCAGCTCGCCGTTGTTGAGCCACGGCTCGAGGGTGTAGCGCGACAGGCCGAAGCCGGCGACGGTGTGAACGTCCTCATGCAGCAGGCCGCCTTTCAGCAGCTCGCGCACCAGAACCGGAACGCCGCCCGCCGCCTGGAAATGGTTGATATCCGCCGGGCCGTTGGGGTAGAGGCGCGCCAGCAGCGGCACCACGTCTGACAGGTCGGAGAAATCATCCCAGTTAATGATGATGCCCGCCGCGCGGGCCATCGCCACCAGGTGCATGGTGTGGTTGGTGGAACCGCCGGTCGCCAGCAGCGCCACAATGCCGTTGACCACCACTTTTTCGTCAAACATTTTGCCCAACGGCATCCACTCGTTGCCATTGCCGGTCATGCGGGTGACCTGGCGCGCGGCGGCAGCGGTCAGCGCTTCCCGCAGCGGGGCATCCGGATGGACGAAGGACGATCCCGGCAGCTGCATGCCCATAAACTCCACCACCATCTGGTTGGTGTTCGCCGTACCGTAGAACGTACAGGTCCCCGGAGCGTGGTAAGAAGCGGCTTCGGACTCCAGCAGCGCCATGCGGTCAACTTTGCCCTCAGCGTATAGCTGGCGAATGCGAACCTTCTCTTTATTAGGCAGGCCGCTGGCCATCGGACCGGAGGGAATAAAGACCGACGGCAGGTGGCCGAATGAGAGCGCCGCCATGGTCAGTCCGGGCACAATTTTATCGCACACGCCGAGATACAGCGCGCCATCGAACATGTTATGCGACAGGCCGATGGCCGCGGACATGGCGATCACTTCGCGACTCAGGAGAGAGAGCTCCATGCCGTCCTGTCCCTGGGTCACGCCGTCGCACATCGCCGGCACGCCGCCGGCCACCTGGCCGACCGCATTGGCGCTGTGCAGCGCTTTGCGAATGATATCCGGGTAGTGTTCGTAGGGCTGATGCGCGGACAACATATCGTTGTAGGAGGTGATGATGGCGATGTTGTTGCGCAACATGCTTTTCAGGGAGGCTTTGTCGTCGGCCTGACAGGCCGCGAAACCGTGAGCCAGATTGCCGCAGGCCAGTTGCGCACGATGCACGGTGTCGGTTTTGGCCTGGTTAATCCTTGCGAGGTAAGCCGCGCGGGTATCACGCGACCGTTCGATAATGCGATTTGTTACCCGTAACATTGTCGAATTCATAAAGGCTCCTCAAAATTTTATCTGTCCGGCCGCTGCGAGATGACGTGTTTTGGTGCCCGAAGCCACCAACACCAGCGCTCAGGGGCAAAATGTCTGCAGGCAGTGTAATAAAAAAAGCCCCGTGGGTGAATCCTCACGGGGCTTAAAAGATTAAAAAGCGTGCGACTTTCTGCGTCAGATCATGTTACCGGTAAAATAACCCTGACGGATAAGACCGCGAGCTTACTCGAACTCGTTCCACGAGCGACCATCGCGGGTGATCATGGCCACCGAGGCCACGGGTCCCCAGGTCCCGGCCTGATACGGTTTCGGCGCATCGCGGTCGGCTGCCCAGGCTTCTGTGATGGAGTCCACCCACTTCCACGCCTCTTCCACTTCATCACGGCGGACGAACAGCGCCTGGATACCGCGCATGGTCTCCAGCAGCAGACGTTCATAGGCATCGGCCAGATGCGTCTGGTTGAAGGTTTCGGAGTAGCTCAGATCCAGCTTGGTGATCTGCAGGTTATGCTTGTGGTCGAGGCCCGGCACTTTGTTCAGGACCTGGATATCCACCCCTTCGTCCGGCTGCAGACGAATGGTCAGCTTGTTCTGCGGCAGCTCCTGCCAGGTCTCTTTAAACAGGTTCAGCTCCGGCGTTTTGAAATAAACCACCACTTCGGAACATTTGGTCGGCAGACGTTTGCCGGTGCGCAGATAGAACGGTACGCCAGCCCAGCGCCAGTTATCGATATCAACGCGGATCGCCACGAAGGTTTCGGTGTTGCTGGTTTTGTTCGCCCCCTCTTCTTCGAGGTAGCCTGGCACTTTTTTGCCCTGGGCAAAGCCGGCGGTGTACTGGCCGCGAACGGTTTTCTCGCGCACGTTGGAGCGGTCAATACGGCGCAGGGATTTCAGCACTTTAACCTTTTCATCACGGATGCTGTCGGCGCTGAGATCGGACGGCGGCGACATGGCAATCATGCACAGGATCTGCAGCAGGTGGTTCTGGATCATGTCGCGCATCTGTCCGGCCTGGTCGAAGTACCCCCAGCGCCCTTCAATGCCTACCTCTTCCGCGACGGTGATTTCCACATGATCGATGGTACGGCAGTCCCAGTTATTGACGAACAGGGAGTTGGCAAAGCGCAGCGCCAGCAGGTTGAGCACCGTCTCTTTTCCGAGGTAGTGGTCGATACGGTAGACCTGGCACTCTTCAAAAAACTCGCCGACCTGATCGTTGATTTCCCGCGAGGTTTCCAGCGAGGTGCCCAGCGGTTTTTCCATGACCACGCGCGCAGGCTTGGCATTGAGCTTCGCTTCGCCCAGACCTTTACAGATGGCGCCAAAGGTGCTCGGCGGCATGGCGAAATAGTTGATGGTGACGCGATTCTTTTGGTCCAGCATGTCGCCCAGGCGGGTGAAGCCGCTGGTGTCATTGACGTCAAGATTACAGAACTCCAGGCGTCCGCTCAGGGAATCCCACAAACCTTCATCAATTTTTTCCTTCATGAAGGTTTCCAGCGCTTCGCGCACCACTTTGGTGTAAGCCGCTTTATCCCAGTCGGCACGGCCGACGCCAATGATCCGGGTGTCGGCGTGGATCTGGCCCGCCTTTTCAAGCTGATACAGGGAAGGCAACAATTTACGCCGCGCCAGGTCGCCCTTCGCGCCGAAAATGACCAGGTCGCATGCCTGGGCCGTTTGCGTTACCGCCATGTCATTCTCCTCAGTTGATAGTCTGGTGCTTTTGCCAGGCTATATTTGTAATTTTCTTACACTGCACTGTACTGTGTTTACGTATTTCCCGAAAGCCTTCCCCTCCGTTTGCGGCGGGAAAACCGCACAGGGTGAAAACATTCGGCGATGATTTGGGCATCTGGCTGATATTGTTCGTTGTTTGTACCTGTTTCAGGTCAGTAAAATACGACTCTGATCATGTAATGAAAAAAAACAACATTTTTTCCCGTCATTCCTCACCGCTTGCGCTTGCGGAGGGGTATATTCTTGCTAAAACGCCCGATGATTTCACCCATTAATGAAATCGTTTCCATTGATGAGCGCCCTGTTACTAATGAACATGCTGGAAAAAATCCAGTCGCGACTGGAACACCTTAGCAAATCTGAACGCAAAGTGGCGGAAGTGATCCTTGCCACCCCCGCGCAGGCCATTCATTCGAGCATCGCCGCCCTCGCTCTTGAGGCCGGGGTGAGCGAACCGACCGTCAATCGCTTTTGCCGCAGTCTCGAACCCCGCGGCTTTCCTGACTTCAAACTGCATCTCGCCCAGAGCCTTGCGCACGGCACACTCTATGTTAACCGCAATGTTGATGAAGACGACAGCGTTGAGTCATACACGGGAAAAATATTTGAATCGGCCATGGCGAGTTTAGATCAGGTCCATCATTCTCTCGACATGTCGGCAGTGAATCGCGCGGTGGATCTCCTGACTCAGGCCAAAAAAATCGCCTTTTTCGGCCTGGGCTCTTCGGCGGCGGTCGCTCATGACGCGATGAACAAATTTTTCCGCTTTAACGTGCCGGTCATCTATTCCGACGACATTGTCCTGCAACGCATGAGCTGTATGAATTGCGATGACGATGATGTGGTGGTGATTATCTCGCATACCGGAAGGACCAAGAGCCTGGTGGAGCTGGCGCAGCTGGCCCGTGAAAACGATGCCATGGTGATCGCCCTCACCTCCCCCGGCTCGCCGCTGGCCCGGGAAGCCACGCTGGCCATTACCCTGGATGTGCCGGAAGATACCGACATCTATATGCCAATGGTCTCGCGTCTGGCCCAGCTGACCGTCATTGACGTGCTGGCGACTGGCTTTACCCTGCGCCGGGGAGCAAAATTCAGAGATAACTTGAAGCGGGTCAAGGAAGCGCTGAAGGAATCGCGTTTTGATAAAGAACCGTTCGTACCCAGTGATAATCAATAAAAGTTGATAACAAGCAGTACCCCATTACACCTTCGATAACGATCCGGCTGTGCGACGTTGCAGGCTGGCGCTACCGAATCCATGTTCACGCAACACCAAAGTTGTATCAGTCAACGGAGTATTACATGTCCAGAAGGCTTCGCAGAACCAAAATCGTTACTACCTTAGGCCCGGCTACTGACCGCGATAACAACCTGGAAAAAGTTATCGCCGCGGGCGCAAACGTAGTGCGTATGAACTTCTCTCACGGCACCCCGGAAGATCATCAGCTCCGTGCCGATAAAGTGCGTGAGATTGCGGCAAAACTGGGCCGTCACGTAGCCATCCTCGGCGACCTCCAGGGACCAAAAATTCGCGTATCGACCTTTAAAGAAGGCAAAATTTTCCTCAACGTCGGCGACAAATTCCTGCTCGACGCCAACCTCGGCAAGGGCGAAGGCGACAAAGAGAAAGTCGGAATCGACTATAAAGGCCTGCCGGCAGACGTCGTGCCTGGCGATATCCTGCTGCTCGACGATGGTCGCGTGCAGCTGAAAGTCCTCGAAGTTCAGGGGATGAAAGTGTTCACCGAAGTGACCGTCGGCGGCCCGTTGTCCAACAACAAAGGGATTAACAAGCTGGGCGGCGGCCTGTCTGCCGAAGCGCTGACTGACAAAGACAAGGCCGATATCGTCACCGCCGCTAAAATTGGCGTCGACTATCTCGCCGTCTCCTTCCCGCGCTGCGGCGAAGACCTGAACTACGCCCGTCGCCTGGCGCGCGATGCCGGTTGCGATGCGAAAATCGTCGCCAAAGTCGAGCGCGCGGAAGCCGTCTGCGATCAGGACGCCATGGACGACGTGATCCTCGCCTCCGATGTGGTGATGGTTGCCCGCGGTGACCTCGGCGTCGAAATCGGCGATCCGGAGCTGGTGGGCATCCAGAAAGCGCTGATTCGTCGTGCGCGTCAGCTGAACCGTTCCGTCATCACCGCCACCCAGATGATGGAGTCGATGATCACCAACCCGATGCCGACCCGTGCGGAAGTCATGGACGTGGCCAACGCCGTGCTGGATGGTACCGATGCGGTGATGCTCTCCGCGGAAACCGCTGCCGGTCAGTACCCGTCGGAAACCGTGGCCGCGATGGCGCGCGTCTGTCTGGGCGCCGAAAAAATCCCGAGCCTCAACGTCTCCAAACACCGTCTGGACGTCCAGTTCGACAACGTGGAAGAAGCGATTGCCATGTCGGCGATGTATGCCGCCAACCACCTGAAAGGCATCACGGCCATCATCACCATGACCGAATCGGGCCGTACCGCGCTGATGACCTCGCGCATCAGCTCCGGTCTGCCGATTTTCGCCCTGCCCCGCCACGAGCGCACCCTGAACCTGACCGCCCTCTACCGCGGGGTGACGCCGGTGTTCTTCGACAGCCAGAATGACGGGGTGGCCGCTGCGCACGATGCCGTCAATCTGCTGCGGGACAAAGGCTACCTAGTCTCCGGCGATCTGGTGGTCGTTACCCAGGGTGACGTGATGAGCACCATCGGCAGCACCAACACCACGCGTATCCTCACCGTCGAGTAAGCCTCGGTCTCTACCTGCCAGCGCTACGGCTGGCAGGTATTTTTTTGCCCAACGCCCGGCAGGCTACACCATCCAGCTCAGCAATAGCGTCGCAGCGATCACCGTCGACGCCCCACCGATACGCGTCGCAATCTGTGCAAACGGCATCAATCCCATGCGGTTTGAGGCCGAGAGAATGGCGACATCCCCCGTTCCGCCCAGCCCGCTGTGGCAGCTGGTAACGATGGCGGCTTCCACAGGATACATATTAAGACGTGAAGCGATAAAGAACCCACTCAGCGCCATGGCAATGACAATGGAGCCGCACACCACGACGTAGCCAACGGAGAAGACCGAGACCACGCTCTCCAGCGGTACATACAGCATGCCCAGGCCGATCATCAGCGGCCACACCAGCGCGGCGGAGACGAACTTGTAGCAACTGTGCGCCCCCAGCTCCATCGCCGCCGGGATAACTTTTGTATATTTGCAGAATACCGCCGCCAGAATCATCAGAACCGGCCCCGGAATATGCACCACCTTCTCCAGCAGACCGCCGATGATGAAAAAGGCGCAAATCATCAGCAACCCGGCGCCCATGAGTTGAAAATCGGTGGGCTGCGTACTCTGATTCTGCGCAAAGACGCTATTATCTTCATGGCTGCGGATCAGCATCCCGTTGCCGGACAGCGCCGGGCGACGAGCGCCCATGCGGGCCAGAAAGCCGGCGCAGATAATGGCGAAGATGTTACCCACCACCGCCGCCGGCGCCAGTTGAGCCACGTAGGCATCTGGCGCCTGTCCGAGGATCGCCGAATAAGCCAGCGACAACGGCAGGATCCCTTCGCCGATGCCGCCACCGATAATCGGCACAATGATAAAGAAGAAGGTGTGATACATACTGTAGCCGAATAAGCTGCCCACCAGCAGGCCGGTTACGATTGCCGCGCCGGTTCCGACCACCAACGGGACAAACATGCGCACCATCCCCTGGATCAGAATCGTGCGGTTCATGCCAAGGATACTGCCGACCACCAGGCAGGCGATGACGAAATAGAGGAGATTGGCCTCCTTCATCAGCAAATGCACGGTATCGAGCGTATGCGCTTCAAATACGCCAAAGAAGACCAGTACTGAGGGCGTCATCAGACACAAAATCGCCGGACCGCCAATATCTTTTAACACCGGCACCATGCGGCCAATTTTCGCCAGTGCGAACCCCAGGGTCATGATGACCGCCAGTCCGCCAATCATGTTTTTTGGCAACAACCCCGCGCCAGCGGAGAGCGCCACTATCGCGGCGATACCTATAAACAGCGTTAACGGCACGGCGCCGACTTCGATATTGGCGAAAAGTCGAGTCGCTTGCCCGTTCGGCAACGTTTTATCTATCGGGTGGTTGAGTGAATTATTTTTCATATTTTTACCTGAATAATAAGGAGGTCACGTAGGGTCAGGATGCAATATTAAAATCGCGCAGCACTATGAACTAAAAAGCACTAAACGCCGTATCAACTAAATACACTGAAACGGTAGCACAGGACTTTAAAACTAAAAACGACAACCGTATTAACGCTGCCGGCTTTGTGACTGAGCCATAAAGTTTATTTTAAGTAATTTAATTTATTATCGCGAAGCTAAAGTTATCGCCAGCTAAAATAATGAATTCTGTTAATACAACGCTATGATTTAATAATCTTTTCTCTATTTGTAAGTAAAGTAGCCAAGGCGAAATTATTTAAAGCCAGATGACTGTGATGGCTATCACCTTTTAAATATTAGGGGATCGTTAGATTGGCAGCACAACAACCCGATAATATATGTCAGGACATTTTATGCCTTCACTGCTCTTGCAATCTCTTTTCCCGTTGGTATTTATCATGCTGCTCGGATGGCTTAGCGGTAAACTCGGCTATACCCGCCGTGAGGACGCCTCCGTTCTTGCCACGGTGGTTATCCGCTTTGCCCTTCCTTTTCATCTTTTTATCGGCGCATTACATACCAGCTCGGATAAAATAAAAAACTTCACCTTTATGGCGGTGCTGGTTATTGGTCTGATGGGGTCGTATTTTCTTACGCTACTGATCTCGCGCTACGTTTTTCGTCATGATATTAAAACCAGCGCGATTCAGTCGCTGGTTTGCGCCTTCCCCGATATGGCCTACTTTGGCGCCCCCGTGCTGGCGGTGCTGATAGGTCCGGAGGGCTTTCTCGGGGTGCTTATCGGAAACCTGGTGACCAGCGTGTTGATGATCCCTCTGACCATCATCCTGATCCGCATGGGAGACCAGCCCGGAGACGCTGAGGCTCCCCAGCTCCACGCCAAGCAGTTGATCCTGCAAAACCTGCTTAACGCCGTGCGAAATCCCATTGTCTGGATCCCCATTTCCGGGGTGCTGCTCAGCCTGGCCGGGATCCAGCTGCCGCCTCTGCTCAGCGTGCCCGTCGAAATGGTGGGTAAAATCGCCGGCGGTCTGTCACTGTTCGCCCTTGGGCTGCTGTTTTACGGTGAACGTCCGACAGTCAATATTCAAACCTGCACCAACATTAGTATTAAAAACCTGATCCAGCCGGCCATGATGGCGCTGGCCGGGCTGGCCTTTGGGCTCAGTCATTCCCTGATGCAACAGGTTATTATCATTGGCGCCACGCCTTCCGCTATCGCGGCGGGGATGTTTGCCCTGCGCAGCGATACCTATATTGAACCCGCCTCATCTTCTATTTTGCTGGGCACCGCCATCGGCGTGGTCACCGAAGGCGTCATGATTTATCTCATTTCGTAATCACAGAAATAAAACACCAAGACATCAGGCAATGTTTTAATTTGATATTCAGGAGTCATGTAATGTTAGCCACAGAAACCTTATACACCCCCTATAACGGTGCTGTCCTGCTGGAAAACCCGTTATTAAATAAAGGCCTCGCGTTTACGGAAAGTGAACGTACAGCGTTTAATCTTCAGGGACTGTTACCGCACAATGTGGAAACCATTGAGGAACAAACCGAGCGCGCATGGGGTCAGTTTTGTCAGTTCAAAAAAAGCATTTCGCGCCATATTTATCTCAGAAATATTCAGGACACAAACGAGACGTTATTCTATAACCTGCTGCGCAGCCATATGAAAGAGACGCTGCCGATTATTTATACCCCGACGGTGGGTGAAGCGTGCGAACACTTTTCAGAAATATATCGCCGGGGACGCGGCCTGTTCATCTCCTGGCCCAACCGTCACCATATTGACGAGATGCTGCAGGGGTTTTCCCGCAACGATATCAAAGTCATCGTGGTAACCGATGGCGAGCGTATTTTGGGGCTGGGCGACCAGGGGATCGGCGGTATGGGGATCCCCATTGGCAAACTCTCGTTATATACCGCCTGCGGGGGCATTCACCCGGCATCAACGCTGCCCATTATGTTAGATGTCGGGACCAACAATCCGCAGCATCTGGAGGATCCGCTATATATGGGCTGGCGACATCCGCGCATCAGCGATGAGCAGTACCTGGAGTTTATGGACATGTTTGTTCATGCCATTCAGCAGCGCTGGCCGACTGTCTTGCTCCAGTTTGAAGATTTTGCCCAAAAGAATGCCACGCGACTGCTCAACCGCTATCGACACCAGCTGTGTTGTTTTAACGATGATATTCAGGGAACCGCCGCCGTGACCTCGGGAACCCTGATCGCCGCCGCTGCCGCCGCCGGGACGTCGCTCCGCGACCAGCGGGTGGTTTTCCTTGGCGGCGGTTCGGCCGGATGCGGCATTGCGGAAAAAATCATTGCGCTGATGGTGGATGATGGGCTCTCAGAAACGGAAGCACGTCGCCGCATCTTTATGGTTGACCGCTTTGGTCTGCTGACTGATGAGATGCCTAATCTGCTCAATTTTCAGCGCGAGCTGGTCACCCCCCGAGCCAGTATCGCCCACTGGGATACCGAGGCGGCCCAGCTGTCGCTGATGGATGTCGTACGCAACGTCCATCCTACCGTGCTGATCGGCGTGTCAGGCCAGCCGGGGCTGTTTAGCGAAGAGATAGTGAAAGAGATGCATCGGCACTGCCCGCGTCCGATTATTATGCCGCTCTCTAACCCCACCTCCCGAGCCGAGGCCCAGCCGAAGGATCTGCTGGAGTGGACCCGGGGTAGCGCGCTCATCGCCACCGGCAGCCCGTTCGACCCTGTCTTCTATGACGGCAAAACCTACGACATTGCCCAGTGCAACAACGCCTATATTTTCCCCGGTCTGGGGCTGGGGATCCTTGCCAGTAAAGCCGAGCGCGTCACCGAAGCAATGCTTATCACCTGTAGTAAAACGCTGGCCGCCCACTCGCCTCTGGCGACCCGCGAAACCGGCGGTTTACTGCCGCCGGTAGAAGAGATCGAGATGATCTCACGGGCTATTGCCGCAGAGGTCGCCCGCGCGGCTCAACTGGACGGCGTAGCGCCGCAGATTGATGAAGCGCAGCTGGCGGCGAATATCGATAAAACCTTCTGGCGAGCGCGCTACACCGCGTATAAACGTTCGTCATTGTGATCGCTCATCTCGCGGGAAGCCGGCTGGCTTCCCGCCACTCGGGGGAACCACCCATGTTCAATGTACTGATTGTCGATGATGATCCTATGGTGGCCGAACTGAACCGGTTGTTTATCAGCCAGGTAGCTGATTTTCACTGCTGCGGAGTCGCGGCGACGATCGCCGATGCTAACGCGATGCTGAGCCATCTGACGCCGATCGATCTGCTGCTGCTGGATGTCTATATGCAACAGGAGAGCGGCCTGGACCTGCTGCCGGCGCTTCGCGCTGATGGGCGGAATATTGATGTCATCATGATGACGTCCGCCGCCGATGCGCTCACCGTGCAGACGGCGCTGCGCTATGGCGTGGTTGATTACCTGATTAAACCGTTTCAGTTTCCGCGCTTTGAGGAAGCCCTGCGAACCTGGCGCAATAAACGCGATGCGAAGCAAGCGAAATCCTGCTACGCCCAGGCGGATATCGACACCCTGCTACGCCGCGGGGTTCAGCAACAGGACGGCCCCCGCCGCTTGCCGAAAGGGCTGACGCCGCAAACGCTTCGCCTGGTGTGCCGGTGGATAATCGCTCATCAGGCGCGAGATTTTTCAACCAATGAGCTGGCGGCGGCACTGCAGATCTCCAGAGTTTCATGCCGCAAATACCTGATATGGCTGGAGCAGATCAACGTGCTCTTCACCAGCAATCACTACGGTATCACCGGCCGACCGGAGTATCGTTACCGGCTTGCGGCTGAGAACATGATGTTGCTGACGCAATATAGCCAGTGAGCCGGGAATGCCCACTACTTCTTAGGGTAGAGCTCTTTGCGTTTGTAGGGCTCGATTTCACCCGGCTTGCGCGTCTTCAGCAGCTTCAGGATCCAGGTGTACTGCTCGGTGTGCGGCGTAACAAATACCTCCACCTCTTCGTTCATCCGCCGGGCGATCGTTGTATCGTCAGCGTCCAGCAGATCGTCCATCGGCGGGCGCACCAGCACCGTCAGGCGATGCGTTTTGCCATCGTAGACCGGGAACAGCGGAACGACGCGGGCGCGGCATACCTTCATTAAACGGCCAATCGCCGGCAGCGTGGCCTTATAGGTCGCGAAGAAATCCACAAACTCGCTGTGCTCGGCGCCGTGATCCTGATCGGGGAGATAGTAGCCCCAGTAACCCTGGCGCACCGACTGAATAAACGGTTTGATCCCGTCGTTGCGCGCGTGCATCCTTCCGCCAAAACGACGACGTACGGTATTCCACACGTAATCGAAGACCGGGTTACCCTGGTTGTGGAACATCGCCGCCATCTTCTGCCCGCCGGAGGCCATCAGCATCGCCGGGATATCCACGCCCCATGCGTGCGGGACGAGGAAAATCACCTTTTCATTATTGCGCTGCAACTCGTCGATGATCGCTTTACCCTGCCAGTCGACGCGGGCGAGAATTTTCTGCGGATCGCGCAGGCCCAGCTCGGCCATCATCACCATCGCCTGCGGCGCCGAGGCGTACATGGCGTCGATGATCGCTTCCCGCTCATGCTCGCTTTTTTCCGGGAAGCAATACAGCAAATTAATCTGCGCCCGGCGGCGCGAGCTTTTCGCCAGACGCCCGACCAGACGACCGAGTTTGCCGAGAAGCGGATCGCGAAAGGAAGGCGGCGTCAGCGCAATACCGGCGAAGGCAAAGACCCCCAGCCAGGCGCCCCAGTAGCGCGGCAGTAAAAAAGATTTTTCAAACTTAGGGATAAACTCAATATTATTTTTTTTCGTTTCCATGCCCAATCCGCAGATCGACTGCTTAATCAAGATAATGGGATAGTGTAGCGAGACGTTGGGTATCCTACAAAATAAAAAGCCGGCGCCCTGGGGCACCGGCTTTCCACTGACCGGTGGTTAGTCAAACCGCAGCTGCGGAACGACCTCTTTGACCTGCGCCAGATAATCGGTACGGTCGGAACCGCTCAGCCCTTCAGTACGCGGCAGTTTCGCCGTCAGCGGGTTGACCGCCTGCTGGTTGATCCACACTTCGTAGTGCAGGTGCGGCCCGGTTGAGCGTCCGGTATTCCCCGACAGCGCAATACGATCCCCGCGCTTCACTTTCTGCCCCGGCTTCACCAGCAGCTTACGCAGGTGCATGTAGCGAGTGGTATAGGTACGGCCGTGGCGGATGGCCACGTAATACCCGGCGGCGCCGCTACGCTTGGCCACCACCACTTCGCCATCACCCACCGCCAGCACCGGCGTTCCCTGCGGCATCGCGAAATCGACGCCACGGTGCGGCGCGACGCGCCCGGTGACCGGGTTCAGACGACGCGGGTTAAAGTTAGAGGAGACGCGGAACTGACGCGCCGTCGGGAAGCGCATAAAGCCTTTCGCCAGCCCCGTCCCGTTGCGGTCGTAGAATTTTCCGTCTTCGGCACGGATGGCAAAGTAGTCCTTCCCGTCAGAACGCAGACGCACGCCAAGCAGCTGGCTTTGCTCGCGTTTGCCGTCAAGCATTTCGCGCGACATCAATACCGAGAACTCATCGCCTTTCTTCAGCTTACGGAAATCCATCTGCCACTGCATGGCCTTGATCACCGCGCTGATTTCCGTGCTGGTCAGCCCGGCATCGCGCGCGCTGGAGACAAAGCTGGCGCCGACGGTGCCTTTCAGCACGCTGTTGACCCAGTCGCCTTTCTGCAGCTCGCTGCTCATTTTAAAGCCGTTAGCCACGCGGGTGTAGGTGCGGGTTTCGCGGCGGGACATCTCCCAGGTCAGACTCTGCAGATCGCCGTCGGCGGTCAGGGTCCAGGAGAGCTGCTGGCCAATCTTCAGATTACGCAACTCTTTATCGGCGGAGGAGAGCTGGGCGATATCACCCATATCGATACCGTACTGGTTCAGGATGCTGCTGAGGGTATCGCCGGTCGACACCACGTATTCGTGCCCGCCGGCATCGCTATCGGCTTTTTCGTCGAGTTCATCCTGAGGAATGGCTTCTTCTTCCTGCGGGGCCTGGTCGATCGGCTCGGAGGCTTCCGGCAGCAGGGAGCGGATCTCGCTTTTTTCCAGTTCAATGGTTCTGACGATGGGGGCGGATTCCGGGTGGTAAATGTAGGGTCGCCAGACGGCGACCGCTAAGGTAAGAACGCTAAGCGACCCCAGCATGACGCGATGAGGTCGTGGCAGATTGTTAAATGCCTGAGTGACAGCGCGGGCTATCTGTTGCACGTATTCACTTCCTCGTTAATCTCCTTTCAGGCAGCTCGAATACTGATTCGCCAGCTGGGTGAGGAATTGCGGGTAACTCGCTTTACCCAGCTTAATTCCGCTACCCAGTGGATCCAGGGTCCCCATGCGCACAGACGTGCCCCGGGCAACAGCTTCGATAACCGCTGGCCTGAACTGTGGCTCAGCAAAAACGCAAGTGGCTTTCTGCTCAACCAGTTGTGTTCTGATTTCGTGTAAACGCTGCGCACCGGGCTGTATTTCAGGGTTGACGGTAAAATGCCCCAGCGAGGTCAAACCGTAGTGTTTTTCAAAGTAACCGTAGGCGTCATGAAAAACGAAATAGCCCTTTCCTTTCAGCGGTGCCAGCTCATTGCTAACCTGCTTGTCGGTCGCCGCCAGCGCGGCCTCGAACTGCTGCAGGTTGCTGTCGAGTTTGGCTCGACTCTGCGGCATAAGTTCCAATAATTTATCGTGGATTGCAACCGCCGAAAGCCGCGCTATCTCTGGGGATAACCACAGATGCATATTGTAGATACCGTGATGGTGATCGCCGTCACTTTTTTCCGCTGCGCCATGGTCATGACCATGATGATCGTCATCGTCGTCAGCGCCGGTCATCAGCAGCGGTTTGACCCCATCCAGCTCTGCGATAGTCACCTTTTTATTCGACGCAATGCTTTGCGTCGACTTATCCATAAAGGCTTCCATTTCCGGACCGATCCACACCACTAAGTCTGCGTTCTGTAAGCGTTTTACATCGGAAGGACGGAGAGAATAATCATGCTCGGAGGCGCCATCGGGCAGCAGCACCTGGGTGTCGGTAACCCCATCGGCGATAGCCGCCGCGATAAAGCCCAGCGGTTTCATGGAAGTCACCACGGCGGCACTGGCCTGCGGTACCTGTGCGAACAAAAAAACAGCGCCAAGTCCAGCGCAAAGAAGCGTATTTTTATGTAACATAATGCGTCTAGTCATCGAAACGAGTGAGTGTGATGTGATATTATAACATTCACTAGCTTGTGCAACCCCTAAATGATTATGACAAACCTTGTAACGCTGGAAAATGTCTCGGTGGCCTTTGGCCAACGCCGCGTACTGTCTGACATCTCGCTGGCTCTCACGCCAGGCAAAATATTGACCCTGCTGGGCCCCAACGGCGCCGGCAAATCGACGCTTGTACGGGTGGTTCTGGGGCTGGTAGCACCGACAGAGGGTGTTATCAAGCGCGAAGAACGCCTGCGGATCGGCTATGTGCCGCAGAAACTGCATCTCGACGCCACGCTGCCGCTGACCGTCAGCCGCTTCCTGCGTTTGCGTCCGGGCACCCGCAAAGACGACATCCTG
>OLFT01002596.1_pt1 | contig 15140 bp, 13 predicted proteins | sample 1604921 | NCBI WGS metagenome assembly OLFT01 (sample SAMEA3888897, study PRJEB22519) | human gut metagenome | biome: human gut; feature: human-associated habitat; material: faeces | place: Denmark | collected 2013 | reverse complement strand
GCATTGCGCCATTGTTTACGGATGAATTTTGGGGTACGCGTTGACGAAGTCAGGAAAAAATGCCCCTAAAAACAACTTGTACATCAATGACCACTGCTTATTTTTTGTAATACATTGATTTACAATATAATCCAAAAATGCTCATGTACATCAAAAAATTTGGTGACTTGGGAAAAATCGTAGTAATTTTGCATCGCAACTAATGAAAAAAGTAATGTTTTTATTGTAATGGAATGACATCGTATCTGAGAGCAGTTACGAATTCCGTTAAAACGATTAAGACCCATTTAGGTCGAAATCCAATGGAAAAGATAATATCTACTACGCAACACTGACAACTGATAAAAACCAAGTGAAGTTTTCCGTAATGCCTTCTTGAGCTAGAAGGTTTCGGAAAATGGGAACTATCGAAAACAACACTCCTGCAAAAGGTGAACTGAATGTTTGTTTTGTGGTACAAAAGAATGTAAAAGTCGAATAGTTTCTTGAAAATCACAGCTTAGGGGCTTGCCGGGAGGCACGCCCCTAAGTTTTTATATCTACCCCACAAAAAGACGAAGCCAAACGCCCACAGCAACCGATTCGAGGACGTTGACAACTATTCCGACATAGACAGATATAGAAAAGTGAACACTTAACGACAGAAACCTCGGCAATTTCAATACTGGAAGCCCCGCTATCACTTAAATTTGTTGAGAACCACATTGAAAAACCAATGTTTTAACTTTATCTATATCATTATGAAAAAACTGTTTTTATTGTTTTCATTCTGCCTACTGTCGGCAGTTCTGTCAGCCCAGGAGCTACCGGAAAAAGGAAGAGTGCTTTATTTTGACTTTAATGGTTCGACAAAAGACAAAGTCGCCGGGGTTGAATTGGAAAAAGCCGGAGAACACCGGGGAGAACCTATTACAGACATCCGTTTCGTGGATACCGACAAGGAAAAGAACGGGGCTTTGGTCATGAACGGAGTGTATCTCGCCGATTTCAAAATAAACGCTGACAACCTGCCCCAAATGACAGTGGTAATGCGCCTGAAAGTTTCAAAGTTGGGAAAACCTCATTTCATGGATTTCTTCGGAAACAGCAATTACAACACCGTAGCAGGACTGTCCATCGGTTCGCGTGCCATAGAACTGACAGAAGACGGCCGCCTGAACATGCTCGGATATGCCGATGCTGAACGCAACAAATACGGCACAGTCGTTTCCGAAACGGCTTTAGGTGACGAATACACCACCATCATCGCCGTATTCGACAAAGGCTCGCTGGAAAAGGATGTGGTGATAGGTCGCGAATGGTATCACTACTCGCCCTACTCCTCAACATGGGAAGACAACGAAACCTATTATCCCAGCTTTGTTTTCGGAAGGGAAGAAATGGAAGGTGCCATCGATTTTCTTGCCATATACGACTACAAGTTTTCGGAAGAGGAGATGGCTGCAGCAGCAGGAGGCGAACTCGACAGAAAAGAATTCAATTTGAAAAGCGACGGCGGACGTTTCCATCCGTTCTTCCTACTCCACATAGCACTGATAGTACTGGTAATTTTAGGCTATCGCAAGCACAAACTGCTTTCACCTGAAAACAAAGAAACGCTGAAACGCTATCCAAAACCACTTGACAAGGCCGCTGCTCGCGAAAAAGCATGGCAGTATATGGAAGAAGCCCACAGCTATTGGAAATGGCAGGAAGAGCCGGAAAACGGCGAACTTCATTGCTTCTACCCCGGTAAAAAGGATTTGGAACGCTCCTATACTGCTTACCACCGCGCCATTGAGACAGGATGTGACGATGACGACCTTATCTACGAATACAATGAATTTGTCGCCGTCTACAACCACGCACAAGGTTACGTGTTCCATGGCTGGGGATGGATTCCACTGCTGGTGCTCCTCGGTATGTTCGGATCACATTTCTTCCCATGGCTGCTTGGCGGACGCGACAGTTTCAGCCAGACGATGATGGAAGCATTCTTCTCCTGGCAGGCTTTAGGCTACTATGTCGGAATTATTGCCTACATCTTTGTGGCCAACTGCCCGCGTTTCAGGGCCTACAACGGCGACGAAGTGGAAGAACCAAGAGAGCTGGCCGACAAAATGGCGGACTTTGCAGGAAGCATGATGGCAGGAGTCGGGAAAGCGGCAGGAATGGCCGGACAAGGCATAAGCAAAGCCTTCCGCTTTATGGACTGGGTTGGAGCCAATTCACTGACAAAAGTTAACTGGTATAGAAACGGAAAGTATGTAAAGTCAACCCACGAAATGAACCCCACCGGACTCATAACGCTGGCGATTGTCGTTGTCGGAGGACTTGTTCTGCTGTCCATATTTTCATTCATTCTGGTTGCAGTCGTATTCCTCGCCGCACCGGTTCAATATGTAGTGAACCATTGGCTGATGGGACGATAGGACAACCTTACTGAAGCACAAAAAAGAGGGAATAACGTCAGTGTGAAGAAAATTCTTGTTACATTTGTATTCTAAAAACTAATGCGAAAGGCTATGGTTTATAAGTACGATTTTCTTGTGATAGGTTCCGGAATTGCCGGAATGAGCTATGCCCTGAAAGTAGCGGGCAAAGGTAGGGTTGCACTGGTGTGCAAGACTACACTGGAAGAGGCCAATACGTTTTACGCGCAAGGCGGTGTTGCCTCGGTGACAAACCTGCTTGTTGATAACTTCGACAAACACATTGAAGATACGATGATAGCCGGCGACTGGCTGAGTGACCGTCAGGCAGTTGAGAAGGTGGTGAAGAACGCTCCGGAACAAATCAGACAGCTGATTGAATGGGGCGTGCAGTTTGACAAAAACGAGAAAGGCGAATTCGACCTGCACCGCGAAGGCGGACACTCAGAATTCCGTATCCTCCACCATGCCGACAATACGGGAGCTGAAATCCAGGAAAGTCTGATTCGTGCCGTGAAACAGCATCCCAACATTGACATCTACGAAAATTTCTTTGCCGTAGAAATCATTACACAGCACCATCTCGGAAAAATTGTGACACGCCGCACCCCCGACATCACCTGCTACGGAGCCTATGTGCTTGATTTGACGACCAAGAAGGTAAACACATTCCTGTCGAAAGTGACAGTTATGGCAACCGGTGGTATCGGTCAGGTATATACGACGACTACCAACCCGTCGGTAGCTACCGGCGACGGCATTGCCATGGTTTACCGCGCCAAAGGTACCGTACAGGACATGGAATTCATCCAGTTCCACCCTACGGCACTTTATCATCCGGGCGACCGTCCGTCGTTCCTCATCACGGAAGCCATGCGCGGCTATGGAGCCGTGCTCCGTACTTGCGACGGCAAGGAATTCATGCAGAAATACGACAAACGTCTGTCGCTGGCACCGCGCGACATCGTAGCCCGTGCCATCGACAATGAAATGAAGATGCGCGGCGAAGACCACGTTTATCTCGATGTCACCCACAAGGATGCCGAAGAGACGAAACATCATTTCCCGAACATCTACGCCAAGTGTCTGAGCCTCGGAATCGACATCACAAAAGACTATATTCCGGTCGCTCCTGCCGCCCACTATCTTTGCGGCGGTATCAAGGTTGACCTCAACGGCTGCTCGTCTATCCAGCGCCTGTATGCAGTGGGCGAATGTTCCTGCACAGGACTCCACGGCGGAAACCGTCTGGCCTCCAACTCGCTTATCGAAGCTGTGGTCTATGCCGATGCAGCTGCCAAACACAGCCTTGAAAACATCGACCACTACTCGTTCCGTGAAGATGTGCCGGAATGGAACGACGAGGGAACGCAGCACAACGAAGAAATGGTGCTTATCACCCAAAGTCTGCGCGAGGTGAACCAGATTATGAGCACCTACGTGGGCATTGTCCGTTCGAATCTCCGTCTCGACCGCGCATGGAACCGCCTCGACATCCTCTATGAAGAAACCGAAAAGCTGTTCAAGCAGAGCACGGCATCGAAAGAAATTTGCGAACTGCGCAACATCATCAATGTCGGATATCTGATTATGCGCCAGGCCAAGGAGCGCCATGAATCCCGCGGCCTGCATTATTCAATCGACTATCCGCCTGCACCTCATAAGGAAATCAGTTTCGACAAATAGCTGCAACAGCCTGCAGAACCCGTTAAAACACATGAGGCATCCGGCAAATGTCCGGATGCCTTTTCTATCCAAAGCCTTAATTTGAATGTATATTTACTCATATCCGCATAAATATTACTAAAAATATTTAAGACACAGAGCTTACTTAACGGAAATCCGTTGATATACTTATCTTTGCAATCCTATCTTAAAATCAAGAAACTATACATATTTAATGGTAAAATATATAATCGTCTTATTCTGTCTGGCAGCCACTGTCTTCTCCTGCCAGAAACATCATAATTTTGACTATGAAGCGATGGAACGGGAATTACACACGAATCCCCGTGAACTGCTTGTAAAACTCGACACGCTTCTGACTACCCGTCTTGACAAACAGACCAGAGCCGACGCCACTTTGCTTCGCTACCGCTGTTTCGAAAGTCTGGATTCATTTCCGAAGCCGGACAGCACGCTGCTGGAACTGACTGAATACTATAAGAAAACTGGAGATTCAGCCAAATTGTGCCGTGCATACTACATCAATGCCCGTCAGCTCCACAGCGACTATTTCTATATTCGCGCCATGGTAAACTACCGCAAGGCGGAAAGTCTCGCAGCAAACGTTGACTCTACGCTGCTGTTTAGGATAAAAATGTATCTGGTGCCGATTTATCACTTCAACCAGCAGGCTACCACAGAAATGGAAACACTGAACGAAGCCATCAGCCTTGCCAGCCAGCTGAAAGACTCCCTCCTGCTGTCGAAAGCCTATCAGACGGAGGCAATGATTCACCGCGAACACAAACGGAACGAAGATGCCCTCGTATCTTTCAGTAAGGCCTGCCGCTATGCGCCCTACGGAAACCGGAAATGGAAAGCCGAAATGCTGCTGGAAAAGGCACGCACGCAACTGGCCCTCGACGAACCAGAACTGGCCCTTGAAACACTCGAAAAGGCCATTGCAACAGATTCAGCAGGTGTGCCGCAAGCCTACCGTGCCAAAGTGTGCATCAAATATTTCATATCTCCCGACCCGGCATCCTACGGCAAGTTCCAGAACATTGTACAGCAGATGCCACTGATGGAAAAGATGAACGCCTACCGTAACGCAGCCCACTGGCTGAACCTCCACGGAATGTCGAAAGAGGCACTGGCTTGCATGAAAAAGTATGCCGACTTACGGGATTCGCTCGACATGGACCGCAAGGACATTTTCCTGGAACGCGCCCGCATGTTGCAGGATTTCAAACGGCAACAGGAAAGGGTAATCGAATCGGAAAACGAGCGCACACGCGACTGGATGCTGTTCTACCGGCTATTGGCGCTGTTTGCGCTGATACTGCTCCTTCTGTTTGTATTCTACCATAACATGAAACGGAAAAAAGTCAAGACTGGAGATTGGCATACAGCAGGAGAAAAAAGAGAACTACCGGCTCATGCTCAAACAGCAGCAGACGGAAGTACAGCTTCTGCGTGAAAAGGAGGCAAAGGAAAAGATGGAAATCGACCAGCTGAGCCAGAAAGTGGAATATTTCAAACGCCTGAACGCCATAACGGTTCCGATTCTGATGAATACACGCAACAGGACAGGAGCCCTGCACCTGGCGGAAGAAGACTGGGAAACAGTTGTCAACAACACGAATGCCTGTTTCGACAATTTCACCTTCCGGCTGAAAGCAAAGCATCCGACACTGACCGATGAGGAAATACGTTTCTGCTGCCTCATCAAAATGGAACTTCCACTGTCGCTGCTTGCCGAGATTTACCATATTGCCAAAGGCAGCATCTCAAGAAAAAAGATGCGCCTAAAGGAAAAAATGAACATCCTCAGCGGCACTTTTGACGAATACATCGCAGAATTCTAACTCTTTCCCCAATAAAGAAAAACCGGCGTCTTCCCCATCAGAAAGACGCCGGTTTTTGTATTGATACTCAAACGGTTTATTTCAATTCGAAAGCCACTTTGCCTTTGATGTCGGTAGAGGATGCGCCAACAAGCGCTTCGAATTTTCCGGGTTCTGCTACCCATTCGTGCTTCTTGTCATCGAAATAAGAAAGAGCCTCGCTGTTGATGGTAAACGAAACGACCTTTTCTTCGCCCGGAGCCAAAGTAACCTTTTCAAAGCCCTTCAGTTCCTTCACAGGACGCGGAAGCGACGACTTCTTGTCGCTGATATAAAGTTGGACTACTTCCTTACCTTCACGGTCGCCGGTATTTTTCACCGGAACTGACACGGTTACTGTTCCGTCGGCTGTCATTTCCTTCTTGTCGATAGTCGGCTTTCCGTATTCGAAAGTGGTGTACGAAAGTCCATGACCGAAAGCAAACAGCGGTTTCAGTTTCTCCTTGTCTGTCCAACGATAGCCTACGAAAAGACCTTCGTTATAGCGTACGTTGACATGGTCGCCCGGATGTTCGCCAAGAGCGTGGGCGCCGTTGTCTTCCAAACGAACCGGGAACGTGAACGGCAGTTTTCCTGACGGGTTTACATCGCCAAACAGCACCGAAGCGAGAGCGTTGCCGGCTTCTGTACCGCTGTACCATGTTTCAACGATTGACGGCACTTTGCCTACCCAAGGCATGGCTACTGCATTACCGCTGACAATTACCACGGCAATATTCGGATTTACGGCAGCAATGGCCTCGATGGTCTTGTCCTGTTCATAAGGCAAATTGTACGATTTGCGGTCGTTGCCTTCGCAGTCCTGGCCGTCGTTCTTGTTCAAACCGCCAATGAAAAGCACCATGTCGGCATCCTTAGCTGCCTCAACAGCTTCGGCACGCAGGTCATTGAGGTCAAAAATCTTTTCCGGAGCCACAGCACCTTTCACATCCTGTGCAGCAACCGCCGGCGATGCGTATCCGCCTTTATAGACCACCTCAACACCGTCCTTCTCTGCACGGGCAAGAATACCCTGCAACGGCGACACTTCATATTTCACTTTCAACGATGAAGAACCACCGCCAATCGTCATTGGATGTACGGCATTTTCGCCGACAACAAGCAACTTGCGCACCTTCTTCGTGTCGACCGGCAAAAGGTTCTTGTCGTTTTTCAGCAACACGATACCTTCCTGTGCAATCGTACGGCCGGCAAGAGCGTGTTCCTCTGTTGCAAATGAGCCGTAAGGACGCGACGGAGCCATTGTCGTGCGGAACACGAGACGAAGAATGCGGCGCACCTTTTCGTCCAGTTCTTTTGTGCCGACTTTGCCCGATTTAATCATATCAAGATACGGATTGGCAAGATAATAGTAGTCGTAGGCATTTTTTACGCCTGATTTCATGCCGTCGGTCCAAGAACCGAATTCCATGTCAAGGCCGTTGAAAATAGCCTGTTCCGTGTTGTGCGTGCCGCCCCAGTCGGAAATGACAACGCCGTCAAATCCCCACTCACCTTTCAGGATATCGTTGAGAAGATATTGGTTGTGGCAGCATTGCTGTCCCTTATATTGGTTGTAAGCACCCATAATGGCCCAAGCCTTGCCTTCCTGCACGGCAGCTTTGAAGGCCGGAAGATAGATTTCATAGAGCGCACGGTCGTCAACAATGACATTGATATGGCCGCGGTCGATTTCCTGATTGTTGAGCGCAAAGTGCTTCACGCAGGCAGCCACGCCGTTTTTCTGCACTTCCACAACGTAGGGAACCACCATTTTTGAAGCCAGATAAGGGTCTTCGCCCATATATTCAAAATTTCGTCCGTTGAGAGGTGTACGGTAGATGTTCACACCCGGACCGAGCAGAATGTTTTTGTTGCGGTAGCGTGCTTCTTCACCGATGCTCTTGCCATAAAGAGCTGACATTTCCGGATTCCACGTTGCGGCAAGGCAAGTCAGTGCCGGGAAAGCCGTACAGGAGTCATTGGTCCACCCTGCACCACCCCATTCGTCCCATTCCACTTCCTGACGGATTCCGTGAGGGCCGTCGGTCGTCCAGTTTTCCGGAATACCCAGGCGGGGAACACCCGGAGAAGAGAATTTCGACTGTGCATGGAGCATCGCCACTTTTTCTTCAGTAGTCATTCGTGAAAGAGCATCTTCCACTCTCACTTCAATAGGTTTTGTAGGATCGAGATAGGCCGGAGTTTCCGCTTTTACAGTAAACAGGGAAAGAGCCGCCATTCCCAACAGTAATTTGGATTTTAGGTTCATAAATTCTGTTTGTTTTGGATATATGTCAATTTGTTAAATGGATTTTTCGAGGCTCACATAAAACAACAGCCAACCCGGCTTTTCAAAGCCACGAGCCTGACTGCACCTTAATCTTTTACAAAGATAACAGAAGAACGTCAAACGAAAGCCAAGACAGATGCAGAAAGCTACGAATCAGCAAGATTTTGCACAAAAAACGTAAGTTAATCGTAGTCCTCAAGGAGCAATGAGCGAATATAATCCTCTTGTTTTACGCAGATCTTGAAGCGGACGGCCTCCAAATATTCCACCAGAATGCGGCGGGCCTCCTGCTGGTCGGGACGGCATTTGCGGATAGCTTCATACGAAGAACGGTCGGCTTCGGCAAAGTCCACAATCACCTGCCAGTCCTTCGGCGGAACGACGGCATTGAAACATGACTCGTTGATTTTCTTGTAGGGCCAGAAAGTGTAGCCAATGTTGTTGTCCTTCATCACCTGTGCAAAAGTAGCTTGCCACTCCATCGTGTTGTGGCCGATTTCTCCCATATACATAGGCAGGTTCACACTGTCGCGGAAGGCAATGAAGCTGCCGATGGCCTCCTTCGACGCTCCGCCTCCATAGCGGTGGCAGGTCAGCATGATTTTCCGGTCGAACGTCGTATCGGTTATCGGCTGAAAATTGCTGTTCCACTGCGCTCCGCCCAACAGAAGAATATGGTTGGTGTCTACCTCCCGTATGACGGCAGCCACGCGGCGGTAAAGCGGCATCAGACGCGCGTTGAGCATTTCCTTGTCCTCGAAATAATGAGCTATCGGCTCGTTCATCAGGTCGTAGCCGAGAATGACGGTCTCGTCCTTGTAGCGTTCGGCAATACGCCGCCAGATGTCGCAGAACAGCTGTTGGCTCCGTTCGCTGACCAACAGCCACGGATATCCGTAGCTGTCGTCAATGTTATCACCGGTCTGTCCACCGGGAGCATCGTGCATGTCAAGGATGAGGTACAGTCCTTCTGCGCGGCACCACGCCACGATGCTGTCGATACGCTCAAATCCGTCATGGTTTGCCGACCGTCCCATGTAGTCTTCATCGGTAAACAGCTTGTAGTGAAACGGCAGGCGTATCGTGTTGCAGCCTGTCGAACGGATAAAACGAATGTCGTCGCGGGTGATATAGTTGTCCTTGAAACGCTGCCAGAACTCAGCCGTGAAGTCAGGTCCGACGAGCTGACAGAGCATTTCGTTGATGAAGTGCGGTGAATTGGTTTTCTTGAATCCGAACATATATCCTTCCGGATTCAGCCAGTTGCCCAGATTAGTACCCTGAATAAAGAATTTCCGGCCGTCGGGAGTACGAAGATTCTGGCCGTCCACCTCAATGAATCCGCTTTTTCCGGCAGCTGAGCCGAGAACTGCCATCATGCAGAACAACCCGGCAAAAATGAGTTTCAATGCTTTTGCTGTATAGTTTTTCATAATTAAATTTTCTTACAAAATTAGAGACAGGAAACGGCTCCGGCACAGAAACAGAATTCACAAAAACTCAACAATCCGGCTGTTGAGTTGCGTGAGTTGGCCGCATATTCCGCTCTCACACAAAGAGGAAGGGCACAACAGCAGAAAAGAAAAAACGGCAACCGGAATCCCCATACAGGAACCGGTTGCCGTATATATTGTATTGTAGAGAGATATCGCCCTACAGATACTCGTCGCCGAAATTGGCCTTCACTTCATTCACATACTGCTTGATTTTCTGTTCTTCGGCTGACTTCTTCAATGGGAGGTTTGAACATCTTTGCTGTTCCATCGGCGTTTACATACCTTTAAATTCCCCAAAACCGCTCCAAGCATCAGCGTTTTTGTATTTCTCAAGGCTTAATGACGGAACAGACAATCGGACATTGCTAAGATTTACAGAACTGAAAATCGTTACTGAAACTTGTTGAGGCTCTTTGGCATAATTTATAACCTCTTTGAGCCTTGAACAGCCAGCAAAAGCATAAATATCGATAGTTGTCACAGAATTAGGAATAGTGACTGATGTCAGCTCGACACAGCCGGAGAAAGCCTTCTCACCAATAGTTGTCACAGAATTAGGTATAGTAACAGATGTCAATCCCGAACAATCATAGAAAGCAGCACACCCGATAGTAGTTACAGAATTTGGGATAATGACTGATGTCAGCTCATCACACCCGGAGAAAGCGGCAAACCCGATAGTTGTTACTGAATTAGGGATGGTGACTGATGTCAGCTCATCACACCCGGAGAAAGCAGCACTCCCGATAGTTATCACAGAATTAGGAATGGAGACTGATGTCAGTCCGGAACAAGTACGGAAAGCCTCTTCACCGATAGCTGTCACGGAATTAGGAATGGTAACTGATGTCAGCCCGTGACAGTTGGCGAAAGCAGCACTCCCGATGGTTATCACAGAATTAGGCATGGTGATAGATGCCAATCCCGAACAATCATAGAATGCATAACTTCCAATAGCAGTTACAGAATTAGGAATCACATAGTTAGTTCTACTATTTCCTTTAGGACATTGGATTAAAGTTGTTGCATCGAAATTAAATAATACACCGTCTATTGATTTATAATATTTATTTTCACTATCTACATTTATCATTGTCAACCCCGAACAAGTCCAGTATTTACAACCGATTATTACTCAATATTTTATAGATAATAAGTCAGAAATATGGTCATTATCTTTAATTATACATTCTAAAGGGTAGAAATTTAACACTTTTATTAATTCTTAACCTGCTAAAGGTGTCAATTTGGACGGAATCCTCATCTTACTGCGTAATTAATTTCCTGTATTCCACTGTTATCTACTTAATCCTGAATTTAGACAAAGATAACAATATGCGGAAAATCTGCCAAGGACAACTTTATAAAAGCAATATGCCACTAATGCCGCAACGAGGTTCATTAAGAAGTTATTGATAGGACTATGCCTTGAATGTACCAGTTTGGCTGTGTTCTTAAGCATGTTGTTGATGCACTCGATGACAAAATGTTTACGTAACATGATTTTATTCCAGAGCGGATCCATATCAAATTTCTTGCTGAACTCATTTACCATACAGAAAATATCCGTAATTTTGTAGGGCTAATATCCTATAAAAAAGAAGATAATGGAGATTTTGAAACTTAGAGAACATATTGAACTTTCAGAGAAAGCAGCGGTTTGGTTCCACTCAAAATGGAATATTCCGATTGAGGAATATATGGAAAGTATACAAGAATGTATATTAGGGACTAACTGCGTTCCTCAGTGGTATTTAGCAGTAGAAAACGAGGCAATTATTGGAGGAGCCGGAGTTATCGAAAATGATTTTCATAATCGTAAAGACCTTACTCCAAATATCTGTGCTTTGTATGTAGACAAAGAATATCGTCAACAGGGCATTGCTGGGCGAATCTTAAAATATATTTGTAATGACATGAAATCTTTGGATGTGAAAGATTTGTATCTGGTTACAGAGCATACAAAATTCTATGAAAGATACGGTTGGAACTTTTTATGTCTTGTCCAGGAGGACAATGAAGAATCAAGCATGATAAGAATGTATCATATAGATTTATAACACGGAACACGCTCTTCGTGACAAGTATCAACATAAAGCAGAGACACTGTCATCCCTTATTGATGGCAGTGCCATACTGTTAGCATATAAGGTCCATCACATTGAATATCGTACCCCAAGATACCGTCAATAATTACCGTTTCCTTATGCACCAATCATTATGAGCAAGATAGCTGACATGTTCTATCCGATAATCATCTATCAAGGGATAGTACATCATTTCACAGGTATGATGATGACGGAAGCCACATTTTTCCTGTGCCCGTTTTGATCTTTCATTGCCGTTAAAGTAGCCACACCACAAGTTCGTAAGCTTCAAATCCTCAAAGGCATATCGGATTACCTCACGCATGGCTTCGGGAATCAGCCCTTGTCCCCAAAAGGGAACACCTATCCAGTAGGAAATCTCTCCCTCGTCTTCTCCAATCGGGAAATTACTCTTAGCCCCGCGTATTACGCCTATGCACCCGATTGCCCTGTCATCTTCTTTAAGGGTTACGGCAAACACTCCTTCTTGCGCGAAAACCGTGCGGATAATCTCCCGGCTTTCCTCTACACTTCGGTGAACGGGCCATCCGGCAACGGGTCCCACCCGCTCGTCTTTCGCATACTCATACAATGTTTCGGCATCTGCTTCCCTCCAAGGGCGCAAAACCATTCTTTCTGTTTTCAAATTCATACTCTTAATCTGTTTGATTATCATCCGAAATCGGATTTTGTTGATTCGATGCAAAAATACTGCTTCGGACGGGAATAGAAGAAAACAAAATATGAACAAAACCGGTATTTTTAGAAACAATATTCAAAACAGAATGCATAAACCATTAATTTTGCAGTATAAACAAAAACAATATGCCGAAAGAAGAAATAGAAATAATATTACATGAATGTGGCATGAGCGAACATATCGGGCATCCATTAAAACTTCCCTATCTTGCAGTTTTTATTTGTCTTGAAGGTAAAGCAGTCATTAAGGTCAATTTTGAAAAATACCTGCTGAAAGGTTCCGACTTGTTGGTGTTGTCTGAAGACTCGCTTGCAGTGTTTTCGTCAACTTCAAAAGATTGTAAACTGATTTATATGCAGATAAGAAAGGAAATGGCTACAGAAATCGCATATAAATTGCCAAACCGGTTATTTCCGTTCTTGTGGCAGTATCCGCTTTGCAGACCTATGGAGGAAGAACGGAAGTTGTTGTGCACATGGCTTCTCCAGCTCCGGTGTATCCTACAGAAGGACATGCTACACAAACGTCCGATAATTATCAATCATATGCAGAACCTCTTTCTGTACATTGCAGGACGGACACAGCCAATGCTGACAGACGCTTTCGTCGAACGGCAGTACAGCCGAAAGGAAAAGTTGTGCTGGAGGTTTTGGGAACTGATATGCAAGAACTGTCGTCGGCATCGGGAGGTCGCCTTTTATGCGGATGAATTATGTATCACACCGTTTTACCTTTCACAAATAACAAAAGACTTTATGAACGATACTCCCAAAGGTCTGATTGAGCGACAAGTAATGTTAGAAATGAAAATGCTGTTGGAAACAACGGATATGTCAGTCAAAGAGATTGCCGGATATTTGAACTTTGAAGACGGGTCTTATATGTGCCGCTTTTTCAAACGACATACCGGAATCTCACTTATCGAATATAGAAGGATACATCAATAAAAACCAATGGAACTGTGCAAGCAAAATCATTATATTATAGCCAACTTCCATTGGTTCTATATTTATCAACTTATCTTCTCATTGAAAGACCTTTCTTTTGCTGTTGGTCGTATTGTCCCTCCACCACATTGTCAACTTCCCGTCTGGCTTTGATTTGCTCCCGATTGTCAAATTCACCCTTTTGCCTGGCAGTGAAGTACAGGAAATCCCCTGCAGCCCGATGTGATTGCCTGTCATCCCCGAACAGGTTAAGGGCACTCTTGATGTCCGATATTTGTTCCGTATCAAAACGGGGCTTGTAATAATCACGGGCGAAACGGATGACACTGTGTACCGCCTTACGGAAGATGTCGCTCGTTTTGAGCAGCAGGAAACCGAGACAGCCGATAATGTGGTTTTGCCACAAAATCCGATTTTTGAGCCTCGTGGTTCCCTCCGTATGCGCAGCCTCCTGGCGGTTGAGTTCCGACAGGTGCTTAGCTTCCAGTTCCATCCGTTCACGATGATGGTCGTTCTGCATGGTCTGGATTTTACATTGCAACCGCTCAATGGTTTCCTCATGCGTAACAATTTCACGGCGCAAATCCTCGATTTTATTTTTCATAGCCTTAGACTTGCCCGTAGCCCAACCAACAGCGGCATCCAAAAGTTCGCTCCCTTTCTCCCTGTTCAGTTTGGAGCGTTTCTCGCTGATAGCCCTGTCAAGGTTTTCACTCTGCTGCTCTTTTTGGTGGACTTCTTTAATTAGAGAGAGGGTAATGTTTTCCGCTTCCTGCATCTTTTGATTAGCCATTTCCAACTGATGTTCCCTGTACTGTCTTGTGGCATCAAGACGCTTCATTTCCTCTTTCTGCTTCTCAATGATGAAGTCATTCCGCTCCAGATGTTCCTTGCCTGTAACAGCCTTTGACTGCCCACGCTCCATCAGGAGAATGTCGGATGCCAAGCTCTGCATTTCGGTCATATCCTCTTCATTGAGCTTCCGGCTCTTGCCTGTATCATGGTTCATCCAGTCGAACACGACATGTGCATGGTAATTCGGCTTGAACCACTTTTCGCCTACTTGGAAGCTCTCCCTGTCCCCGGCTTCGGGTTGCCCGTTTAGCCAGTGCCCCTCGTCCTTGTGCAGGAAGATTTGAAGCGGTGTGATGCCCCAGCGTCTTTGGCATTCCTCACCAAATTTCTTCACGTCTGCCAGTGTCGTGTCCGGTCGGATGAGCAATACTCCCTCACGGATGGGCGAGCATCCTGCCACTTTGACAATCTTGCCGTTCTTCCCTTTACGCTCACGTTCCTTTTCCTGCATGGCACGACCTGTCTTTTCTTTGACCATCCGCTTGATGTAGTCATAGTGTGCTTGCAGGTCGGGGTTGCCGAAGCCGGGGTTTATCCACTGCTCGTTATTGGCAGTGAGTTCGGGCACGATGTAGATTTTGGATTTGTCGATGTTGCGCATGTATTCGGCAGTCCTCCGGTTATGAGGTCCGCTTGATGTGACTTTGCAGGGCTTGATATGTATGCTTGATTTTATTGCCATTTCTTAAAATTTGTTTGGGTTATTGACTAATATAGTTTGCCGCTGTCCGCTCATAACCGCAAGGGGTTCTTAGGGGTGTAACCCATAAGCGGAGATTGCAAAGAGAGGGTCACTCTTT
>OLFT01002594.1_pt1 | contig 15166 bp, 12 predicted proteins | sample 1604921 | NCBI WGS metagenome assembly OLFT01 (sample SAMEA3888897, study PRJEB22519) | human gut metagenome | biome: human gut; feature: human-associated habitat; material: faeces | place: Denmark | collected 2013 | reverse complement strand
GCCGGTTTGTCTATAAATTTTTTTCTTGGCAGGAAAACAAGATCCGCAAATCCTTTTCCACCCGGAAATTCACGATGCACCGTATAAAAATTTCTGGCAGCATACAATGCAAGCGATATGGTATAACTAAGCGCATTCTCATCATTGTATTGAATATGTGAAGTTTCAAAATGCGCCTGTCTTACCGCTTCTGCTACCTGCTTTGGACGTTTCTGCCAGATTGCTTCCAGGGTATCTGCTGAAATTTTCAAAGCCTTTGAAACCTCTCCCCAGTCTGATGCCGACACGCTGTTTACATATTCCGCCCGCACCTCATTATTGGGAATCTGAACCGTCTTATTATCATAATCATACGCTGCATATCCCAGGTGAATCAACAGTGTCAGTACATCATCCTCCGTATGAAATGTAGACATGTCATTGGCAAAATTTCCTATATTTACAGGAACACTGTTTCCAGCAATCATGCTTAAAACATCATCCTTAAGCCCTTCAAAATTCATATCAATATAAACCTGCAATGCCTCAAATGTTTCCGTCTGATTCCAGTAATTTCCTATTTTTCCAAGACGCATACAATTTACCACCGACCGCGGACTGTAAATGGATAACGTTTTTTCAAATGAATATCCATCATACCAGCTCTTTACTTCTCCCATATCCATCTGATATTGCTCACACAACCCTTTTACTTCTTCCTCTGTAAAACCAACATAACAAGCTAATGGTCCCGGATCGATCATGGAAAACTCGTCAAACATATTCAATGCAGAATGTGTTCCATATTTTTTAATTGGGAGGATTCCTGTCATATAAGCAAGATGGATGTATGCTTTGTCTTTTAGCAGATCCCGCAGAAAATCCAGATATTTTTCCTGTGCTTCCCTGTCTGTCTTATATTCCCTGAAAATGCAGTCCCACTCATCAATAATGATCACAAACGTCTGCTTTGTCTGAACATATACATCCTGCATACACAAAGTCAGATCATCTTCATCAAAATACTCTACTTCCGGATATTCACTCTTTAATTCCCGAATAATGAGCTTCTGAAATCGTGCCACCAATTCCTGCACATTTTTACTTCTACTTAACATCTCCTGCATATTAACAAAAATTGTATTGTATTGATTCAGATGTTTTTCAAAAGTATCACTTTTTGCTATCTCAAACTGCGAAAACAGCTCCCTCGCATCACAGCCACGGCTGTAATAAGCCGCAAGCATATTTGCAGCAATGGATTTTCCAAAACGTCTTGGACGGCTGATACAGATATATTTCTGCATGGTATGCAGGACGGAATTGGTATAATTCAACAAACCAGTTTTATCTATATAAATATCTGAATTGACTGCCTCTTCGAATCTGCTGCTATCCGGATTCAAATAAATTCCCACTGCACACCTCCCATATTCTCGTCTGCACCTATATACTACCATTTATTATATCTGTCTTTCGGAAGGTTTACAAGGTCAAAACCACTTTGAATACCGCCATCTTTTTCCGTTATTCAGCTTCTTTTCTCACAAAAACACGAAACACGTCAGGACCATCAGACATCAGTCCCGACAATATTTAGTGTCGTTGTTTTTCTTATTCTTGATGACAATGAAGCAGACTATGCAACGGGTTTATCAAGATTTCAAAGGTAACCCCCGCATTAGAAAACAATCGCGCTGCTCTTATTTCTTCTCTCCGCCAACCTTGCGGAAGTTATTGAAATCATTCACGACTTCCCGAACGCACCAGACCAGTGTATCGAATGCGCCCGCCTCGTACAGATTGATCAGGATCATACCAATCGGGATTGCAAGGATCATCCCCACAACACTGCCAACCCTGTAACCGATGAACATGAATAACAGCGATGCAAACGGATCAAGTCCTACGGAATCGCCGATCAGCTTCGGCTGTACGATCTGGTGCACGACAAGAGAGACCACATATAAAACGATCATGCCAACCGCCATCTTGTAATCTCCGGTAAAAAGTTTGATAACCGCCCACGGACAGAGCACTGTTCCCGTTCCAAACACCGGAAGCATATCCAGAAACGCAATGCCAAAGGCGATCAGCCATGCAAAATCTACCCGGAGGATCAAAAGACCGATCAGAAGAATGACATAAATAACGCCCATGATCTTAAACTGTGCTTTAAAATAGCCTCCTACCGCATGCACAAGCTGTTTATAAATACGTTCTGTTTTTGCAAGGAATCCGGCAGATAAATGTTTCTCCACCCCGGTGATCAGTTTGTCTTTATCTGCAATAAAAAAATATGCTGCAAGCAGTCCTACGACTATGCCAACAATCATATCCGGCAGACTTTTAGCAAATTCTCCGATTGCCCCAAGCGTTGCAGAATCTGAGCTGGACACAAAATTTGTCAAAAAATCCTGAATCGCAGTTCCGATGGCACTTAAATCCACATTCTGCGTAAATGGCAGTTTTTCCAGCAGCTGCTGCAGCTGATTGATTGCCTCGGAAAATTCGGTTCCGGCATTGGCAGACATCGTTGGCAGATACGCCATAAATGCTCCGATTCCTTTCGCAAGGACTGCCCCTGCGCCATAGCAGACCAGCACTACCAGTCCGATGACCAGCACGATCATGATGACCGAACCATATTTCCGTTTAATTTTGATCCGTTTCTCCAGAAACTTCACCATCGGATTTGCAATCATCGCAAAAATCATTCCCACCACAAACGGCATAAAATAGATCAGCAATTTTGGAAGAAATGCGAACACAAAAATCAACAAAAACACTGCCCAAAGCAGATTGCATGCAATTTTTAAATATTTTGTCCTGAAATTGCTCATAACTTCTCTTTTTCCTCTCGATCAAAAAATCTTTTCCATAGATTATTTTCCATAAATTGCTTTCTATTTTAACACATTCTTTTTTTGAAAAAAATATATTCCCGAATCTTTTATACTTTCTTTACCAAATCTTTATTTTTCCGCTATAAGAGCTGCTCCGTGTCCTACAAATAGAGTTTAAATCTTCTTTTTTACAAGAAAATGGTTTGCAGCCGTAACCCCGGCTCCTGCCAACAAAAGAAAATAGAAGTTCAGTCCCCTGCTGATCAGCATGGATGGGATCAGACTGCCCTTAGAAAATACCGGTGCAAAGACTGACCGATACATCAGTTCGGTGATTCCCTGCGCTCCCGGCAGCGGAAGCATATCCACCGCAATATAGACCGATGCCTGTAATAGAACTACCTCCTGTATGGAAGTCCCCGCCTGTCCAAGTCCGAGATATACCATATAAGTAAGCAGAAATACACTACACCTCTGCAAAAACGTCACGGCGATGACCACTATTAATTTTCCCGGATGCTGCTTCAGCCAATCCACGGCATTTCTATAGTTTCCCGTAAATGTCTGCACCTTATCCATGCGCTGTGGATTTGCTTTCCAGATGTCGAGCCGGATAAACTGCTTTTCCACCCACGCCCAAACGACAATCATCCACTGTGGAAAAAGCATTGCGGCAAGTACAACTGCAACGGCAACCGTGTTCAGCGCAAGCCCCAGCAAATATAATGGAAAAAAGGACTGCAGCTCTGTTTTCAATGCGCCGCCGCAAAAAAGTAACATTCCGACACCTAAAACTACCAACACAAATTTATAAATTACTGCCACCGTCATAAGCACTATGGTACTGTCAGAACCTTTGTTTCCATCTTTGTTCATATAATAAAGCTGCACTGGCTGCCCACCTGTTGCGGATGGTGTGATGCCCGAATAAAAAAATCCAATAAACGAATATTGGATACAACGCCACAGAGAACATACCTTTTCTTTTCCAACAACACAGAGAACGGTTGTCTGACTGTCTGTTTTTTTTCGCATGGATGTGAGCAGATACCAGATCATGCTGCCCTCTGCGCAGACAAAAAATAACGCCAGTCCTGCCGCTGCAATCAGGTACGGAACTGACATATTTTTTACTGCCTGATAAATTTCTGACAGATTCTGTCCATGGAGTAACGTATAAAAAGTCAAAAACATGATCCCAAGAAACAAGACTGTCTGCAAGATTTTCTTTTTCATATCCACGTAGCCACCTTTCCTCTTTTTTGGACAGAACTGTTACGCAATTTTTTCAACAGCACAAACCGTTTCTTCCTGCACAGACATTTCCACTAATTCTCTCAAACTTCCTTCAAAAATCCGTTTCCGTCCAAATTTTTCCATGAAATCCTTTGGTGTCACAAGGGAAAAATGTTTTTCCCAATGACAGACGCCGTACTCCTCTAATACCCGTGCCACGTAGGAAGAACAGGTGTAATGGTTTTCCTGGTAAAATGGAATGTTCCACAAAATAAATGGTAATCCTGCAACTGCATAATGATAATGAAATCTTTCCTGCATAGCCAGACGCAGTTCCTGACGGATTGCCTCCTTTTGTACAAGCGAACACTCAATACTACACACCATATAATCAGCCGTTGGAAACACCGTTAAGATTTTTCTTTTATCCTCTTTTTCAAATCCGGCAAACAGCGGAACCGCAGGATTTCTGCGTCCCACACTGTATGCCTCCTCAAGTTCCGCATCCATCGAAAGAACCACATGAATGTACTTCTGTTTGATGACCTGCCGTATCATTCCGGCAAAAAATCCCGGTGTATCTACAAATGCAATATAAATCTGTGCCATATCTTTATTCCTCTGTACTTTTTTCTTATCACTGGAACTGATAAATTTTTCTTGCCATGCGGTAGCCGCCGACTGTGATTTTTCCACCTAATCTTCCCGGCAGATAAGTAAGACCGCTTAAGGTAGAACATCTTAATCGGTAATAAAGTATCCTGTCATAATCCTTCACCTGCTCCCACATCCTTTTACGTTTCTGGAACGCCTCCTCTGTTTTGATCAGAAGAAGATGGATTGAAGAAATGGACAACATGATTGAAATATTGCGCATCATGTAAACGGCCAGTTTTGGATACATTTTTTTCACTTCTCTTAAATCCACACTTTTTGCAACAAGCTCTGTCACGCGGATCTGCTGGTCGATACGCTTCATCAGGACTTTCTCGTTGACCGACTGATCTTCCCTTCCAAGGTAGTAATGATACAGGTCAATATCCATGTAGTAGAGATTCTTCGCATACGGAAGCGGCTGATAGGAAAACAGGTTATCCACATAAAACGTGTGCTCCGGCAGTTTTACCCCCGACTGTCTCAATACTTTCGTCTGAAACATAAGTGCATGCATAATCAAATACTGCGATGGATGAAAATGTCCGATTGTGTTCCAGTTGCACATTTTTTCAGTTGGAAATACATTTCTGTAATTCATCGGTTTCTGGATTCCCTCATCCAGATGATCGTACACATAATTACAGATGATCAGATCTGGGAACTGTGCGACTTCAAAACTTTTTATTTTATCTAACATTTTCAGATAAGCATCGCGGTCGAACCAGTCGTCGGAATCCACGACTTTATAATAAAGTCCATGCGCCAGCTCCAGCCCTTTGTTCACACCGGAACCATGACCGCCGTTTGGCTTATGCACCGCTTTTACAATGTTTGGATAAAGCATTTCGTATTCATCTGCGATCGCACCTGTCCGGTCGGAAGAACCATCGTCAATAATGAGGATCTCGACATCCTCGCCGCCCACCAAAAGTGAATCCACACATCTTCGCATATAATTTTCTGAATTGTAACATGGGATTGTAAATGTGATATATTTCATTTGGAATGACCTCCGCTATACTCTGTAACATTTTTACTGTTAACGAGTATAACGGTTCATTCTTAAAATACACATGGATTATTCTAAAGAAAAGGTAAAGGTTACCTATACAAAATGTTAAATCTTCAATAATTCGATCATAAACAGCCAGACCAGTCCATAATAAGTGACCACTGCTACCAGATCATTCACGGTTGTGATAAGTGGTCCTGACGCGACCGCCGGATCGACTTTGATCTTATGGAAAAGCAGTGGGATCGTTGTTCCGACAAGGCTCGAGATCACCATCGCAAGCATTAAGGAAACTCCCACACAGCCTGAGATCAAAAACGAATAGGAAAGCGCATTTCCTTTTATGAAACACACATAGAGTCCGATAAATACAAATGCCATAATTCCAAGAAACAGTCCATTTGCAAAACCAATGCGCATCTCCTTCAAAATCAGTCCAAACTTATCTTTCCGGTTTAAATTCTCATCCATCAGCACACGGATCGTCACCGCCAGCGACTGGGTTCCGACATTTCCTGCCATATCTAAAATCAATGACTGGAAACACATCACGATCGGGATCACTGCAACGACCGTCTCAAAAATTCCGACAACCGAAGATACCACCATTCCCAAAAACAGCAGGATGATCAGCCACGGGAGACGTTTTTTCATACTCTGAAACGTTGTCTCCTCCAAATCTTCTTCTGCAGTAAGACCGGCTAACTTCGCATAGTCCTCTCCCATCTCTTCATCCACGGCTTCCACGATGTCGTAAGCTGTGATGACTCCTAAGATTTTTCCTTCCTCTGACAATACCGGAATGGAATCCTCTGCGTAGTCTTTTAACCGTTCGATACACTCACTGATTTTCTCATGTGCTCCCACATACGGATAGGAAGTCGAGATCAGATTGTCCAGATCCTGATAATCTCTTGCCACGATCAGGTCTTTTAAGTCGATTGCTCCATAATACTGCTCATTTTCATCTACTACATAGATCGTTGAGATATTATCGTTCTCTCCCGCCTGACGGATCAGCTCATGCGTTGCCTGACGGATGTTCAGATTCTTTCCTATGACGATAAAATTCGTTGTCATTTTGCTACCGATCTCATCATCTTCATAAGATAAAATCAGTTTTACATCTTTTTCCGCATCATCATCCAGCAGATCGACGATCCTGGTCTTAGTGTCCGCATCAAGATTCTCCAGAACATCGACCGCATCATCGGAATCCATCTCCGAAATGACTCTGGCAGCATTTTCCAGGTTGATCTCCTGCAAATACTCTGCCGCATCCTCGGTATAGGAAAGGATTTCCGCAATATACTCCTCTCCAAGCAATGGATAGAGTTTTTTTCTTTCCTCCGGTGTCATCTGCTCCATTGCATCCGCAATGTCGCTCTCATGATAATCGGAGATTTTTTCGAGCAGTTCTTCTTTTCCAAGATTGCTTCGGAATAATGTTAATAATTCTTCTACATAAGTCGGTTCTTTTAATACTTCTTTTTGCATTCCTGCCTCCTGTTCTCCCTGAAAAAGGGCATAAAAAACCACCGCTTTACTTCCAAGCAGCATGTGTAAGTTCCTGCTGTTATAGTTCATGACAATAGATTGTCCGCGAAGCGTGCACTCTATTGTATAGGCATGTAAACCGGTGGTTTCAGAAGGCATATTCTATTATCACAGAGGTCAGACGCCCACAGACATCTGCCCTGTGCCAAAGCATTCAGAAAATCCATCGGTTTTGTTCTTTCGCCCCGCACTATCACAACTGTCCATGAATGTCACCTCCTAAAAAATTTCCATTGCTATTATATAATCGTGACCGGAAATGGTCAACTCATTTCTGCCTCATTTCTATCTGTCTTTCATAAATGCCTCAATCTCGTCCGGATCACGGATAATTGCCTCTGAGAGACACTCACAGCCGTTCTCTGTGATCAGAAGATCATCCTCGATACGGATTCCGATCTCCCATTCGTCAATGTAAAGTCCCGGTTCATCAGTAATGATGGCACCCAGTTGTAATGTGTCATTGCAAGCCGCTGTGACATCATGCACATCGATTCCAAGATGATGGGATACGCCATGCATGTAATAAGTATCAATCTCGTCCTCTTTTTCGATCAGACCGAGTTTCATGCAGCCTGCTGCAAGCACTTTCTTTGCAATCTCATTTAACTCTTTTAACGTCATGCCCGGTTTTGCAGTCTTTGCAACCTCACGGTTTGCAGCTAAAACAATGTCGTAAACCTGTCTCTGGCGCTCTGTGTATGTTCCGTTTACCGGATAAGTTCTTGTGATATCTGCGCAGTATCCGCGGTATTTTGCCCCGAGATCCATCAGCAGTAAAGAACCATCCTCACAAATGTCAAGGTTTGTGTCGTAGTGAAGCATGGTTCCGTTCGCACCGCTTCCTGCGATGGTAGGGAATGCAGTTCCCTCCGCTCCGTTATAGCGGATCATGTATTCAAAATCAGCCTGTGCCTGATATTCTGCCATTCCCGGCTCTAAATGTTTCATCACATACTGCAATGCTTTATCGGTAATGCCGATTGCCTCCCGCACAAGTGCTACTTCATCCCCGTCTTTTTGCATACGCAGTTCTGCGATCACCTGCGAAATATTTTTCACTGCATGTCCCGGATATTTTTCTGCAAATTCTTTTGCTTTGATCATATTGTAATCCGGCATGTCCTCAAACTGATATCTGTAACAGTCAAAATACAGGCTGTCGATATCTTCCCTTGCCATCATGCGGTCAACAGCGCCCTCAAAAGAATCTAAAAACATCACATTATCGATACCGGAAATCTCTTTTGCCTCATCCACTGTCACTTTTCTTCCGTACCAGCGCTCCTGTGTCGGGTCTGCTTCTTCGATAAATAAAATCACCTGCTCCTCTTTCAATGTCTTTTTCATCAAAAGAATCATATGGTCTCTTCTTAATCCTGTCAGATAAAAAAAGTTTCTGTCTGCCTCAAATGGTGCATATTCATCTGCACTCACATGGCTCTCAATCCCGGAAAATAAGATCAACGCTGACTGTCTCTCCATTTTCTCAAAAACCTGTTTTCTTCTCTCTGCAAAATTCATGGTTGTTCTCCTCTTTTTTCAATCATCTATTGACAGAAACTCAAATCGTATTTTCTGTCATAATAAAGGCAGGTTCTTTCATCTCTGAAAAAGCCTGCCCGAAAAACTTATTGGTTGTCACCTATGCCTCTGCGCTCATCTGGATTCTCGTTGTGATCTCTTTTACTTCAGCCATCAAAGCAGAATACATCTCCATCTCGATTCCAACCGGCGACATATGCGGATGCTCCTGTTTCATACGGTATGCCTGTACCAGTAAACTTCTCTTCACATCTTCAAGTTCTAAAAGCTGTTCTCTGCTCATAACCAATCTCCCACATAACATATTTTCATTTGCAGTGCACTATATCTCGTACGTGCGCCTCAACTATAATAGCATATATGGTAGATTTTAGCGCATGAAATTCATCGGCAAAAGTAACAATATTTTTTCTGACATTTGGCACATTTGTCTATTGCATGAAAAAATTTCATCACTTTTTACAATTGCATTAGCGTTTGCAGTGCCTCATTTTCTACAATACATTTTCCGTGTTCTTTTATAAATGCAATTTGTCCGACCTCAGCATAACGGCAATTGTTATATTCTACAATTGTAAACGCAAATGGCCGTAATTCTTCCCTTGAAAAATGGATCAGATCCATCACAAGATAGTATTTTTGCTGGAATTTATAAAGACTGCTTGTAGGCATTTTTTCTGTAAATGGTGCCAGACGGATCAATCGCAGCATTTCATCCAGACTGGAAAACTCCAGACTAAACGGAACCGATGTCTCAAAAATTTCATTGTCCTCTTTCTGCTCAGTACCATTTGCATCTTCTGTCTCTGTCTTTTTTGCATCCTGGCTGTGCTTTGCCTTATATTTTTCGAGGAAATCATCGATAGCACTCTGTTTTTCCTCTTTATTCATCTGCCGAAATTCTGATAATTTTTCCGGTGCGAGCTGGTTCATCAGCTGTCCGACCGTATCCACAAGATTCTTAAAACTCATCTCGGAATCTCCGCCAAACGTGATCGCCATGCTGTGATCCTGCAAAAGTTCTGCCTTCACTACCGGTGAAATATTCTGCATACTGATATTGCCCTGCTCCTCTACCAGTTCCACCACCGCACGCATAAACTCCTGCGTCACCTCGGTATTTCCAATAATCTCATCAATATTGTATCCCATTTCACGGATTTCTTCTTCAGACAGTGCACATCTGATCTTATTTTCACCTAATCTCTCAATTTCCATATGTATTACCTTCTAAAACATCTTTCCGATGCTTTGCAATCCAAAAATACTTTATACCTTTCGAATGGCTTTGCATTCTTGGAATGCTGTTTCTTCTTATAAAGAATATGTTGTTATTTTCACAGCTATTATCCTATTTTTTTATGCATTTGTAAATAGGGTTTCGATTCCACATATCTGCCACAAAATAGGTCAATGCTGTCCATGTATACACGGAATAGAAAATGCCGTACTCATCAACGCCGTCCTTTAAAATTTTCTGTGCCTGCTCTTTTGTCAGAAAAGAAAAGCCGTCAAAACACTCGCTTCCCTCTGCACCGTCCTGTGACATACCTGTCAGAGTATCCCGGTTCAACACGATTTTCACAAGTGCGTTGCTCTCATCCGTCATTCCCGGTGTGCTGAAAAGACATGGATTGATCACTTCCAGTTCATCTGTATCCAAAACCTCAATTCCGGTTTCTTCTTTCAGTTCTCTTTTCGCAGTCACAAGCAATGGTTCGTCTTCCACCTTATCTGCCGGATCAATCAGTCCCGCCGGGACACTTAACAGAAATTGTCCTGCCGGATACCGGAATTCACGGTTCAACAACAGTTTTGGCTCACCGTTGGATGGATTCCAGATCGTGATGCAGCTCACCGCATCCGGAAGCATATTTTGAAATTCTTCCGTAGACTTCACTGCCACCAGATCATCTGCACTCCGTCTTGTTGCATTATAGTAATGTCTGCCCTCGGCATACTGAAGATCAAATACTTTGATAAACTTTGTTTCCAATAGAGTTTTTATATTCTGTTTTTTGATTGTTGGACGCATGGCAGGCTCCTTTCTTATTCACAATTATTTACACCCGATAGCGGTTCAGGCAGGAATAAATCTCCTGAATTCTTGGGATTGCGTATCCACCGGAGATAACGCCATGCTCTGCGGCAAATACCATTCCTTCCTGCTCTAACTTTTGTTCTAACCACTGTGCCGTTTCTGAAATGGTACGCTTTCCATCCACCAGATATTCCACAGTATATTTCAAAAGCAGTCCCAGTGCCGCCGTCTGCTCGCTGTCGATCAACTGCTCGATATAGCGCAGGTCGACATTCTGTTTTCCAAGCATAAAGCCATCCACACCAAGCGTCTTTACCTTCAAGTGCTCCGGCTCGCCTTTTTTCACTTCTCCGCTCCGGTAGTCCCTGCGTTTTACCGCTCCATTCCTGTCTTTTTCCATGACACGGTGGCTATCCGGTAAAACAAATGGTTTTGCTGTCTCCTGCGCAATCGGAAATTGTCCACACAGTTCCTTCGCTTTCTCTGTGATATCCACAGGTTCGTACTGATCCATCTGGATCACAGTGTCTGCAATGTGGAAAAATGCCCCTGAACTTCCCGCAACCAGAATGGTGGAAATTCCTGCTTTTTCATACAGATCCCTTGCTCTGGACAAAAACGGTGTGATCGGCTCTTTGTCCGGACTTACTACTTTCTGCATAAAGGCATCCCTCACCATAAAATTGGTTGCTGAAGTATCCTCATCCAACAAAAGCAGTCTGCTGCCAGCCTCAATCGCTTCCACGATTCCAGCCGCCTGGGACGTGCTTCCACTCGCATCAGCAGTCGAAAAATCCTTCGTATCCCTGCCGTTTGGAAGATCATTGATAAACATGGAAATATCTACATTTTTGATAAATCTTCCATCCTCAGAGCGGAGCTTTTGTGCCGTTTCATCTGCGATCACATATTCCCTGCCATCTCCGGCAATATGATTGTATACGCCTAATTCCAACGCATTTAAAAGCGTAGATTTTCCATGATAACCGCCGCCTACGATCAGGGTGATTCCTTTGGGAACTCCCATTCCTGTAATCTTACCCCGGTGCGGCAGTTCTAATGTCACGCGCATTGTTTCCGGAGAAACAAATTTTACAGACTGCTTCATTGGCTTGGAAGAGATACCGCTCTCCCTTGGCAGCACAGAGTCATCCGCCACAAACGCAGCCAGCCCAAGTTCTGGCAGCTTCTCACGGATTGCCTGCTGATCTTCTGCCAGTTCCACAACCTCTTTTACTTTTTGCGCATTCAGATTTTTATAATAAAAAGACTGCTCCACGCACTGTGGCAGATATTCAAATAAGATTTTTTCGAGTTCTTTTGCATTGATCGTTCTTCCATTTGCAGGAAACCCGACTGCAAATCTGGCGGTAATCTCTTTTTCACTGATTTCACATGCTGTCCTCTGCAGCACTTCCTGTCCGCAGTGTGTCACTGAGATCAGCCCGCTTTTCCCGGAACCCTTCGCTTTAAAGTTAAACTGATTCACTTTTGCCGCAAAATTGCGAAGCAGCTCATCCGCTAACGCGGTTCTTGTCAGCTTATCTTTCATCGCAAATGCCGGGAATCCGGCTGACTTCGCATCCACTGTCACCCTCACATCCGACGGTGCCGCAAACGGATCGCCCTGCACATGGTCAATCGACAATATGTATTTGGGAAACTGGTAACTTCCGCGCAGGGATTTGTATAATGGGTAACTTTTATGGTCTATTGTTTTTAATTGTGATTGTAGGTCGTTGTATGATTGCATGGAGGGACTCCTTTTTGTATTGTGTTTTTATGAAATTTTTGTGCTATTTGCTCGTCTTTCTTATTTGCAAATATGTACCGCCTCTAATTAATTACTTCATTTGACTGAAAACTATGAAAAAGTATCAAATAGGTTTTCTTTATAGTATCCATGATATCATATAAATAACTTTATTGGGCAGATATTTTTTATAGATATTACAGAAAGTAAGTTATTTTCATTCAGCAGTAAAACACTTGCTGCTTTGCTGCTGAATGAAGTAATTCACGAATGAACAGGCTCCTTTTACGATGCAAAAACTTAAAATGAGTTTTTTTCATCTATTAGAATCACTTTTTACTTGTTTTTTGAAAGATAAAACCCTGCATAATCACTGGGATTATGCAGGGTTTACCGTTCCCTATTATAACATACCAAGTAATAACCGGGAACTACAGCGCGGAGCTGTCCCTCGATCGACTCCTCACGATTATAACATACCAAGTAATAACCGGGAACTACAGCGAATTTGAGCGTGATCTGGATCTGTCTCTTATTATAACATACCAAGTAATAACCGGGAACTACAGCTCACATGGTAAAACTTATCACTTACGACGAATTATAACATACCAAGTAATAACCGGGAACTACAGCGCTCGCTGCTATGATCGCTAACGGTGGCGCATTATAACATACCAAGTAATAACCGGGAACTACAGCTGTTCTCTGTTCATGTATCGCCCTCTCTTCATTATAACATACCAAGTAATAACCGGGAACTACAGCTAGCACATTTTATATTGACTTTTATGTTTTATTATAACATACCAAGTAATAACCGGGAACTACAGCATCTTATACGCTCCTGTAGGTGCGTTATAATTATAACATACCAAGTAATAACCGGGAACTACAGCGGTAGCCTTATAGGCAAGGCCGGGCGTTTTATTATAACATACCAAGTAATAACCGGGAACTACAGCTTCTGCGATTGCGTTAGTGTTCATGTGGTGATTATAACATACCAAGTAATAACCGGGAACTACAGCTGCTATCCCTTATGGGATGGCTTTTGCGCTATTATAACATACCAAGTAATAACCGGGAACTACAGCATGGCTTATCCCGGTTGTTATCGTTATAGCATTATAACATACCAAGTAATAACCGGGAACTACAGCTATCTCTGATTTGCGAGAGGGGGTGTCGCATATTATAACATACCAAGTAATAACCGGGAACTACAGCGGCGTATATTAATGATTATACAAGTGGGGGATTATAACATACCAAGTAATAACCGGGAACTACAGCTGTCCGCTTGCGTGAATTGGTAAAATTTGGATTATAACATACCAAGTAATAACCGGGAACTACAGCCGGCAAACCGTGAATATCAACATTAGTGCAATTATAACATACCAAGTAATAACCGGGAACTACAGCTCTCGTTCTGCTCTTTTTGCAAATCATTATATTATAACATACCAAGTAATAACCGGGAACTACAGCACTTTGTTATACGGTGTTGCGTTTTGGGATATTATAACATACCAAGTAATAACCGGGAACTACAGCCGCTATTGCGTTAGTGTTCATGTGGTGGGGATTATAACATACCAAGTAATAACCGGGAACTACAGCAGACACCACGATTGCAGAGTTTGGCTTCACATTATAACATACCAAGTAATAACCGGGAACTACAGCCGAGGGGTTAATGATTTTCTGCGGAGAACAATTATAACATACCAAGTAATAACCGGGAACTACAGCACAAAAAAATCACATCGAAGAAGAGTGGTAATTATAACATACCAAGTAATAACCGGGAACTACAGCGATGGCGTTGAGGATGTGACAAATGCCAGCATTATAACATACCAAGTAATAACCGGGAACTACAGCTTTCGGTTATTGGTCTTGTTGGTATCTTTTATTATAACATACCAAGTAATAACCGGGAACTACAGCTTGCTCTAATTTCTTCAAGGTTTTTCAGTTATTATAACATACCAAGTAATAACCGGGAACTACAGCCGGCAAGCCATGAATATCAACGTTAGTACAATTATAACATACCAAGTAATAACCGGGAACTACAGCACCTCAATCATTATCTCAATGTCAATATTCATTATAACATACCAAGTAATAACCGGGAACTACAGCATGAAACATGGACAATTTTGTTTTTCCTCGATTATAACATACCAAGTAATAACCGGGAACTACAGCTGTTTTGGCTTCTGTTGTAGGTTCCGCTATATTATAACATACCAAGTAATAACCGGGAACTACAGCTGTGGTCGTCTGCTTGACATGGTGGTCATCATTATAACATACCAAGTAATAACCGGGAACTACAGCGCTACAATTGTCCGACAGCATTTCACATCAATTATAACATACCAAGTAATAACCGGGAACTACAGCATGGTTAAGGAAGTCAATGAGACGCTGTTGATTATAACATACCAAGTAATAACCGGGAACTACAGCCTTCGGTTATTGGTCTTGTTGGTATCTTTTATTATAACATACCAAGTAATAACCGG
>OLFT01002559.1_pt1 | contig 15332 bp, 15 predicted proteins | sample 1604921 | NCBI WGS metagenome assembly OLFT01 (sample SAMEA3888897, study PRJEB22519) | human gut metagenome | biome: human gut; feature: human-associated habitat; material: faeces | place: Denmark | collected 2013 | reverse complement strand
CGGGCAGCGGCTCGGCGGGAACAGTCACCGCAGGAGAAGAGGCAGAACCGACCGGCGTGGAGGCCATGAGGTCGGCCGGGAAGGAGTTCTGGGCATCGTCCATGAAGTGCTGGATGAGCTTGAGATACTCGGCCTTGAACTCCTCACGAGAAGCCTTGAGACGATCGATCTCCTCGAGCTCAGCCTGCTTTTCGGTCAGAGCCTGGCGGATAACCTCGCGGGCCTTGGCGTCAGCCTCGTTGCGAATACGCTCAGCGTTCTCATTGGCATCGTTGACGATGGTCTCAGCGGTCTGCTGGGCAGCGATCAGGGCAGCGGAAATCTGGCGCTCCTGAGCGGAGAAGTCAGGGGCGGGAGCAGCCACGGGGGCGGCAGGAACGGCCTGGGCGGGGGCATCCTGAGCCTGGGCAAGCTGAGCCTGCGCATCGGCAAGCTGCTGCTCGGTAGCAGTCAGACGACCCTTAAGGTCGACGATCTTAGCGAGCATAGCGTCAACCTCAGAGGACAGCGTCTCCAAGAAGACGTCGACCTCGGCAGGATCGTAGCCACGCTTGGCCTCAGAGAAAGTCTGAGCCTGGATGTCTGCAGGGGTAATAGCCATAACAAGTCTCCTTTTTCATCGCCTCGGCGCTACACGCCCGACGTAAGTTACTAAGTCAGTTCTACACGAGTATACCTATAAGAAGCTGCAGAACCAGCCTCTGCACCAACTGCAACGCAATAATCGCAACGACCGGCGAAAAATCGATACCGCCCATCGGCGGGATGAAACGACGGAACAGGTTGAGCCACGGACCGCACACGCTATCAAGCACCGCGGCAATATCCTGAAGCAAACCACCCTGCTTCATGGGAATCCACGTCATAAAGCAGTAGACGACAATGAGCGTGGAATAGAAGTTGAACAGCGTGTTGACCAGCTGGACGATAGTGTAGATGTTGATGGGAATCTCCTCGTCTTGTCTTTACTTAAGGTAGCCGTCCGCACGAAGCTTCTTGAGATCGGAATCTTTGACCTCGCAACCGGCGGGCAGCACCATGAACACGCGGTCGCCCACCTCCTTGACCGTGGCACCCAGACCGCAGGCAAAGCCGTAAGAGAAGTCCAAGACGCGCTTAGCAACTTCGGTGCGTACGCCCACAAAAATCAGTGCGACAGGCTGCTTGGTGCGAACGCGGCGCACCACGGTCTCCACGTCGTCATAGCTCTCGGGGCGCAGGACATAGGCCGGCAGCTGCGGCGTGGCGTTGATGATATTGCTCGCATAGGCCGAGGCATCACTCGGTGCAGGCGCGGGCGCAGCGGCGGCACGGGCGCGGGTGTTCTCGGCGTAGCTCGACGGCGTGTCATAGGCACCAGGACGATAACCGCTCGCAACACTGTCCTGCGAGCGCGAAGGCGGGTTATACGTCGTGGCATGGCGGGAGTCATCGCCGACCAGCTGACCGGCATCAACACGGCCATGTACTACACGCCGAAGATCCTCAACGCCGACCAGCTGACCGGAGCGCGTATACACGGCAACCGACTCAGCTTCACCGCGGCGCGTCTGACCAAGCAGGCCGTTGCTCGGCTCGTCTTGGGTGTAGAAGCCCTCGCCCGAAGCACCGCCGTAGCCGTTGCCCTGATAACCATCGTCATAGCCGTCATCGTAGCCGTAGTCGTCGTCCTGGCCATAACCCTGGTCGTAACCCTGCTGGCCGCCCAGGTGCATCTTATTTTTAATCTCGTCAAGGAAGCCCATGGTTGTGTCCTCTCGCGGTTTAGTGCAGGCGCCCCGATAATCAGTGCGCACTTCAGAGCCTTATTTTACTGCAAACTCCGGGCTAAATACTACCCTGCCCAGGCGAACGAGCGTAGAGCCCTCCTCAAGGGCAGGCTCAAAGTCCTCGCTCATGCCGCAGGAAAGCTCAGGCAGGTTCAAATCGGGATGCGCAGCCTCCAGCTCATCCCTCAGCTCACGAAGCCCCGCAAAGGTGCGGCGTGCCACATCCTTATTCCCCCGGGGCGCCATAGTCATAAGCCCCTGTACGCAAATTCCCTCAAGTTCCGCAAGCTCACCCGCGGCGGCGCGAATCTCATCGGGCGAAAAGCCTCCCTTCGACTCCTCACCACTCACATTGACCTCAATGAGCACACGCTGGGGGCCGGCGAGCTCGCCTGCCTCAATCTTGCGGACAGCACGGCTCGAGATCGCCTGTGCCAGATGCAGCGAACCCACCGAGTGAATCAGCTCGGCTGAGCCCAGCACCGCATTGATCTTATTGGTCTGCAGGTTGCCGATCATATCGAAGCGCACCTCGGGCAGCTCCGGATGCTCCGCCAGACCCGTGAGCTTGCGAACCAGCTCCTGCGGGCGGTTCTCGGCAAAATGGCGATACCCCGCCTGGATGGCAGCAACAGTCTCATCGACACCAACGGTCTTGGACACGGCAATGAGGCGCGCGGCGTCGTGGGGGCGGCCCGCGCGATCGAGCGCCGCATAAAAACGTTCCAGAATCTGCTCGCGGCGAGCGCGCATCAAATCCAAATAGTTATCCATTGCCAATCGCCTCCGCTGACAGCCAAACAAGTAGTCCCATGCTAACGCAAGAGCGCGGCCCCGCATATGCAAGGCCGCGCTCACTTAGGTATTTACAATCTTTCGACGAACGGGGCTACTTACTCCTCGTCGTCCTCGCCATCGTCCTCGTCCTCAAGATGATCGAGCAGGTAGCGAAGACCCTCGCTGACCTCGTTGGCGGGCACCTTGGCAACGTAGCGCGCGTCGACGGCGGGCCTCATGATAACACCCTCGCCCGAAGGCACGCGCATGCTCTCGAGCTCGTCCTCATCAGTGCGGGCGATATCGCCGGCGTTCATACGCTGACCAGTCAACAGGAAGGTCAGACGGCAAGCGGCATCGATGGAAATCGAAGCGATGCGATCGAGGTAGCGCGAAACCATGATGGCGCGGCGCAGGTCGTCATAGTTGCTGTCGTCGTCCATAAAGTCGCCCGTATCCATACGGTTAAAGGTGCGGAAGAACTTCTCGTAGGCGGCGTGCACTGGCTCGTCCTCGACGGCCAGGTTGCAGATGATGGACATGTCATTGGTGACGAGCGCAGAAAGCGAAGAGCCCAGCACCTGGTAAACAGCTTCGGCCTCGGCCTCAACCGTACCGACGAGCTCCTGGGGCAGCGAGATGTCGGCCTTGATCATATGACGCGTGGCACGGCAGATCTGACGGACCTTATCGGTCATGCGCTGCAGGTTAAAGTCGACGTAGATGATCGTCTGAAGCAGGCGGAAGTCGGAGGCGACCGGTGACTGCGTGGCGATCAGGTTGTAGCAGACGGCCTCCAGGTTGGCGCAGCGCGCGTCAATCGAAAGCGTACGTTTCTTGGTCTTGGTGGCGAGCTTGCGGTCGTCGGTCACATAGGCCTTCACGGCATCGTGGAGAGCCAGATCGACGGCCTCATAGATGCTCAGCATCTCGTGACGGGCCTCGACGAGCTGACGGGAAAACAGTTTGCGCATGGTTCACTCCAATCAGTTGGGTGCGGTCATGCAGCCCGCACAGTGAATACGCACCGGACCAGGTCCGATCGGCTTGGGACTAGTCGCACCGATCAGCCAAAGCGGCCGGTGATATAGTCTTCCGTCCGCGAGTCCACCGGGCCGGTGAAGATCGCGTCGGTTTGACCATACTCGATGAGCGTGGCGGGCTCGCCGGCAACTTCCTGCAAGAAGAATGCGGTGTAGTCGCTAATACGAGCTGCCTGCTGCATTGAATGCGTGACGATGATGATCGTCATCTCGGGCGCCAGCTCGGCCATCAGATCCTCGACCTTAGAGACGGACGTGGGGTCGATGGCGGAGCAGGGCTCGTCCATCAGAAGGACATCGGGTTGCACCGCAAGCACGCGCGCGATGCACAGACGCTGCTGCTGACCGCCCGAGAGCGCCAAACCATCCTTGTTGAGCTGATTGGATACCTCTTTCCAGAGGTTGGCGCGCTTGAGCGATTCTTCCACGATGTCATCGAGGTCGCTTTTGCTAGTCACGCCCTGCAGACGAGGGCCAAAGGCGACATTCTCGTAGATGGATTTGGGAAACGGGTTGGGCTGCTGAAAAATCATGCCCACGCGGCGACGGAGGTCGACCGGGTCGACGCCCTCGGCATAGATATCGTTGCCGTCGAGCGTCATGGTGCCCTCGACGCGCGTACCCTCGATAAGATCATTCATGCGGTTGATGCAGCGCAAAAACGTCGACTTACCGCAGCCCGAAGGGCCAATGAAGGAGGTGATGGCGTTTTTAGCGATGTTGAGGTCGAGCCCCGTCAGCGCATGAAAGTCACCGTACCAAAAGTTGAAATCCTTGGCCGTAATGGCCGCTTGCTCCAGCGTGGGAGCGGACTGATAAACGGACATGGGACTCCTTAACTAGCGACGCTTGCGCGACAGGAAGCGCGCAAACAGGTTGAAGGCCAGAATGATCACCATCAGCAAGAGCGCGGTGCCGTAGGCTGCGTTCATGTTGATGCCGTCATTGGCAAGCAGATAAAGGTGAACGGTCATGGGGCGGCCGGAATCGAGCGGCGAGATAGGTAGATTGATGGCCTGGCCCATGGTGTAGAGCACCACGGCGGTCTCGCCAATGGCACGGCCGATGGCAAGGACAATGCCCGTGGCAATACGGCCAAAGGCAGAAGGAAGCACAATCTTGGAGACAACCTGCCACTTGGTGGCGCCCAGGCCGTACGCGCCCCAACGGATATAGCGCGGGACGGCGCGAATGGCCTCTTCGGTGGTGCGCATGACGATGGGAAGCATCAAGAGCGCGAGCGCCAGAGCGGCCGAGACCATCGAAAGGCCCAGGCCCATGGCCTCGACAAACAAGGCGTAGCCAAACAGGCCCATAACGATGGAGGGCACCGAGGCCAAAGCGTCAGCAGCGTAGCGAATGAGCTCGACGATCTTGCCCTGCTTGGCGTACTCGGCCAGATAGACGGCTGCCAGCACAGCGATCGGCGTGCAGATAAGCATGGCGAGCGCCGTCACATAGACGGTCGAGACGATCGTGGGCCAAATACCGCCCTCGGCGTTGACGCCCTGGGGCCAACCGAAGATAAAGTCGAGCGAGATGTGTGGCAGGCCGTTGATGACCACGTAGGCGATGATAGCGACCAGCACCAGCGTGGTGATGTATGCCGCGGCACGGAACACGCCAAGCATGATCTTGTTGGACAGGTCCTTGTTGATGCGGCCCTTCTTGCCGTGGGAAAGGGCACGCTTGATGCGCTCGCGCGACGAGGTCGTATCGACCGTCGTGTCAACGGAATCGGACATAGCCTACCCCCTCTTCTTCTTGGAAACCAGGCGGACGATGCCCACCAGCGTGGCGGAAATGATAAACAGGACCACGCCCATGCCAAACAGCGCCGAGCGGTGCAGACCCGAGGAATAGCTCATGTCGAGGGCGATCTGGCTCGTGAGCGTCGAGATGGGGCTCGCAATGCTGTCGGGAATAACCGGGGCGTTACCCACGACCATGAGCACGGCCATGGTCTCGCCGATGGCACGGCCCATACCCAGCACGATGGCATCCACGATACCCAGCTTAGCGGCAGGTAGCACGACCTTATAGATGGTCTGCCACTTAGTAGCACCCATAGCATACGATGCCTCGCGAATACCCATGGGAATGGAATTGAGGGCATCGATGGTGAGCGTGGTGATGGTAGGGACGATCATGATGGCAAGCACGAACCACGCCGTCAGCGCACCAAAACCAAGACCACCGGTCAGTTGTGCGATAAACGGGCGGATGATGATCATGCCAAAGAAGCCATAGATGATAGAAGGGATGCCGGCCAACAGGTCAACGGCAGGGCTGATGAGCTTGCGCACGCGCTTGCCGGCGATCTCGACCAGGTATACGGCCGTGCCCACGCCCAGCGGCACGCCCATGGCGAGCGCACCGACGGTCACCAGACCCGAGCCGGCAAGCAGCGACACGATGCCGTAGTGACCCTCAGAGGGTGCCCACGTAAAGCTAAAGAAGTCCGCCAGACCGATGTCGGTAAAGACGGGCAGCGCCGAGTACGTGGTAAAGACAAAAATCAGGATGACGGTAACAACCGCCAAGAACGCGCAGGCAAAGAAGATCCACTGCAGCGCTTTCTCCTTGATATAGGTGCTGCGCGACACGAGCGCCAGCTCGCGCTTCTTGGGCGCCTGAGCATTCTGCTCAGTCTGGGAGTTTTCCTGTGCTTCCATACTACTCACTCCCCTTCTCGTCGTTGGTGACGGGAATAAAGCCCGCCTCGCGAATCTGCTTGTCCATCTTTTCGGACGTCACGTAGTCGATGTAATCCTGCGCCTGCTGCGAAGGCGCACCCTTCACAAAGAAGTAAAGGTCGCGCGAGATGGGATAGCCGCCACTCGCGACCGTCTTCTCGCACGCCTCAACATGATTTACCGAGACGGCCTTGACCGAGGTCTTGGCGTTGAGGCTATCGACGAAGCCCAGCGAAATGTAGCCGATAGCCCCGCGCGAACGAGATACCACGTCGCGCACCTGGCCCGTGCCCGAAAGAACGGCGGAGCGGCGATCGAACGGGGTGCCGTCCATCACGATGGTGCGGAAGGCTTCACGCGTGCCAGACGCCTCATCTCGGTTGATAACCTGAATCCTCAGGTCCTCGCCACCGACTTCTTTCCAGTTGGTGATCTTGCCGGCATAGATATCGCGGAGCTGCTCGGTCGAGAGATTATCGACGGGGTTGTCTTCGTTCACGATGACCGCGATACCGTCGTGGGCAATGACGATGGGAGTCAGGCCCAGATCCTGTTCGTCGGCATTGAGTCCACGGGAGGAGCTGGCGATATCGGCCGTGCCAGCGCTGGCGGCTTCAATGCCAGCGGAAGAGCCCAAACCGGAAACGAGCACGTCGATGCCGGTCTCCTCCTTAAAGCCCTCTGCCGCAATTTCGGCGATAGGAAGGCAGGTCGTGGAGCCGGCCACGGTAATGGAAGAGGTAGAAGATCCCGAAGAACAGGCGCACAGCGTAAGCGTAAGCACAGCGGCGCTCAGGACCGATACGATCTTTCTCATAGCATCACGCCGATCGCGGCATGGCGCCCACAGGTGCCGTCCTCGTTACGGTAGGAATAAAAGCGGTCGTTCTGACGCACGGTCGAAAGCTGGGTATCCACGATATTATCCGCGTCGACACCGACATCTACCAGCGCCTCGCAAATGGCAGCGGAAAGATCGAGCATGCGAGAGGTACTCGCATCGATGCAAGAGAACTCGGCGGCAAAGCGATCCATGAGCTCCTGGGAAACCTCGTACTCGTCACCCAGGATATGGGGCCCGATATAGGCGGAAACGTCGCTCGCATCGCAGCCGGCAGCATCGCAAAGCGCCTGGCACGCCTTGGCAGAAATACGTGCAATCGTGCCCTTCCAACCGGAGTGCACCACGGCAAATCCGCCGGGGGCCACCAGCACCACGGGAACGCAGTCGGCAAAGCAGAGCAGCACGGGCACGTCATGGGCCGTACAGACGATGGCATCGCAGCCCTCGGCAATCGCGAACAGCCTCAAGATCGTCGGCGCCGTTCGAAGTCACCGTAACGATATGGTCACCATGTACCTGATTGGGCACGAGCAGATTATGCTCGCACTCAGTGGCGCCCATAGCTTCGAGCGCTCGACGACGATTTTCTTGAACTGCAAAGGGGTCATCGCCTACATGCGAGCCCAGGTTGAGCGAGGAGTACGCATCTTCGGAAACACCACCGGTGCGCTCGGTAAAGGCAAAGCGGACATCGGATGTCGCGCCCTCCACCAACGTAACTCCATCATGGTCGACACGCGAAACGTTGTCCGCACGTGCTGCCATACTAAAGCCTCCTAATAACACAAGTACCGCGGCGTCGCCGCGCAGTCCGCGTTTATACGGCTGTCATACTTCTCTAAAAGGATACCTGCTGCGCTGGAGGCAATCGTAAAGGGAACGTAAAGAGATTGGAGGTTCTAGTTTACAAAGTCGAAATAAAAAGGGCGCGTCCATACGGACACGCCCCTGTGCACAACAATGCAAAGAACGACTTAGAAGCTACCGCGCTTCAGGAAGTCGGGAAGCTCGAACTGGTCGTTGCCAAAGTTGGGCAGCTCGGTACCACCGACGTTGCGGGTCGGAGCGGCCTGAGCCGGGCTGGCAGCCGGAGCGGTGCGCTGCGGCTCAGCGGAGGCAGCGGCCTTGCTCTGAGACTGCTGAGCAGCAAAGAGCTCATCCTGACGGTTGACGTTGGAGTCGGAGAAGCCCGTAGCGATGACGGTGATACGCACCTGATCGCCCAGGGACTCGTCGACAACGGTACCGAAGATGATGTTGGCCTCGGGGTCGACGGCGTTGGCGACAACGTCGGCGGCGTCGCTGATCTCCTGGATGCCCAGGTCCTTGGAACCGGCGATGGAGAGCAGCACGCGCGTGGCACCATCGATGGAGCTCTCGAGCAGCGGGCTGGAGATGGCCTGCTGGGCAGCGTCGACGGCACGAGTATCCCCAGAAGAGGTACCGATACCCATCATGGCGGTACCGGCCTGCTTCATGATGGTCTTAACATCGGCGAAGTCCAGGTTGATGATACCGGGGACGGTGATGAGGTCGGTGATGCCCTGGGTGCCCTGGGAAAGGACGCCATCGGCAATCGCGAAGGCCTCGAGCATGGTGGTCTTCTTCTCGGCGATGTCGAGCAGCTTATCGTTAGGGATGACGATCATGGTGTCGACGCAATCGGAGAGGGTCTTGATGCCCTCCTCGGCGCTCTTCTTGCGCTTGCGGCCCTCGAAGGTGAAGGGCTTGGTCACGACGGCGACAGTCAGTGCGCCGACCTCGTTCATCGCGATATCAGCAACGATGGGAGCAGCGCCGGTACCGGTGCCACCGCCCTCACCGCAGGTGATAAACACCATGTCGGCGCCAGCGAGCGCCTCGGCAATGTCGTCACGGGACTCATCGGCAGCCTTGCGGCCAACCTCGGGGTTGGCGCCGGCGCCCAGGCCGCGGGTAAGGTCGGTGCCGATGTGCACCTTGATATCGGCATCAGAGATCGCGAGTGCCTGAGCATCGGTGTTGATGGCAACAAACTCGACGCCGCGGATGCCCTCTTCGATCATTCGATTGACCGCGTTGGTACCGCCGCCGCCGACGCCGACCACCTTAATGACGGCAAGGTAGTTGTTGATCTCTGTCTCGTGCATGTCGGTCCTCCGAACAAAGGTTATAGCCATAGCATGGGTCGACCCCTGCGCACATTAACCTTCAGGTTGAAAGTAAATGCAAAGGTAAACCGTATTATGTTTGCACATTATGAACGTATCAGTCAAATAATTGACCGTGAAAACCAAACAAACCAGATAAACGGCGTGGTATGGCCCCTCAACAAAGCATCAACCAGCGCTACGAGGTCGGAGCATTCCTAAATGTGTAGTTGCCTGGAGAGCGCACATTGATATACGTTACGCCCTCTACCTGCGAAAGCAACTTGGTGACCACGCGTTCCTTCTTGGCGATATCGTCCGAATCGCCCAGCGACACCTCAATGCCGTTATTGAGGTTTGCCGAGATGGCTTCGACCGAAGGCGTGGAAATATCCTTGACTTGTCCCAAGAACTCGCTCGAAAAACCACGCACATAATCCAGGCCGGCCTTAACAGCTTTGGAGTTCACCGCCTGGCCGGAAACCGGAGCGACATCCGCCGAGACATCAGTCAACAACACCGCGCCATAATGCTTGGCGAGCGCCAGCGCGGCATCGATTCCGGTCAAGGTATTTGAGCCCTGCCCTGTCGTGATGACGTTGCCCTGGTCGTCCACTTCGACCGACGTCGACAGCGGGGCGATCCAGGTGTCATCGTCTCCGATAGCCCAGGCAAGGTCGTCGGAGCTGATATACGCAATGGCGATAACTTTACGCTCCGTCGGCGTGATGATAAGCGTATGGGGAAACTGGCGCTGGACATCCACGCCCGAGACCCACGGGTTCTGCTTGAGATCCTCGGTAATCTGGTCGGGATCGACGTTAAAAAGCGACGTTCCCTCGGGCAAGTCGATCAGCTGTGCTTCGTCACATGCTCGCTGCCTTGAATCTGAATATCAGTGGCAGTAAACAATCCAGAGTTGATCACCACGATGGCAACGACGACGAGCACGGCCAAGACGGCCAGAACGCCGCCCACGATTTTGCCTTTGCCGGTAACGACAGAAGCGGCGTCTGATGTTTTATTTGCCATCGCTCCAAGTGAAGATAACGGGTTGAAACCTTTTTTACTCGAAGGCTTCTTGGCGGTAGCCGGCACCGATGTCAGCGAGCGCGGTTTCGATGCGCCCAGCGTGCGACCTGGACGCGCCGCTTTAGTTCCCGTCGAGGGCTTGGGAGTTGCCATGGGACGGGCAGGCTTGGCGCCCATAACAGGCTTTGACGTCACCGAGGGACGCAAGGACTTTTTTGCGGCCGAACGATTACCGAGCTGCGAGCCGACGACCGGACGACTGGTCTGCCGAGCATGCCCGACAGACTTAGAGTGCGCGACGGTATTGCGTTGAGGTTTGGCAGACGCGCCGGAACGCCCTCCGGCGCGGCGGAAGGTGGGTTTCAATGCTCTAGAAGCCGAGGAATTTGACTTCCGGTTGGAGCTCGACGCCATACGCCTCCCTCACCTTTCCGTGCACATGTCTGATAACCGCGGCAACATCATCGGCCGAGGCAGTTCCGTTATTAACGATAAAATTAGCGTGAACGGGCGAAACTTCCGCGCCGCCAATCGAAAAACCCTTTAATCCACAATCCTCGATAAGCTTGCCCACACTCGCATCGGGCGGATTGCGAAAGACCGACCCGCAGGATGCGCGACCCATGGGCTGCGTACGCTTGCGCCTCGTAAGGTACCGCTCCATGCGCTCGCGAATGTCGGCCTTGGGCGCCGGTTTAAGCTTGAGCACGCACTCGAGGATGATCTCATTGCGGGGAAGGCTACATTCGCGGTAGCCCCAAGTGATCTCGGACCCCGCATAATGCTTGATACCGGATGCCGGGTCAAACGTTACGACATCCTCAACCAGCGAGCCAATCCACTCGGTCCGTGTGCCGGCATTCATAGATATCGCACCGCCGACCGAACCAGGGATGCCAACGGCAAACTCAAGGCCCGAGAGGCTACGCGACAGGGCATCGTTGACCAGGCGCGCAAACATCACGCCCGCACCGACCGTCAGCGTACAACCGTCATCGGCAACAACCGTGCGCTGAAACTCACGTCCGAGCGAAATGACGGCACCGCGATAACCGCCATCGGCAACCAGCAGATTGGAGCCCTTGCCGATGATGACCCACGGCACCCGCTCGCGATCGAGCACCGCCACGGCGCGACGGAGGGCATGATAGCTATGGCACGTCACGAAGAGATCGGCCTTGCCGCCGATACGATAACTCGTATGACGCGCAAGGCGCTCGTCCTCGATCACATCCGTGTCGATCATGCCCGAGAGCGCCATGACGGCGTTAAACAGACCCATTAGACTTAAGCGTCTTTCTTGGCAGTCAGATACTCAATGAACTCGGGACCGACGGTCGTAACGTCGCCGGCACCCATGGTGAGCAGCAGGTCGCCCTCGCCCACCATCTGCTCGAGCTCCTGATTGAGCTCAAGACGGCTGGAGCAGTACACGACCTCCTTGCCAGGATGCTTGGCGCGCACGGTATCGGCGAGCATCTTAGAGGTGACACCCGGAATGGGCATTTCGCCAGCCGAGAACACATCAATCAGCAGCAGTTTATCGGCATTGGCAAATGCATCGGCAAAGTCGTCGCACAGGGCCTGCAGGCGCGAATAGCGGTGCGGCTGGAACACGACGTCGACGTGCTTGTAGCCCAGCGACGAAGCGGCAGCAAGCGTCGCCTTGATCTCGGTGGGGTGATGGCCGTAATCATCGACCACGGTGATGCCATCGATATCGCCCACGTGGGTAAAGCGACGGCGGACGCCCTCAAAGCTCGAGAGCGCCTTGGCGGCGGCGTCGATGTCAAGGCCCAGGACATGGGCGACGGTGAGCACAGCCGTGGCGTTGAGCATGTTGTGGCGACCGGGGTTGCTCTTGATCTCCACAGCGTGCTCAGTGCCGTCCTCAAAGCGAACGATAAAGTCACTCTGGATGCCCTTGACATCCGGGTGCACGCAGACGATGTCGTTGCTCTCGGCAAAGCCGTAGGAAAGCACGTGACGGCCCGTCGACTTGGCGAGCTCGACCAGATGCGGGTCCTCGCCGCAGACGATGACGGTACCGTCCTCGCCCACCAGGCTCATGAATTTGGCGAAAGTTGCCTCGATCTCCTCGATACCCGAATAGTGATCGAGGTGGTCGGCCTCGACGTTGGTCACAATGACCACGTTGGGGTTCAGGAACAGGAAGGAGCTGTCGGACTCGTCGGCCTCGGCGACAAAGTAGTCGCCCGAGCCATTCTTGCCGTTCGTGTCATAGCCCTCGACGATGCCGCCGATCAAGAAGCTCGGATCCAGACCCATGCGGTCGAGCATGGTGGCGCACATCGAAGACGTGGTGGTCTTGCCATGCGTGCCGGCAACGGCAACGGTAGTGTAGCCGTGCCCCAAAGCAGAGAGCATCTTAGCACGGGGCCACACGGGAATGCCCAGCTCGCGAGCGCGCACGAGCTCAGGGTTGGACTCCGGAATAGCGGTGGAGACAACAACCACGTCGGGCTTGACCTCGTCGATCGTGGCGGCCTCATGGCCCACATGCACCTCCACACCAGCGCGGGTAAGCTGGCGGATATAACGTGACGTCTTAAGGTCGGAGCCGGTAACGGCATAACCGCGCTCGTGCAGAACGAGGGCGATGCCGCTCATGCCGGCGCCGCCGATACCGATAAAGTGGGCGCTCTTAAACTCGGGCGCGGAGGTTGCAGTCTGGGAATCAGCCATGTGCTCGTGTACTCCTTGCGTAAACACTGCCTGTAACCCGTTAACTGTACCGCACCTACCGCATCAGCGCGAGGGCGACCGACGATATCCCGTCTAACTAACGCAAACCCTCTACCGCATCCGCCAGAAGAGCGGCGGCCCTATCCTGAGCCAGACCACGTGCCGCCTGACGCATGGCGTCGCGCGCCGCCGTGTCATCGACCAAGTGCAGCAGCTCATCGGCAAAGGCAGAACCATCGATATCGGCATCGGCGCAGAGCACGCCGGCCCCGGCGTCGACCAGATAACGGGCATTGGTTGTTTGGTGGTCGGCCGTCGCATGCGGATACGGCACGAGCACCGAGGGCACGGCGAGCGCAGCGATCTCGGCCACGCTCGATGCGCCCGAACGCGAGAGCACCAAATCGGCAGCAGCCAGCATATCGCCCATGTTGTCGATGTAAGGCTGGACGCGATAACGCTTCGCCTCCTCGGGCGTCAGCGCCAAAGCGCGCTCGGTCTCCTCAAAGCCGTCGGCACCAGTCGAATGCAACACATAGAGGTTCTTGCGCGAAAGCAGCTCGTTTTTGAGCGAAGCCACGCGCTCGTTGAGGTGCTGAGCGCCAAGTGAACCGCCAAAGACGAGCAGCAGCGTAGCGTCCTCGGGAACGCCAAGTGCCTTGCGGCCGCGAGCGCGATCGCCCTCGATCACCGAACGACGTACGGGGTTGCCGGTCATGAGTACGTGGTCAGGGTCACCTTCGCGCTCAAAGACCGCGCGCGCTGCCGGCACCGAGATGCACACGCGGGCGGCGTGGGAGTTCATCATCTTGTTGGCCAGGCCCGGAACAGAGTTCTGCTCATGCAGCAGATACGGAACGCCCGCGCCCTTGCACCACCCCAGCAGCGGAACCTCGACATAGGCACCAAAACCGATGGCGGCATCGGGCTTGCCGACCTTTGAGAAATGACTGGCGAGCGCACGCTTGGCCTTGTTGACACGCCACAGCGAGGTCAGCGCCGTCCAAGGACGGGAGCGGTCGAAGCCCGTAACCGTAATGGGCACAAAATCAAACCCAGCCTCGGGGACCAGACGACCCTCGAGCTTGCGCGACTGGCCCACGAACACAACGTGGTGGCCACGGTCACGCAGCTCTTCGGCCAAGGCGAGCGCGGGGTTGATATGCCCTGCCGTACCGCCGGCTGCGATAGCAACGGTCATCTTATCGGTCATGGTAGTCCCTTCGTACACGCGGTCCCTGGTCGTCGGCGCGCAAACGCGCCGACGGGTCCGAGTTCAAATCGATTCGATTATATCCGCCGCCCGCGTTGCGAGGGCTGGGGCGCTGCGGACGGCCTTGCGGAGCCGTTCGCGAGCGTGGACGAGCTGCCGGCTCGGATGCAGAACCATCCAGAACGGTAAAGCCGTTACGCGAAGATCGCTCGCCGCGCACGTGGGGCACGCCGGCGGTACTCTCATCCATAACGGCAAAGCTCTCGCGGCGACGGTCGTACTCATCGCGACGCGCGCTCTCGTACGAAACGCGCAGGATCAGACCGGCAAGCATGAGCGACACAATAATCGACGAACCGCCGTAGCTAATAAACGGCAACGGTTTGCCCGTCATGGGAAACACGTTGAGGATGCCCAACGCATTGATCAAAAACTGCACCGCGAGAATGACCGCGGAGCCAGACGCCATGAGCGCGCCCCGACGATCGGTCGCCTGCTCGGCAATGCGAAACGCCGAGTAGATCAGCATCGCAAACACCAAGAAGAACAGCACGGTTCCGACAAAACCGACTTCCTCGCCAATGATGGCCAGGATGTAGTCATTGTGCGCCTCGGGCAGATACGAGTACTTCATGGTTGAGTTGCCGATGCCACGGCCGAACAGACCGCCCGAGGCAAAGGCCATGATGGCAAGCGTGGCCTGATAGCCGTCACCATACTCGTCGGCCCAAGGGTTCAAGGCAACCTGAATACGCACCATACGGTACGGCTCTGCAACAAGCGCAATCACGATCACGAGAATGCCGAAGATTATCACGCCGATGATAAATCTGGGGTCGAGACCCGCAAACAACGCCATGCACATGAGGGTCAATAGGATGATCAGGACGGTACCGAAATCGGGCTGGATAAAGATCAGAAAGAGCGAAATGCCCAGGTAGATGCCCATCTTGCGAAGGAATTCGTTGATGATGCCACCGGGCGAGAAGAAGCGATCAAGCATGATGGCCGAATACGCAATGGCAAATGGCTTTAAAAACTCGGAAGGCTGGAACTGAATGCCGGCGATGTTGAGCCAGCGCGTGGCGCCACGGCTGCCGCTGCCCACCAAGAACACCAGAAA
>OLFT01002556.1_pt1 | contig 15350 bp, 14 predicted proteins | sample 1604921 | NCBI WGS metagenome assembly OLFT01 (sample SAMEA3888897, study PRJEB22519) | human gut metagenome | biome: human gut; feature: human-associated habitat; material: faeces | place: Denmark | collected 2013 | reverse complement strand
TTATTTTTTACTTTAGAATTGAAATTTTAATTTTGCAACAGCCTCTTTTTTTACTTAAAATCTATAAAAATAAATGCTATAATAAATTAACTATGATAGTCGCATTATTTTAATCTCTAAAAGATTAGAAATCAGAATGCAAAAAAGGAAATGCTGGAACATTTCCTTTTTTATTCAATCATATTTCTTAATTCTTCCAAACTTTCCTCAACATTAGCTAAATCAATGAAAAATATATTTACTTTAACTCCATCATTACTTTCAAAATATTTAGTTTCTATCATATCTTTAGTTTTAGGATAAATCACATATATTTCTGGGGTAATTCCATTTTCTTCATATTTTTTTGCATAGGCATACATTTGGTACATATCCACTGAAGAAATTCCATAATTTTTCCTACTTTCAGGTATGAGTCTTTTCCATTTAGTATCTAAGATAACAATTTTATTTTCTTTCCTTAATACTATATCTGGTCTTAAACTAAATATAGGTCTTGAATTTTTCTCATTTTTTTCATCAAATAAGTGATATCCCTTATCTTGAATTGATACTTCCCAATTATCTGGCAAAAATTTCTTCCTAACTTGTTGGGCTACATAGCTTTCAAAAATTTTTTCCATTGGAAACAGTATAGCTCTTGATGAAACCTTACCTGAAAAGCTTGTAAAACTTTTATTAAATAGAAAAACTTTAGACCACTTCATTAAATTTGCATAGTCTTTTGTGTTTCTATCTATAGAAATTTTAGAGAAGTCTTTTTCATAATTAGTTGACGTTTCTACCAATTCAAAAGCTATAAGAAGTTGCCTTATTTCCTTAGAATTTTGAGAGCTGCTTGTTAATTTTTGTAGTTTTAATAATGTAGCTTTTACCAATCTATTTTCAGCTCTATCAATTAAAAATTCATCATAAGCCATATAGAATCTTTCTTTATGTGCTAAATTCATTTTTATATGTTGATTTACTTGTAATTTTCCTTTATAGAATTTTATATTATCTTCTTTTGTTACATAAGTTGATTTTAAACCATTTTTCACAAGAGTTCTAACATCATTTAAGTACATATTAATGAAGATTTCATACAGATTCATTTTACTAATCTTTAAATCTGCATTTTTAAAGTTTTTACCTGAAAAATCTTTCAAACTTCTTAACATCTTTAGAAAAATTGCTTTTGTTTTGTTATTTTCTTCATCATCAGTAAAATCTATCTTTGGTAATATCTCTATTTTATATCCACTTTTAAGTTGAATTAAGCCTACATAATTATTAACTTTTACTACAGTTCCAAGATTTCTATCTTTAGTCTTATAGACTTTCATAAAATCCATTACATCTGTTTCTTCTTCTGAACCAACAAATTCTTCTATAAAAGTAATTAATTCTTTAAAGTCCTTTTCTGGTAGATACTTATTTCCTTCATTCTCATAATCTTTCTTAGAAATAATATTTTGAAATTCTTTTACTTGAATAGTTCTATCCATTATTCATCACTTATTTTTTTGCTTAAATCTTTTTTTTGTGAAATATTTTTATAAGCCATAATATTTTTAAAGTTATCATAATTTATAGTATATTTTTTCTCTGGAATATCTATATCTCCTATATTGCCTTCAAAAACATCTTCTGGTATAGAAACTGCTGAAATAAACTGCTCATCTTCATCTTTTGCATTATCTCCTAGAACAATCCTAATTTTTTCATAGTCTTCATAGAAATATTCTTGTAACAAAGGAATAACTGATTTCTTAAATATATTTTCTAGTTTATCTATGTTATTATTTTCCTTCAATTCCAAGAATACTGCATGTCCTATTGTATGTTCTCTATCATAAAGATATTCTATTCTTTCATTGATAACTTTTAGCATAGCCCCAATATTTACTTTTACCCCTTCATCTTCAACAAAAATATCTTTTAGTAAATCATAATTAGGTAACATTTCTTCAAATTTAAATCTTCTTCTTAAGGCTGTATCCATTAAAGCAATAGACCTATCGGCTGTATTCATTGTTCCTATTATATAAACATTGTCAGGAACTGTGAACTCTTCATTTGAATATGGTAATTTTGTAGAAATACACTCTTTTTTTCCTTCACCTGATCTTTTAGTAGTTTCTATTAATGTTATTAATTCTCCAAATATTTTTGAGATATTCCCTCTATTAATTTCATCAATAATGAAAACATAAGGTTCTTTATTTTCTTTAATAACTATTTTTGATAGTTCTTTTTGGTTCTTTTCTTTAGCTAGTTTAATAATATCTTCTACTTTCATATTTGGTACTCTAGCTACCGTTCTACGATGTAACATTTTTTCTTTATTAATATTTTTTATATTTTCATCAATATTTTTTGCTAGCCATTTAACATTTCTAGTTGTAGTATCTCTCTCTTCACCAGCTAAAATATAACCTTTATCATCTATTACAACTGCAATTCCATTTATTTTTGTACGTGAACCATCTGTTGTGATAATGATATCCCCTTTTTTTACTTCTTCAACAAAGCCTACTGCTCCCGCATCATCAAAATTCCAATCAATTCTCACACGATTATTATTGAAACAATCTTCTCTTACTTCATCTCTTACTGTAACCTTCCATACTATTGCTTCTAATGGTATATCATTATTATCATTATTATTATCAGTTTCTATAATTGCTTTTCTTGCATTATCACAGAATTTTTTGAAAATACCATCTACAATATCGTATTTTATATCATTTTCTATTTTTATATTAGTTTTTGATTCTTGATTATTTTCACTTTCATCCTCTGACTCATCATCTTCATTTAAAACTATAGGTTTTATCCCCTCAATAAACTCTTCATAACCATAAGATTGATGAAAAGTTATAAATTCTATTCTATTTTTTTTCTTTAGTTCATTATATTTTTTCATTATTTCAGAATAATCTGTCAACTCTTTCTCAGATTCAGTTTTACAAATTTCAACTGCTCTTTTTGCTGTTGTATAGGTTTTTCCTGTTCCAGGAGGTCCATAAAAGATTACATTTTTATCGAATTCTTTTTTCATAGTTTCTTTTTCATCTCCCCCATTTGAAGTTTTACTATTTTCTTCTCTATTTATTAGCTTATTCCACATTTTTCTTAATTCTGGTAATATTGCTTCATCAATTTCAATTCCAGATGGTTGAGGACTCCAATTATGTTTTACTTTTAATTTATTTTTTAAATCTTCTTGTTTAAGTATCTCTTCATTTTCATAATCTAATATCTTATCAAATTCTACATTTATATAATATCTCTCATCTTCTAGATATGGTTCTTCTGTTACATGTCCATGTGCAATAATTCCTTTTGGTTCTTCTCCTATTTTTATAAGAAATACTTCTGTTTTTTCTTCAACCTCATTTTTTCTGCTAGTTCTCCAATCTGTTTCATATTTCTTTCCATTTTTTACTTTTAAACAAGCTTCCTTGTAATTCCAATCTGCATTTTCTGAATTCCATATTAATAATAACCCTTTTACTTTTGTGTTTTCCATAATTTTCCCCCTCTATTAAAATTTATATGTATTTTTATTTAACTATACTATATTCCCCATCTTTTTCTTCTAAATATATTACTTCTATCTCTAATTTTTCTATTAACTCTTTTAAATTTTTTCTATCTTCTTGCATTTCTTTATATTGTTCTTTTCCATAGAATACAAATGCACAAGCTTTAATTTTTGTATCTTTTGGTAGTCCAAAGTCTTTTAATAATTTATCCTTATCCACAACTTTTAAATAAGTATAGGCTTCTAGCACACATCTTAACATTGTTTCTTCACTATCTGGTTTCTTTAATTCTAAAATTCTTAGAGTTTTTTCTTCTTCATTATAAGCAAGTAAATCTATTTTTCCAGCTTTATCTGCTCTTACATTTTTTAAGGGAGTTTGATAGTCTATAATCTTTCCAATTATATCAAAAACTTTCCCTTGATTTTGTGAAGAATGAAATAATTTCATAGCAATTTTTTCTTCTTCACGTTTTGAGCCTTCATTTTTAATTACTCCATCATGAGTTTTTACCTTATAATTAGATTTTCTACTTATCATTTCGATATCATCAAATAATTCAATATTATCTAGTAGCCATCCTGCAATAATTTCTGTATAATCTCCCTCCTCATTTGATGTTTCACCTATATAATTTAAAAAGTTCTCACTATAAAATTGTCCCATCTCAGACTTTGATTCTTCCAACTTTTTTATAATTTCCTCTTTTGAATATTTTTTTCCCATAATAGCCCCCTCCCTAATTTTTTATATTTTTATTATATTTTTGTCATAAATAACTTTACATTTTTCATATCTTTTGAACCATTCAGAATTTTCTGTATGTACTGGAATTATAATTTTGGGTTCAACTTTTTTAATTAATTTATCAAAATCTTTTTCATCTGCATGTCCACTTGTGTGTAAAGATATAGTTTTTACTCCTTTTTCTTCCATAAATTTTAGAAATTCTTTCATATTTTCTTGTTTTTTATAGCCTTCCCACATTGAATAGAATAATACACAGCCTTCAAAAGAAAATTCTTTTGAACGATTTTCTAAATACTGTTTCATTGAACTTCTAATACACATCATAAAATTTTTATTTGCTATTTCATTTTTACCAATTTTATTTTTTGGATAATTTTTTAAAATTTCATATTTATCTTGATTCGTTAAAAATATTCTAACATTAGAAAATGTTCTAGGATTAGGAATATTTCCACCTATAGTATCTGTAATCTTTCCTGCATAAGTGTCTAACAGAAATAATCTTTTCGTTGCATTTGCAATCTTATAGAATGTGACTATTCTATCTATATTTGTTCCTGCCATCAATACAAACACAAGCCTATCATTTCCTTCTAAAAGTTCTATTCCTTTCTTTTCAAGTTCTTTCTCAGTCAAATTTATCTTTCCTATTTTGTCATTTGAAAGATTAGTTCCCTCTGTTATAAGAACATCTACTTTAGGTAATTTTCTTAATAATGGCTCAAAGGATTTTCTTCCATTGGAACGGAAATCACCTGTATATAATATCTTTTTCCCCTCACAGTCCAACAAAAACATATAGGCATCAAAGGCTGAATGATCACAAAGATAGGGTGTAATTTTTATATCTCCTATAAGAAATTCTTCGTCTGCTTTGAAAGTTTTAGGTTCTTTTAAATATTCTTTTTTTATATATTCTCTTGTAACCTTATGTATTTCATAGCTTTTTTCTCCCATATATATTGGTATCTCAGGAAGAATTTTTGTTGCTAAGCCCTCATGATCACTGTGATAGTGGCTAATTAAAACTCCATCATACTTAGCTTCTCCCTTAAATAGTCCTTCAATTTCAGGAACTACTATTTCTTTATCATCTAAGTTACTACCAACATCTAAAATAATTTTTGTATTCTTAGATGAAACCTCTATTATAGAACCACCTATTTGATTCTGTCCACGAATTATATTTATCTCCATGAGCACACCTTTTTACTGTCCTTCCCATTTAGGTTTTCTATTTTCTAAAGGTGAACCTAAAAACATATTTACAGTATCAGTTGCTCCTTGTACCTTCCACATACTTAAATCTTGATTAAATTTTTTTGCATCACAGAACATACGAGCCATATCTTTAACATTAGATACGTTCCAACGATTAAGACTTTGATTAAATGATTCTGCTTCAAAAAACATCTCTTCCATATACTTTACTTTTGAAACATTCCATGAGTTAAGAGCTTGATTAAATTTCTTAGTATATCTAAACATACAAGTCATATCTTCAACACTAGATACATCCCACTTATCCAATGGTTGATTAAATTCTTTTGCGCTATTAAACATATATGACATATTCTTTACCTTAGATACATTCCATGAATTAATATTTTGATTGAATTTGTAAGCAGCCTCAAACATTTCTTCCATATCCATTACTTCACCTACATTCCATTTATTTAATGGTTGGTTGAATGATATTGCTCCTCTAAATATATTTTTCATTGTTTTTACTTTTGATACATCCCAATTATTTAGTGATCGATTAAAGCTGTCTGCATCTTCAAACATACTTGACATATTCTCCACTTTTGATGTATTCCAAGCTGATATGTCTTCATTAAAATCTTTCATTTTATAGAATAGCCCTTCCATATCAGTTACATTTGAAGTATTCCATTTTCCTATACCTGAAAAGTTTGTTCTTTTTGTAGTTATATACTCATAGGTTGTCTCACAGGCATCTATTTTATTTTTTTCTCTTATAAATAAATAGGACATATCTGTAATAGCTGATGTATCTATATCACCAAGATAAACACTTTCATTTTCTATTAACTCTTTAAGTTCATCTTTTGTTTTTGGATGATATTTAAAATTTTTTGAACTAGCTGATATTGATAATATTAACATAAATAATAAGAACAATAACTTTTTCATCTTATCACTCCTTATTCTTTTTTAATACTCTTATATTTCATTATATAATAACTGCAATTTTATAACAAATTATTTAGCAACTTTTATTTTATATATGAACGGAAATAATAAACTTCGTCATCTATCTGACTTGAATAAAAAATTATTACTAAAATATTTCTGTAACATATATTACAAATGTTATAATAAAAGTGTTATACAATATATTCAAAATAATTGGGAGGGTTAAATATGAAAAAATCATTAATAACTTTATTTTTAATAACTTCTGTTTTGGCTTTTTCAGAAATAAATGTAAAAAAAGTTCCTTATGAAAGTATGATAAAAAGTGATGATGGTATAATTTTTGTTGAAGGTGACAGTGCTCCTTACACTGGAATTATTGAAAAGAAAAGTGCAGATGGTAGAGTTGAATCTACTATTAGTATAAAAGATGGAAAACTAGAGGGTATTGAAAGAAATTATTTCCCTAATGGAAAATTAAAATCAGAGATGTCTTACAAGGATGGAAAATTAGATGGTGTATCAAAAGTTTTCTCTGAAGAAGGTGTTTTATTAGCTGAAGCATATTTTACAGAAGGGGAACCTAATGGAGTTTCAAAAGAGTTTTATCCTAACGGAAAATTAAAATCTGAACAAAATTTTTCAATGGGAGCTTTAAATGGACCTGCAAAATATTTCTTTGAAAGTGGAAAAATATATATTATTTCAAACTATAAAAACGATACTTTAGATGGAAAATTAACTGAATATCAAGAAGATGGAAAAGTACTACAAGAACTTTTATACGAAGCTAATCAGCTTAGTGGTCTTATCAAATTATATAGAGATGGACATTTAGAGTTTGAAACTCAATATGCTAATAATGAAAAAAATGGTCTATCTAAAAAATATTATCCTAATGGAAGATTATTAAGTGAAGTTACTTTTAAAGATGGTAAGGAAATAGGAATATTAAAAGGTTACTCTCAAACTGGTAAATTACAAGGAGAAATTCCTTATAATAATGGAGTTATAGAAGGAATTGTTAAGGTTTACTATGAAAATGGAAAAGTACAAGAAGAAAGTACTTATAAAAATGGTATGAAAAATGGAATAACAAAGTTTTATGATGAAAATGGTAATTTTTTAAAACAAGCTAACTTTGTAGATGACAAACAAGTAGACTAGGATATTAAGTATTGCCTCTCATATATTTTTGTAACATATGTTACAGATATTATTTAAAAAAGACTATATAATATAAGAAAAAAATAATGTGGAGGTTTAAATATGAAAAAATCATTAATAGCTTTATTTATATTAACTTCAGTTTTAGCTTTTTCAGAAGGAAATGTTAAAAAAGTCCCTTTTGAAAGCATGACAAGAACTGATAATGGTATAGCTTATTTTAAAGATGAAAAGACTCCTTTTACTGGAATAGTTGAAAAGAAATCAAAAGATGGTAAGCTTGAAGCTGTTATAAGTCTAAAAGATGGGAAATTAGATGGGAAAACTTTTACATATTACCCTAATGGAAAGGTACAAAGAGAAGAAACTTTCCAAAATGCTTTAGTCAATGGAGCTGTAAAAAGTTATTCTGAAAATGGAATTTTAGAATATGAGGCAAACTACAAAAATGATAAAATAGATGGACTATCTAGATATTTTTCTGATAAAGGTGTTTTATTAGCTGAGGCATATTTTACAGAAGGACAACCTAATGGAATTTCAAAAGAATATTATCCTAGTGGTAAATTAATGACTGAACAAACTTTCTTAATGGGTTCTTTAAATGGGCCTGCGAAACTTTATTATGAAAGTGGTAAAATCAAAATTAGTTCTAATTACAAAAATGATGTTTTAGATGGTAAATCATTCCAATATCAGGAGAATGGAAAGCTAGTAGAAGAACTTTCATATCAATATAATCAACTTAATGGTCTTACTAAGATGTATGATAAAGATGGAAAATTAGAATATGAAACTCAATATGCTAATGATAAAAAGAATGGTGTATCTAAGAAATATTATCCTAGTGGTAAATTATTAAGTGAAGTTACTTTTAAAGATGATAAGGAAGTAGGAGTATTAAAAGGTTACCATGAAAATGGTAAATTAGAAGGTGAAATTCCTTATAACAATGGAGTTGTAGAAGGAATAGTTAAGGTTTACCATGAAAATGGTAAAGTAAGTGAAGAAGTTACTTTCAAAAATGGTAAGAAAAATGGGCCAATGAAGATTTATGATGAAAATGGTAACTTAAAAAGACAATCAAACTTTGTAGATGACAGACAAGTAGATTAATATTAATTAAGGACTGTAAAAATTGCAGTCCTTTTTATTTTACTGTATAATAGACAAGAGGTGAAATTATGAAAACATATCTTATAGATTTAGACGGAACTATGTACAGTGGGAATACAAATATTGATGGAGCTAGAGAATTTATTGCCTATTTACAAGAAAAAGGCTTTCCATATATATTTTTAACAAATAATGCAACAAGAACTAAAACTCAAGCTAAGGAACATATGTTAAATTTAGGCTTTAAAAATATAAAAGAAGATGATTTCTTTACATCAGCAATAGCTACTGCTAAATATATTGCTAAAAATTATTCAGAAAGAAAATGCTTTATGATAGGTGAAAGTGGCTTAGAAGAAGCTTTAAAAGAAGAAAATTTTATTTTTGTTGAGGATAAGGTTGATTTTGTTGTTGTAGGTTTAGATAGAAAGGCAAATTACACTAAATATAGCGAAGCCTTACATCATATTCTAGCTGGTGCTAAATTCATTGCAACTAACTCTGATAGATTACTTGCAAATAATGGACTTTTCGATTTAGGTAATGGGGCAACAGTAAATATGCTTGAATATGCTTCAGGAGTTGAGGCTATTAAAGTTGGGAAACCTTATCAAACAATATTAAATATTCTTTTAGAAGATAAGAACTTAAAAAAAGAAGATATAATCTTATTAGGTGACAATCTAGAAACTGATATTAAACTTGGTTATGAAGGGAACATTGAGACTATAATGGTTTGTTCAGGTGTGCATGATGAGAATGACATTGAAAGATTAAAAGTTTATCCAACTAAGGTTGTTAAAAATCTAAGAGAGCTAATAAAAGATTAAAAAGAAAAGCTGTTGCAATGCAACAGCTTTTTCTTATCAATTAGAATGTATATTTAAATCCTACTGTTCCACGATATCCTTTATGTTTAGGATTTGATGTGAATGATCTTTCATATCTTATGTCTGAGTATACATAAGCACTATTTGTTATTGGAAGTTGTACTCCTAGTCCAATTTCTCCCCAAGTTGCAGAATATTTTTCTTTAATTCTATCAGAACCTATATTTGCTTCTGTTGTATTACTGAAATCATGCCATACATTAGCTATAGAATAGAATGACTTTTTATATGTAGTTCTAAAACCTAATCTAGCACGAAGAGCAGAGTCATTTCCATGATGAACTTCACGTACTCCATCATTAAAATCTTTTAAATTCAAGTATTGGTAGATTAATTGAGCTTGTGGTTCAATTGCCCAATTACTTCCTAGACTATAATTTTTCCCACCTTCAACTGAGAATGCTAAAGCATTTCCTCTTTGTTTAGCAGACACTCCATCTCTTGAGTTATATTTATTATTGATAAAAGATAATTGTCCTACTAAGTCTAAATAGAAACCATTATTATAGTATTTTGTTGTTGTAAGACCTAAACTAAAATCTTTAGTCTTAACTTTACCTGTGTATTTATCAGAAGCTATGATACCATTTTGAGCTCTATATTTATCATAGAAATCTGTACTTGCTGTTGTATTTGTAAAATAGAATCCTGTATATCTGTTTCCATCTTCAGAATTTTTTATGTTGAAATCATATCCTGCTTGTACTCCATATATATCTGTTTCATAATTAAATCTTTCTTTTCCTTCATCTTTTGAATGCTTACCTATTATACGAGCCCAAGCTTGACTTTTTTTATTATTTACATCTAGGGCATTTTCTCCTCTACGTTCATGTAAAGTTGATAAACTAGTAAAACCTGAATCCATATTTACCTTAGCTGTATTTATATATCCAGCCACTGATGAATTAAGTATTGTTCTAGCCTTTCCTAATCTATAATTTCTACTTGTACCATCATCATAAGGGTTAGTTCCATCTATAGCATTCAATGTCCAGAAGAAAACTCTTTGACCATTACTATTTAGTTTACTTGTAAGTTGAACTTCTCCAGCACCTGTTGTTTGAGCAGTTCCTACGAAAGTTCCAGCGGCTGCTTTATCAGCAACTACAACAGGTACAGTATTTACTGCTTGAGCTACCTTTTGAATATTTCCTTCTATTATATTTACTCTTCCATCAAGGGCTATAGGAATAATTTCTGTAACTCCAGTAGCAAAACCATATTGTGAAGTACCACCACCTAAGATTTTCAATATATCTGATTGTGAGTTTGCACCATCTGCATCCCCTGGAGCATTCCATAATGTATTCATTTTAATTTTAGCTCCATTTTTACCTTCATAATTACCATAGATTTCAACTTCATCATTATATGAAGTATTTGCCATAGTTATTATTCCATTGTCATTAAGGATTTTTCCTCCATCTTCGGCTCTATTAAAAATTTTAATCTCATAATAATTAATTCCTCTAATATCTGGGTGAGTTTCATCCGTTAAATCAAGAGTTCCACCATCTTTTAGAGTTAAATTAGAAGAATAAGTACTTCCACTTCCAGCTGGTGACGACCAAACAGCATTATTTGTAATATTAGTTGTTATTTCACCAGAAGTAGCTCTATAGATTGTTCCTTTAATTTTAGCACCATCATCTATATTTAAAGTTACATCAGTATCATTTCCTTTAATTAGAAGTAATTCATTTTGGTCAGCTGCTATTGCTTCACTTCCAGGACCTGATAAATTGAAAGTTGCATTTTTAACACCATCTTCAACAACAATTAAAGGAGTAGAATAAGGAGCAGTAGCTGAAGTTGTAATTTTAGCATTCTTTAAACTTATAGTTAAATCTCTTCCAGGTTTAGTATCTTCTCCATCATCATTTAATGCTTGAGAAATTCCTGCAAATCTGATAGCAGTTCCTCCTGATTTTATTTCAGTTGAACTGTTTTCAAAATCTGCTTTGAATAAGCTACCATGTCCATGTAAATTTAATGTTGCCACATCAGGTGCTTCTGTAGTATCTAAAACCATCTTTCCCTTAGATTCTAAAGTTGCTCCTTGCCCTGTTGTTGTAGCTTCATAATCTGGAAAACCTAAAACAATAGCTCCTCCTAAATAGTCATTATTAGCTTTTGACTTTATTTTAATATTTGAATTATTTAAAGTCATTTTTGTACCATTACCACCTTCAATAACTATTCCAGCTGCTATGTGATACGGAGCACTATTCGATTTATCATCTATATCTATATTCAAATTTCCTGTTGATACAAAGTTTGTGTTTTGATTTCCTTCTCCAAGCTGCTCTAACCCAACTAATGCATTGTCACCAATTCCACTTGTTAAAATTTGATTGTTTACTATTTTTATATTTACATCTTTAACTTTCATTGTTGAATTATATTCTCTTGTTACATTTTCATTATCTAGCCCATAAGATAGAGCTGTTATATCTGATCCACTAGGATTACTATTTGTAATTAAATTTATATCTATATTTCCTCCAGAATAATTAGCCCCATCACGTATTAACATTCCAAAAGGTTCATTGTGGTAATCAGCTGCTCCAGCTTCAACCTTTATTTTAACATCCTTAGCATTTATAGTAGGTGCTCCATTATTTGTTCCATATGCACCAAAACCTACTAAATTTCCATATGCTCCTGTTGACGGTATGTTACTTGTCAGATTAATATCTAGATTAGAAGCTATATCTAATGTAGAATTTCCTTCTACTCTTATATAGTTTCCACCATCAGTCAAATTTTCTGTAAAATTAAAAGCTGGAAGACTTACATCGACATTATTATAGTCATATCTAATACCAGGATATCTCTCAGGTGCTCCTACTGATCCAGCATTTGCATTACCACATACTAACAGAAAGGCAAATAGCCCAAAAACTTTTTTTGAATTTTTCATAAAATACCTCCGTAAAAATATATTGTCTAACTTTTTTTATTAATAATAAATTATTTTTTGAAATCTAAGAATAGTACCACTGGACAATGGTCTGATCCTTCTGTTTGAGCATGAATTTCTGCATCTACTAGATACTTTTCAAGAGCCTTAGACACAACAAAATAATCTATTCTCCACCCTGTATTATTTTTTCTTGCATTTGCTCTATATGACCACCAAGAGTATGCATGTTCTAAGTCAGGATAGAAATATCTAAATGTATCAATGAAACCACTTTCTAAAAGCTCAGTAAACTTACCTCTTTCTTCATCAGTAAATCCTGCATTTCTTCTATTAGTCTTTGGATTTTTCAAATCTATTTCTTTATGGGCAACATTTAAGTCTCCACAAACAACCACAGGTTTTTTCTTTTCTAAATTTTTTAGGTACTTTCTGAATTCATCTTCCCATACCATTCTGTAGTCAAGTCTTAAAAGTTCATCTTTAGAGTTAGGAGTGTAAACTGTTATCATATAGAATTTTTCAAATTCAAGAGTGATAACTCTTCCTTCTTTGTCATGTTCTTCTATACCTAGACCATAACTAACTGATAAAGGTTCTTCCTTAGTAAAAATTGCAGTTCCTGAATAACCTTTTTTTTCAGCATAGTTCCAATATTGATGATAACCTTTTAATTCTAAATCTAATTGTCCTGCACTTAATTTTGTTTCTTGTAAACAGAATATATCAGCATTTTGTTCATTAAAATAATCTAAAAACCCTTTCTTTATCGCTGCTCTAATTCCATTTACATTCCAAGATATTAATTTCATATTTATTTTTTCCTTTCTTCTGTTAAATATACAACTGCTAAAACATAGCCTAACTTTCCTAGCCCTGTTATTTGTCCAACACAGGCAGGTGAAGTCATACAAACTTTTCTAAACTCTTCTCTAGCATGAATATTTGAGATATGCACTTCCACAGTAGGAATACTAACTGCCTTTATTGCATCATGTATAGCAACTGATGTGTGAGTATAGCCCCCTGCATTCAAAACAATACCATCATATTTTTCTGTATAAGCTTTATGTAAGTAATCAACTATTTCACCTTCATGATTAGTTTGTAAAAATGTAAAATCAATATCTTTCTCCTTATAGTTTGGATAAGTTTCTATATACTTACATAAATCTTCATAAGTGAAAGTCCCATAGATATTTTTCTCTCTTATACCTAACATATTTAAGTTAGGTCCATTAATTATCATGATCTTCATAAAACTCTTTAACCCTCTTTACTATTTTTTTTATTATTTTTTCTCTAAGTTGATTTGATAAGACAATATCATACAGAATTTCATCTGTCTTTAAGGCTTGCCCTATCAACATTTCCATTCCATTTACAGTTTTTAAACCATTTTCTCTTGCTATTTTTAAAAATTTTGTCTCTAAGGGATTGTATATTAAGTCTATGGCTATTTTGAATTTTTTTAAAATTTGTTCATCTACAATATTATCTTCAATATTAGGATACATTCCAACAGGAGTTGTATTTATTATTATATCGCCTTCTATATTTTCTGGAAATTCTATCTCACTTAACTTATCCTTTCTAAAATAGAAAGTTATATCTTCTGCTCCCATATCCTTTAAAACTTTATACACACTGGCACTAGCTCCACCTTTACCGATAATAGCTATTCTTTTTTCACTTGGCTTTATTTGATTACTAATAAGTGTCTGTTTAAAACCGTAGTAATCTGTGTTATCTCCATAGAACTTATTGTCTTTTATATAGAGAAGATTTATAGCACCAATTGCTTTAGCTTCATCACTGATGAAATCTAATTTATCTAAAAATACCTTCTTGTAAGGAACAGTTATATTTACTCCTTCAATAGAATTTTCAAGCATACAGCTTTTAAAATTATCTATTTCAGTTTCAGTAACTTCATATAGATTATATTCGGCCTCTACTCCAAATTCTTCAAAAAAGACCTTGTGTAGAAGTGGTGATAGAGAATGTGAAAGCTTTTTACCTAAAAGTCCAAATTTTCTCATTCACTTTGAACCTCCTTACTTATATCCATTAAATTATGTAAAAAACTTTCTGTATATTTTCTTTCATTATCTGGCATATGTTCTGTTGCCTCTGATATTATTTGTTTTTCTCTTTCTGGATCAAAAATACTCATCTTGTATTTTTTCTTCAATATACCAATTTGCTTTGAAACTTCTAATCTTTCTTTAAACAAAACTAAAAGCTTTCCATCAATTTCATCAATTTTTTTCCTCATTAGCTCTAGTTCTGTCATTATTCACCTCCACCATTATTTCTTCTAAACGGTTAAGTAAGGCTTTTTCAGAGACTTTAAGTATAACTTTACCTTTTTCGCTATAAGTTACTATTACTCCTTTTGTTAAGTCATAAGTATTTAGTTTTCTTCCCATTTCATCATAATAAGTCCAAACATCAACCATTTCACCATTTACAACCTTACCTGAACTTATGATAACTCCTTTTTCATCGTAAGTCTTAACAATGGCTTCTTCATCTTTTGATAAGGCATTAAACATTACTTCTGTTTTTATCTTTCCATTTTCATGATAATATTGCCATATCCCTGTTTTTTTATTACCTGTATAATATTCTTTTGATTTGATTTTCCCATTTTTATAGTAAGTTTTTACAGGTCCATTTGAAACACTTTTTTTTGAGACATTAAGCTTTGAAATATTTGATATATTTTTACTATTAGCCCCAAAAAGATTAAAGCTAAAAAGTAAAACTAACAAAAAAGATATTTTTTTAATTTTCATAAAATTCCTC
>OLFT01002511.1_pt1 | contig 15616 bp, 14 predicted proteins | sample 1604921 | NCBI WGS metagenome assembly OLFT01 (sample SAMEA3888897, study PRJEB22519) | human gut metagenome | biome: human gut; feature: human-associated habitat; material: faeces | place: Denmark | collected 2013 | reverse complement strand
ATTTTAATGGCGCAGGACACCCTTCTTGGGTTTCCCGCGCACACCCTTCCTTACCGTCACGTAAAGTTTGCCGCTTTATCGACAAAAAAACGGACAGAACTTACCAAGTTCTGTCCGAATATGACGGTTTTCGCGGGAGATCAGGGGATGTAGCGCCAGGGATCGTCCGGTTCCGGCGCGGTTTCCGGCTTTTGGGGCGGCGCGTCCTTTTCCAGAACGTCCGCCATGGTGAACAGGCCGTTTTTCCGCCAGCTTTCCAGAATTCCGTGACAATATTTCCAGTTCAGGCGGCCGCAGTTCAGCACGGTGCGGTCAAAGGCCAGCTCGATGAGCGCCGGGGAGAAGCCCCAGTCCAGCCACGCGGCGATGTAGGCGTCATCCGACGGGATTCGCGCGTCCGGGGCCAGCCGCAGCCGACGGCGGACCTCCGCTACCGTCTGTTCCCGCCGGGCCATCCGACGGATCGCGGCCACGGCGTCCGCCCGGGAGCGCACGCCCAGACGGGCCCATTCCAGTCCCAGTTTTTCGATGCGCCGGGCCGTGGGGCGCTCCTCGCCCCGGAGGATGGCTTCGTCGCAGCACTGGGCCGTCAGCAGCTCCAGCGCCTCCGGAGACAGGCCGTGGAAGTCGAACAGCTCCGTCAGGGCGCTGAGATCCGCCGTGGGCAGGCGGCGGCCTGCGGCGTGTTCCACGGCGTGTACGGCCCGGGCAAAGGCCGGAAAGTCCGCAAAAATGGCCTGAATTTCCGGGAATGTGTACGTTTTCCGCTGTTTCAAGGGCTTTGGCAGGACGGCGGCTACGGGGTCTATGATCCCAGCGGCCACCAGCTCCTCCATGGCCCGGGCGATGCGGCGATGCTCCCAGCCCAGCTCTTTTCCGCAGAAGAACGGGGAGACCTCGCCGCCGTGGCGCAGGATAGCCTGATGCAGCGCTACCGCGTCGGCGGTCAGCTGTTCGGTAAGCATGGCGCTCCCCTCCTTCCCTGCTGGTTTTTTGTATAGTATACAACAAAGTGACAGCGGTTTCCACGATTTGTTTCCGAGGGGAAACAGGCGTGTGCAGGACGGAGGTGGTTTTCTCTTTCTCTTCTGCTTGTTAATTTTTTAACACATTGTTTTGACACCTCCCCTTCCCTGCTGAAAGCCCAGCCGTCAATCTCCGACAAAAAATATCGGGTATCAAGTGGTATGATGAGACTGTCCCCCACTCCGCTGCGGGATCAGGCGGATTAGCAGGGACCGTCTCATTTGGGTTCTCTGCAATTGGCTGTCATTTACAGGGACCGTGTCAAGTGGGTCTGTTCTGCTGTGGTCCATTTACAGGGTCCGTGTCATTTGAGTTTCTTTTGGAAAAAGTCCGAGAAATGTGCGGCTTTATATTGACAGTATTATGATAAGCAAGCTATAATGAGAACGTAAAAAATACAGCAAAACCGGGGGTAAATCTCCCGAAACACGCAAAACGGAGGGGTTTTATGTCTCTGATCCTGACAACCGCCATCGAAAAGGGCGGTACCGGCAAAACAACCACAGTCGTCAATCTGGCGGCTCTGATGGCCGCTGAGGGAAAGCAGGTCCTGGTGGTGGATATGGACCAGCAGGCCAACACCACCTACATGCTGACCCAGCACAAGAAGGCCGAGAACTTCTACAAGGGTCACGGTCTGGTGAACATGTTCATGAACTTCGATCTTGGCGGCATGGATCTGACACCCTACATCCACCCCACCAACGTGGAGGGCGTTCATATTATCCCCAGCACAGCCCAGACTCCCAGAGCCGTTCATCAGTTGGATCTGCTGGCGGACGAATACAAAATGAAGAACTACACCTTCCTGATCCACTGTCTGGCCAATATCAACGATGATTATGATTACATCGTCATCGACACCCCTCCCGCCCGGGACAATCTCACCATGAGCGCCCTGTTCTGCGCCGACGAGGTTTTGATCCCTGTCCGGTGCGACAACTTCTCTTTAGAGGGTTTTGAGACCACTTTGGCCATGATTTTGGATCTGGAAACTCGGGAGGATGTCAAAATCGACATTTTAGGCGTGGTTTTGACCCAGGTGGAGCGGACGGCTGCCGTCAATCTGGTGCGCCAGATGTTCGAGGAAAACCCGGAATACGCTTCTGTTCTCTTCAAAACCGGCATCCGCAAGGGCAGCGCCGTCCCGGAAAGCACCATTGCCGCCGTACCGGTGGTGCTCTACTCCAAAAAATCCAATCCTTCCGTGGACTACATGCAGCTTTGGAACGAGATCAAACAGCGTCTGGCAAAAAAGGAGGCTGACGAATAATGGGTAAGCTTGATAAGCTGAAAAGCCAAATTCCCCAGGGTTCTCAGGAATTATCGACCAAAAACCACCTGGCAAAAACGGAGATCGCCATGTCCTTCCAGAACGAAGGCACGGAATTGACCCGAATTCTCTTGCGAAACATTGAATTTAACCCCCATAACCTCTGGTCCTGCAACGATGATGATGAGAGCATCCAGCAGCTTGCGGATGCCATCGAGCGCAACGGCCTGCTGCACAACATCGTGGTCAGTCAGCGGGAAGACGGCACATTTATGCTGCTTTCCGGTGAACGCCGGGTGAAAGCCCTGCGTTTGCTGCAAAAACGGGAGCAGGAAAGCGATCCCACCGGCCAGAAGGCTCATAAATGGGATCGGGTGCAGGCCCAAACCTACACCGGACTGGATGAGTTGTCTGAGCTGATCATTCTGGACGAGGCAAATATCATGGTTCGGGGCCTTTCCGGTGACGCAAAGACCATTCAGGCCTGCATTTCCCGGTATTTGGACAATTTGCAGGCGAAATTTCAGGTAGATCGCCGGGCTGCCGAGGCATATTTCAAGTCCCGTACCCAGATGACGGACTCCACGGTCCAGCGTTACACCCAGTTTGACAAGTCCTTGATCGACGATGTGAAGGAATTCTTCCAAAATGGCACCATTTCTCACGCACAGGCCCTGTCGCTCTGCCCGCTGGAACCCAGCGAGCAGGTCCTCTATGTGAATGCCATCAATAAGGCCATTCAGATGTCCAACGGGGACAAGGCTCTGGAACATACCTATGTCACCCGAATCACGGACCGGGCCGCTCAGGCCGCCCGCATGACCAACGGCCGGGAAGATGAACTGGCCCGGCTGGAAGAAGCCATTATTCCGCCGGTTCACGCCAAGCCCGCCGGAGATGTGGCGGTCCGCACCCAAAAGGCCACGCTGATCCGAAAGTATGAGAAGGTCACGTTTGACCTCTCTAAAATCACCTCCAGCAAGCGGCGGCTGAATTCACTGCGGAAAATGGACGCTGCCGATGGGGACGGTTCCATTGTCGAAAGTCTGGATAAACTGGCCAAGGAGGCCGCGGAGCTGGCCGATCTCCTGCGGAACGGACAGTAATGGCCCGTCCAAAAGGCCCGGAGCAGCGTGTCCCCGTGAAAATGCGGGTAAATATCGGTCTGATGGACCGGCTGCAGCAGTTGGCTGCGGAAAACCGGTATTCCGTCCCGAAAATGCTGACGGTGATCATGGAGGAGACCCTGGCAGACCTGCCTGCGGACTACGAGCTGCACGAAATGGCCGAGGTCTACACGCTGACCAAAAATCACGCCGTCAATCTCAGCTCCAATCGGATGAATGTGTATCTGCTACCGGGGACTCAGGAGGCCATGCTGGAGCTGGCTCGCCGGATGAACGCTTCCATCGGCGCCATCCGCACCAGCTTTCTGCTGGATTATCTGGATCTGCGGGGGCTGCTGTAAAGCGAATCATGGATCTGAACTACCCGGGGAGCACCTGAACAGGGCGCTCTCCGGGTCTTCTTTTCCATCTTCACGTTGACTTCCCACACCTTTATATCTCCACGGAAATACGAGGGAAAGATCCCAGCAGCTGCGAAAATGAGCGGGCTGCATTTTCTCCGTTCAGTATTTATTTTGTCTCAGTTCGACTTTGTTTTTCAAAAGGTTCCAAAGCCTTGCACCTTCAAGGGCTCAGGAGATCACAGGAACACAAAAGGGAATTGGGAATTGATTTTTGAGATATCTTGCGCATATTATAGGAGCCAAACCATCGGAAATGGAAAAGTGGTTTGAACTGAACGTCATCTTTTTCGACATGATATTTGCTTTTTGTCGATCAGCAGCTTTTGTGGAAGCTCAAGCCAGTCATTCGACTGTCATTCCTTGCGGGAAGGGGTGAGGCCGCAGGCAATGGCCTTCATTTACAGGGACCGTCTCATTTGGGTTTGCCGTTTCAAGCAGCGCCGTCTCAATTGTACGCAAGGAAATTCTTCTTGTAAGACCTCTTATGAGTATATGACATTGGCCTAATTTTTTAACGCAATCGTTTACTTATGGCGATCTATCATTTGCTCCAAATTTTTTTGTCCCTGTGCTTTCTTGAGCCCTTGAAGTCGCAAGGCTTTAGACCCTTTTGGAACGCAAAGACGAACTTGGCATAATTTTCTGCCGGTCCAGGGGTCCGTTTGCTTCTGCGCCAAGTTTTATGTAAATTCAAATCGCTCCCGAATGCTCCGCAGCCAGAGAATAGGCCCTATCATCAGCTTAACCGATCTGTCACCGTTCTAAACCGGGTTTTACAGATTTTCTGCGAACCCATGACTCAAATGTCGCCAAGGAATGGGGGCAGCCTACGGAAGACCACAAAAGCACAAGACAGAGCCATTCTGTTCCCCTGTCCCTGCGTTCTTGTGCCTGTAAGCCCATTTTTCGGTCAGCGCTCCCATGCATTTTCCTGTTCCAGCACGTTTGTGTCGGCAGAATAGCTGGTTCTGAAGATTTTAGGCTTGGAATCCGAGTGGGTAAACGTATAGAAGGCGTGTTTGTAGTTCTATTCTTCCAGCTTCTTGCTCCGGAGAGTCTGTTTCTCCGCTGTGATCGAAGGAAATGGAGTTGTTTTCCTGACTGGAATCCGGAAGAGCGTATTTCCCTGTAAATATCAGAAAGTTTTTTCTTCGAAAAGCAGAATCGACTGAGTCCCCATAGGGGACCTCAGTCGGTTTTTCCTACTTTTATAGAACTTTTTCTATTTTATTATTTTTATTTAATAAGTATCGCCCCTCCCGGTACGAGGTTTGTATCTCGTTTCTGCGAGGTTTGTATCGTATATAGACGAGGGTTTTATCTCTGAAGTACGAGGGATGTATCTTTTGATACGAGGTTTTGATCTCTCTTTTCGTGCCGGAATCAGCTGATTTACGAGGCCAATGTCTCTATTTTGCCCTCAAAAAATGACGAAAAAACCGGGAACAAAATTTAGGAGATCCACAGGCGATTTCTTGAAAAGCTTCTAATTTAAGAACATTTTAACCATAAAAAAATGGGCGGTGCCCGCGTATATACGAGGTTTTGATTCTTTTAAGCCGCCTATGAGCCGATTCTGCTTATGAAAGGCTGCATCATTCACGAGGTTTTGATCTCTCCAATTGCCGTTTCTGGCATAATTTAAGAGGTTTTGATCTCACATTTTCACCCAGGGAGACTTGATTTAAGAGGTTTTGATCTCAGGAAAGACAATATGTATACTATATATAATGTATATACGAGGTTTTGATCTCGCCTCCGACACTCAGACGGGCTGCTATTTGCGAGGTCTTGATCTCACTCAGTCAGCTTTCGGCCTGCTCCAATGCACGAGGTTTTGATCTCTCTGCTGGCGGGGCGCAGGGAGCTGATTCACGAGGTTTGTATCTCTCTCCGACGTGCGGAATCCCCAAAACGAGATCAAAACCTCGTAAATGGGGTGACGCTGGGAGAGGCCGGAGGCGGACACCAAATGTGATCCACTTTCATAAAAAAGCAACAAGATATTGGGAATCAGATTGGGCGGTTTCTACGAAAAACGTTGCTTTTTGCCGGAAAAGGGGCAGGAAAAACGGGGCTGCTCCCCATAAGAGAGGTTGAAATTCACAAAAAGCAGTGAAAAGCAATAATGCTTTACAGAGTTTACCGATAAACAAAAATCGGAACGATCATGCCGAAAATAGCACAATGAACGAGATCAAAACCTCGTAAATAGGCTGCCGGAGTGATATTGGCCTCGTAAATGCCCTTCGGCGGGAGATGGAAGAGATCAAAACCTCGTAAATCCCCAAAACGAGATCAAAACCTCGTGAATGATACAGTCTCCCATAAGCAGAATCGGCTCATAGGCGGCTTAGAAGAATCAAAACCTCGTGAATAGCAGAAGGGCTGCCGCGGCAGGGCAGGGAGGCCGCCTGGGCAGACAGCAGGCCGGTCGAAGGGGCAGGAAGGAAAAAACACAAACTTCGAAAAATTGGGTTGACTCTTTTTCGTAAATAGAATATGATAATAAATGAATTTGCAGAAAGCCGCACAGAGGAGAAGAACATGGAAGAAAAACAGATCCAGATCCCGGATGTAAATGCAGACGCTGAGGAGCGTGACAATTATACGCTGATCCAGGAGACACCGGAGGACAATCTGTCCGGGGAAAGCGGCATTGCCATCCGTTACAGCAAGGACTTCAATATCGTGCAGGCCAACGAGCTGCTGCGGAGCAAGCAGTCCGATCTGACGCTGATGGAATCCAAGCTGATCCGCCTGGCGGTCTCCCAGATCATGAAGGGGGACAAGGACCTGCGGACCTACAAGGTCAATGTCTCGCAGCTGGCGGAATTTCTGGAGGTGCCTAAGACCAATGTCTACCGCTCCATGCAGGACATCAACATCAGCCTCATGCAGCGGGTCATCTTCATTCGGGACAAGGAAGTGCCCGATAAGAAGGGCAAGCCCAACTACAAGATCCTCCACTGGCTCAGCAGCGTGGAGTACAAGGACGGCACTTTGACCTACCGCCTCAGCGACGAGCTGAAGCCGTACCTCATCGGCCTGAGCGAAATGTTCACCCTTTATTCCTATGACAGCATCATCAAGCTGCCTACCAACTATTCCATCCGCCTCTTTGAGCTGCTGACCAGCTGGGTGAATATCATCATCAAGGGGGAGAACACCCCGGCCTTCCCGGATATCTCCACCGACCCGGACGAGATCGTGCTGGCCATCGACTACCTGCGGGATTTCTTCGACTGCAACGATAAGTACAAGAGCGCCGGTGACTTTGTGCGCAACGTCATCGAGGTCAATCTGGGCTTTATCAACCAGTATACGAACCTGAAGGTCTCCTTCCGCAAGCATAAGAAGGGCCGTTCCATCTCCCATGTGATCTTCAAGTACGAGAACACCTGGAACAATGACCCCAAGGCGGAGGAGCACAACAATCAGATGCTGGATACCATCCGCAGCATCAAAAACGGCGAGCCCGCCCAGTTTGAAACGGACAAAGAGGTCATCACCTTTTAAAATCAGCGCAAAAGCCTACATAGACAAAGCCCAGGAACGTTACGTTCCTGGGCTTTTTTTGGCGGGATCTTTCGGAAAACAGGGGATAGCGGCGGAAAATGCCGGTCAGACCCGGGTGGCAGCGGCCGAAGGAGAGACCGACGGGGAGTTTTGGCGATTTAACCAACAGAGAATGCTCGTTCCACATATTTTGAAAAAACTTCCTAAAAACGAAAAAAACTCTTGTACCGTACATCAATGTACGGTACATAATAGAAGCAGGGAAAATCAGGAAAAGGCAAGTGAATGGTTGAACGGCAGAGAAACCTGACGATTCCATAAATGCACCTGCTTCCATGCGCAAGAGCCTTTATATCTGCTGGGACGCAAGGTCTGAAGCAGTGATCCCGCTTACGGCGCAGAAGTCTGTGGGGCACGAACTGCGTCATATTTTTGATCCGCCAGAGCCACTACATAGGCATCGTAGGCTTCTTCCAAGGTGGAGTATTTCGCCTCGGCTTTTAGAAATTTTTTATATTCTATTCTGCTTGTGATCTGTTCGGACACCGCAATGTATTTTTCTCCCTTATGCGGTTCGCTCTTTTTTGTTCGCTCTCCGGTTGTAGTTTCGGAGACATAGTATTTCCCGTCACCGGTCTGGATGAGCACGGGGATCTGCTTTCCGGCGCCGACCTTGTTCGTGTCAAGAGAGGTCCAGAAAAGGTAGCGGTCCGCCGTATATCCATCACGCCCGTCCCCTAAAAAAGCCCAGGTGCAATCCTTCTGCTGCAGAAGGCTGTTGTTCATGCTTTCGAGCGCTGCTTCAATCTGCGGGATGTAGCTTGAGCCCGGACAGCGGGAGTCAAACTCAAAATTATACTTTTTTACCTCACCGTTCTTCCAAAAATCGGTTTTATATAGCACATCACAAAAAAACCGGTTACACTGGTATCAGGCAAACTGTTGGGCTTGACCGGCGCTGCCGTTCCGCTCCATGTGAGCACCACACCGTGGGTCTTATCATAGGAGACCTCGCAGCTTCCGCCCGGCTCCGCATCACCCTTCCAGTTATCCGTGTTACCGTTGCTTTTGGAATGGACGATGCCGCCGATGTTCACGGGGTTCGCCAACTGCCACCCGGCCTGCTTCTGCTTCAGATTGACCGTGACGGGGACGCCGGTATTTCCAAGCAGGGCCTCCGTGGAGACCTGCGCATAGGCGGAGCGCACGTTGGCCAGATCCACCGCCTCCCGGCTCCTTTCCAACTGCGAGGAAAGCACCGGGACCGCGACGGAGATCAGCACGGCAACGATCGCGATGACGATCAGCATCTCCATCAATGTAAAACCTTTGCGATTTAGCTTCATATCGTTCTCAGTTCCTGTCCCACCGAGGGACGCCCGCCAGAATCCGGCCGCGGTTATTCCGGCGGGTTTTGGCTGTTTTCAAGTCGAAAAAAATCATTTTTTCAGCAGAATGAAACAAGACAAGACAGAAACGAAACTATCGATAAAGTGGTGAATTCTCCGCAACGGTAAGGTAGGGCAGCCGTTAGCGGATCCGCCGCTTTACGGATGCTGCATACCCCTTGCGGGTGAAGGGTGTGCGCGGGACTACGCCCGCAGGCGTGTTTCGGAGCGCAACCGCCGCAAGGCGGCTCTTAGCGCGGAGATAACCCAAGAAGGGATACACCGTCGGCCCTTTGCTGATCGGCCACGGATTCATCTGGCGCAGGCGGACGATGTGCGCTTGCGCTCCAGCAGCGCCATGATCCGCTGGCGGTTATACCGCTGCATCATCACAAACAGCAGGTCATATCCGGCGGACAAAACGGAGGTCACGATGAATACCGGGTATGCGCCAAACCGGAGCCCCGCCGCAATGGGCAGAAAGCTGAGCAGCGCGATCGTTTCATGGACCAGCTCCGCCTGACACATGGCCTGGGCGACCTCGTCCCATGTATGCAGACGCGGATCAAACAGCGCGTTGTCATAGGTGGGCATTCTGCGCTTCCACCGTTTTACCTTCAGCGCTTCATAGACCGCCATTTCCCGCCTGCCGACCCGGTACCACCGCTTGCGGAGATCCGCACGATTCTGCATCACTGCCTGAAATGCGCCTCCCACCAGCAGCCGCATGACGAGGTGGTAGGAAGCCGTTCCGAAGGTAATGGCAAGTGAAAGCGCCGGCCCGTAAGCGGTCTTTTCGTAGAAAGCGGTCAAAATGACCGTCCCGATCATGAAAAACAGCGCGGCCCGCGTCATTTTCTTTGCCATATCCGGTCACCTCATTCAGAGAACGTGCACTGTGATTTCGCCGCTGCCGAGACACACGGCGACCTTTCCAAAACGCAGACAGCTTGTCTTTGCTGGAGCTGCTCGGATGCGCATGTGAAATAGACGCAGTTTTTCCTGTCTGCGCCTCTCGGCTCTCTATGAGAAATGATACCACAGGGCCGTGCAAAAAACCAGTGCTTCCGATGCTTCTCTGCATGTCCCGCAGCCGAAGCCGCCGTGCGAAGAGCATATATTTGATCTTCCGTCCCGAAAGCCTGACCGTCCCGGTTTTGTCCCGGTTTGCAAAATGGCCTTGCAATCCACCTGTCGCCGTGCTATACTTCCACCGTAATTGAATAGAAAATCTTCAGGGCAGGGTGTGATTCCCTACCGGTGGTACAGCCCACGAGCCGCAAGGCATGATTCGGTGAAACTCCGAAGCCGACAGTACAGTCTGGATGAAAGAAGATACCAAGCGCAGAGCCCGCACGGTTCGGCGCTTGTGGAGGCTGCTCTGGGATGCGTTTGCATTCTGGAGCTTTCTTTTTTGCACAAGGGTCCCTTGTGTCTTTTCGGCTTGCTCTGAACGTTTTTGTTCAGGGCTTTTTCTTTTGGAGGCGACACGATGAACGACAAAGAGTATATGCGTCTGGCTTTGCAGCTTGCAAAAAAGGGTTGCGGATGGACATCTCCCAACCCGATGGTGGGTGCCGTGGTCGCAAAAGAGGGCAGGATCATCGGACAGGGCTGGCACCAGAGATACGGTCAGGCTCATGCGGAGCGCAATGCGCTGGCATCCTGCACCGAAGATCCGCAGGGAGCGACCCTGTATGTGACATTGGAGCCGTGCTGCCATTACGGAAAGCAACCGCCCTGCGTGGATGCGATTCTGGACGCGGGCATTCACCGGGTGGTCGTGGGTTCTGCTGACCCGAATCCGCTGGTGGCTGGAAAAGGAATTGCAATCCTGCGCGCACACGGCATAGATGTGACCGAAAATGTTCTGCAAGAGGAATGCGATGCGCTGAACAAGGTGTTCTTCCACTATATCACCACAAAACGCCCCTTCGTTTCCATGAAATACGCCATGACGATGGACGGAAAAATCGCCACATATACAGGCGCTTCCAAATGGATCACCGGGGAAATTGCCCGGAATCATGTTCAACGGCAGCGACACCGATTCCGCGGCATTATGGTGGGAGTCGGAACCATCCTAGCAGATGACCCACTGCTGACCTGCCGGATAGAGGGTGGCCGTGATCCCGTCCGGATCATCTGTGATACACATTTGCGGACACCGCTGCAATCACAGGTGGTCATGACCGCCAAACAGGTTCCGACCATTCTTGCGACCTGCTGCGGCGACCCGGAGAAGCAGGCGGCATATCAACAGGCCGGGTGCCGGGTCCTTTGTCTGGAAGCGCATTGCGGTCATGTGAATCTTCTGCAACTGATGGAACAGCTGGGGCAGGAGCAGATCGACAGCATTCTGCTGGAAGGCGGCGGAACCTTGAACTGGTCTGCACTGGAAAGCGGCATCGTGCAGCAGGTACAGGCTTACATTGCCCCGAAGCTGTTCGGAGGAAGGGATGCCAAAGCACCCATTGAGGGTGCAGGTGTCCCGCTTCCGGATGCTGCATTCCGCCTGAAGAACAGCCGATTGGAACAGCTTGGCAAAGATTTCCTAATCGAAAGTGAGGTGGAGTACCCGTGTTTACCGGAATCGTGGAAGAAGTCGGAACAATAAAATCCATCAATCGGGGACAGCATTCTGCCGTACTGACTGTTCGTGCAAAAACGGTTCTGGAAGAAACCAGAATTGGTGACAGCATCGCCGTCAACGGCATCTGTCTGACCGTCAGGCAGCTCTTCCCGGATAGCTTTGCTGCGGATGTCATGCACGAGACCTTGAACCGCTCTGCACTTGCACAGCTCACCGTTGGAAGTGCTGTCAATCTGGAACGTGCCATGCCGGCCAACGGACGTTTTGGCGGACACATCGTAGCAGGCCATGTGGATGGCGTCGGACGCATTGCTAATATCCGAAAAGACGATACGTCTATCTGGTACACCATTCATGCAGATCCTGCGATCCTTCGCTATGTCGTTGAAAAAGGCTCTATCACAATAGACGGTATCAGCCTGACCGTGGCTGCGGTGGAACCTACGGGCTTTTCCGTGTCCACGATACCGCACACCGTCCGTCAGACGAACCTGAACCAACGGCACAAAGGGGATTTTGTCAATCTGGAAACCGATGTTGTTGGAAAATATATCGAGAGGCTGCTTCCATCAGAAACACCGAAGCAAAACACGCTCACAAAAGAAATGCTGCTGCGCTGCGGCTTTTAAGGAGAGTTTACGATGAACTTCAATACCATTCCCGAAGCTTTGCAAGATCTGAAGCAAGGAAAAATCATTCTGGTAACGGATGACCCCGACCGTGAAAACGAGGGGGACTTCATCTGTGCTGCCGAATTTGCCACCACCGAAAACATCAACTTTATGGCGACCCACGGCAAAGGTCTGATCTGTATGCCGATGTCCGAGGCTTTCGTCCAGAAGCTGCAATTTCCGCAGATGGTGCAGCATAACACCGACAACCATGAAACGGCATTTACGGTGTCCATCGACCACGTTTCTACTTCTACGGGCATTTCTGCCGCAGAGCGTTCCATTACGGCGATGGCTTGTGTGGACGACCACGCAAAAGCAGAAGATTTCCGCAGACCGGGCCATATGTTCCCCCTTCTGGCAAAAAAGAACGGTGTACTGGAGCGCAACGGTCACACGGAAGCAACCGTTGACCTGTGCCGTCTGGCAGGGCTGAAAGAATGCGGCTTGTGCTGCGAGATCATGCGGGAGGATGGCACGATGATGCGCACCGCTGAACTGGCAAAGCTGGCAGAGCGTTTCCAGATCAAATTCATCACCATCCGTGATTTACAGGAGTACCGCAAGTGTCACGATAAACTGGTCGATCAGGTGACGGCGGTGAATCTGCCCACCAAATATGGCACCTTCAGAGCTTATGGTTTTGTGAGCCGCCTGAACGGAGAGCATCACATTGCACTGGTAAAAGGTGACATTGGCGATGGAAAGGATATTCTGTGCCGCGTCCACTCGGAATGCCTGACAGGAGATACATTTGGCTCTTTGCGTTGTGACTGCGGCCAGCAGCTGGCCGCTGCCATGACGCAGATCGAAAAAGAAGGCCGGGGTATCCTGCTCTATATGCGGCAGGAAGGCCGGGGCATCGGTCTGATCAACAAACTGCGTGCCTATGAACTTCAGGAGCAGGGCATGGATACGCTGGAAGCCAATCTCGCTCTGGGGTTCCATGGAGATGAACGGGAGTATTATCTCGGCGCACAGATCCTCCGGGAACTTGGCGTAAAAAGCCTGCGCCTGCTTACCAATAACCCGGACAAAGTATATCAGCTCTCCGAGTTTGGGCTGGAGATCTCCGAGCGCGTACCCATTCAGATGACGGCGACCCCGTATGACCTGTTTTACCTGAAAACGAAGCAGGCACGGATGGGGCATCTTCTGGAATATTAACAACGAAAGAGGTATTTAAAAATGAAAACATTTGAAGGTAAGCTGGTTTCTCAGAACGTCAAGGTCGGTATCGTAGCTGCCCGCTTCAACGAATTTATCACGTCCAAACTTCTGAGCGGAGCAATGGATGGCCTGCTCCGGCACGATGTGCAGGACGCTGATGTTCATGTTGCATGGGTTCCGGGTGCTTTTGAGATCCCACTGGTTGCCTCTAAAATGGCAAAAAGCGGAAAGTATGATGCTGTGATCTGCCTTGGTGCCGTGATTCGCGGTTCTACCAGCCATTACGACTATGTGTGCAATGAGGTTTCCAAAGGCATTGCCACGGTCTCGCTGGAAAGCGGGGTTCCCGTCCTCTTTGGTGTACTGACCACCGAAAACATCGAACAGGCCATCGAGCGGGCAGGCACCAAAGCAGGTAATAAAGGCTATGACTGTGCAGTCAGTGCCATCGAGATGGTAAACCTGCTCCGGGAAATGGATACCGCCGCAGAGTAAAATACACGCAGGAGTTTGCCATGATCGTTATAAAGACCCGACAGCCTGACCCGGAACTGGAGCAGAAGATCCGGATGCTTCTGGAACGAGAGCACATCGAGGCAGAGCAAATATCCATTGATTCATGGGAGAAGTTGGTTCTTCCGGGGCTTACACTGGACGGAATGACCCACGAAGTGTCGTGCAACGGCAGAAAAGTCTCCCTTACACGACTGGAGTTCGATTTGCTGCTGATGCTTGCCTCCCACGAAGGACAAATCTTCTCAAAAGAAGAGCTTTTCCGTGCTGTGTGGGGACAAAACTGTGACGACACCTTAAAGGTCGTGGCAAATACCGTTTCCAATCTGCGAAAGAAGCTGGCCGGCTGCGGCAGCTTTATCCGCACTACCCACGGCGGCTATACTTTTGTAAGCCAAAAGGAGAACGACCCGGCATGACCAGAATCTTATTTATTTGTCTCGGAAATATCTGCCGAAGTCCGATGGCGGAGTATGTGATGAAAGACCTTACGTCCAAGGCCGGACTATCCGAGCAATTTGAAATCGCATCAGCCGCCACCAGTGCATGGGAAATCGGAAATCCGGTCTATCCTCCTGCACGGCAGAAGCTGGCAGAACATGGCATCGACTGCAACGGCAAGACCGCCCGGCAGATGACCCGGCTGGATTATGCACGGTATGATCATCTGATTGGCATGGACGAAAGTAATCTGTGCGACATCCTGCGGCTTGTCGGCGGAGACCCACAGCATAAAGTCTCGCTGCTGATGGCGCATACGGATTATCCCCGTGAAGTGGCAGACCCATGGTTCACAGGAGACTTTGAAGCCACATGGCAGGATGTGCTGGAAGGCTGCACGGCATTGCTTGAGGAACTGCGCTAAATTGGCGTAAATTTTGGCGTATGCCAAATCAGGAGTGTTTGACACTTGCCAACGACAAATTGATTTAACCACAGGAGAAGTTGCCTGTCAGCATAAAATCTCTATACGAAACAAAAAGCGGCAGCTACGTTGTATTTTCACAACATAGCTGCCGCATTTTTGCGTTTGGGGTTCGGTGTACCTACTACACCAATCCGTCTATTCGATTCTTACACCACACCGCTTTGTAAGGCTCCTTTTCGGGAAAACATCCCAAAATTGGTGTAGTTGTGGTGTAGTACCGCAGATGCCGCTTGAAATTCGTTCAAAATTTCATCGCATCTGCGTTTTAATTTCGCGTTTTACTGCTCAATCGGCTTCATCGTGGGGAAGAGGATGACCTCCCGGATACTGTCCGAGTTGGTCAGCATCATCACGCACCGGTCGATACCGATACCCAGGCCGCCCGTGGGGGGCAGGCCGTACTCCAGGGCTGTGATGAAGTCATCGTCCATCATGCCGGCCTCGTCGTCGCCCTTGTCCCGCAGCTCCACCTGCTTCTGGAAGCGCTCTCTCTGGTCGATGGGGTCGTTGAGCTCAGAGAAGGCGTTGCCCATCTCACTGTGGCAGATGAACAGCTCGAACCGCTCGGTGAGGCGGGGATCCTTGGGGGAGCGCTTGGCCAGGGGGGACACATCCACCGGGTGCATGGTGATAAAGGTGGGCTGGATCAGCTTCTCCTCCACCTTCTGGTCGAAGCACTCGTACAGGGCGTTGCCCCAGGTCTTTTCCGCCGTCTCGGGCAGCTCCACGCCAATGGACTTGGCGGCCGCCACGGCCTCCTCGTCGGAGGTGATGGCCATAAAGTCGATGCCGCAGTACTGCTTCACCGCCTCGTGCATGGGCAGGCGGGGCCAGCCGGGGGTCAGATCCAGCTTCTCACCCTGCCACTCCAGCTGATAGGTGCCCAGCAGCTTCTGGGCGGCGGAGGTGAGCAGATCCTCAAACAGGTCCATCATATCGTTGAAATCGGCATAGGCCTGATACAGCTCGATGGTGGTGAACTCCGGGTTGTGCTTGGGGTCCAT
>OLFT01002509.1_pt1 | contig 15628 bp, 7 predicted proteins | sample 1604921 | NCBI WGS metagenome assembly OLFT01 (sample SAMEA3888897, study PRJEB22519) | human gut metagenome | biome: human gut; feature: human-associated habitat; material: faeces | place: Denmark | collected 2013 | reverse complement strand
AATCATCCAATAAAAAACGTTGGTTAAAAAGTGAAATACTGCAAGGAGCGCTTTCGGAAAATCCGCTCACAATGGAATATGAATCAATTTAATAGAAATTGATTTAGATTTTAAGTAAATATTTTCATTTTTTATACTATAAAACAATGTTTTTAACTAACAATCAACCAGACAAAATGAATTTTTTGTCTGGTTTGATAGTAATATACAATAGGATGAATAATTCCCATACAAGTATTTCAGGTCGAGAAGATCGTTCGAAAACGATCCAGACGATCTTTCTGCTCGGATTCCTGCTATACGGATTTACTGTTACGGCAGAGAAGATAAACTGCGATGTGCCTGTCTGCAGTACTGAGAGTTATCGGTCGAAGACGAATACACTTACTGCCGGACAGGATACGGTTGTTTTTCGTTTTGCTCCCCGGCGCTGTATGTTCTGGGCCGATTACAAAGGAAATGCAGCCGCTATTGATTCGCTTACCCGCTCCATCCGACAACACAAATTTTCAATCGAATCGGGTGACATAAAAGTGCGCGTACTGGGTTTTTGCTCCTCTTATGATTCTTTTAAAAAGAATCTTGCAATTGCAAAAAACCGAAGTAACCAGATCAAATCCTATTTTATCGTTCACGAAGGACTGAAAGAAGATCATTTCAGGACGACGAATTCCACGCAACGATGGCGTGGAATGACAGATGTGATCGCTGTAGCCTATATGTCTCCGAATGCAAAGATAGATACAGTACCCGACATTCTATCCGAGAGAGACGTTGTGCCATCCGATTCATTACCCGGAAATGGAAAATCCGAAAACCGTCCGGAATCGGAGATTCCGGAATCCTCTGTTGCACCCGATATGTCTGACAAGGCTCCGGAAGAAATGCTGTCCGTCCCCGGACGCCCCTCTTACCGCTGGGCTGTCAAAACGAACGTCGCCTATCTGGCCGCCACGGTCGCCAACCTTGGTGTGGAGTACAGCTTCGGCGACCACTACTCGGTCGACCTGCCGGTTATCTACAGTCCCTACACCGTGGCACGCAAATACCGCCTGCGCTTTTTGGCTATTCAGCCGGAGTTCCGTTATTGGCTGAAAACCCCGATGCAGGGTCACTTCTTCGGCGTCCACCTCAATATCGGTGCCTTCAACATCGCGGTAGACAAAGAGAAACGTTACCAGTCGCCCGACGGCTTCTACGGCGCGGGCCTGAGTTACGGTTACGCACTGCCCTTCGCCCGCCACTGGGCAGCAGAGTTCACCCTCGGCGCGGGATATGTCCACACAAAATACGACACTTATTATAATATACCGAACGGCGCCCGCTTCGAAAAGGGACAATCCTACAACTACTGGGGCCTGACAAAGGTGGGAATCAACCTGGTGTACCGATTCGGAAAATAAGGGAGGAGCAGAAGATGAAAAGAGTAACAATATATATCGCCCATTTGCTCGTCCTTGTATTGACGGGCTGTGATAAGACCGTACTGGAATTTCCGGAAAACGGAGGCGTCGATCCCACGCTGGTCAACGTGAACCTGACCCTTGCGATCGACCCGAAAATAGAGTCCTACGTGCCGGCAGAACGCTCCAAAGCGTCGGAGGCCGACCTGTATGATGTGCGCTGGATCGTCGAGGTATTCCGCGACGAGATTGCCGGCGAGCCCGTGCAGCGGTATGTGCTCGGCTGCGAACAGGCGGCGGACGGACACCATACGATCCATACCTCGCTAGCGCTGCACGCCGCCCGCTACCACGTCGTGGCATGGATGGATTACGTAGACGATGGTTCCGTGTCCGACAAATACTACACGATTCCTTCGCTCTCGGCCATCAGCGTACCTGAGGCCGGAAGCTACATCGGCAACGAGGAGCACAAGGACACCTATGTCGCCCGGCAAGAGATCGACCTCAAGGGTTACCGCGACCGCTGGAACGAGACCGTGGATGCAACCGTGACGCTCCAGCGCCCGATGGCCAAGATCGAGTTCATTACTACCGACATCGACAAGTTCCTCGACGAGCTGGCCGTACGGCGCCCGAAGATGACCGGAGCCGTAGCCGGCGACCTGTTGTCCAAGGCCCCCGACCTCTCGACGATACGGGTACAGGTAGATTACGCGGGGTACTTCCCGTCAGGTTTCAACGCCTACACGAACAAACCCAACGACGCCCGCACAGGGATGGGATTCGGGTGTAACATGACGCCCCTGACGGGCAAGGAGGCCCACCTGGCCAGCGACTATATCTTTGTCAACGGCTCCGAATCGGCCGTGAAAGTCAACCTGACGATTCGCGATAGCGAGGGCAACCTGCTGAACCGTATCGAGGGCATCGACGTGCCCATCGTACGGGGCAAGCTGACGACTATACGCGACGAATTCCTCACACGCGACTACGCCCCCGGCATCGGCATAGACCCCGGTTTCGAAGGCGACATCAACATTACGATCCCCGACTAAACAGATATCCGGATGAAAAAGACAGTTACCATATTATTTCTCGCACTGACCGTCCTTGCCGGCTGCAGCAAGGACGAGAACCCCACGCCCGCCCCGGCGGCGCCCGTGGGCGGTGTGATCTCCCTGCTCTCGGAGGGCACACTGGAAAACGAACCCGCGGCCAAGGCGGCAACGCGCGGGGAGACAGCAGCAGGACAAACATTGACCTACACCTTCGAGGCATGGACAAAGGACGCCAATCCCCGATGCGTACTGCATAAGACAGCAAACGGAACGTTTGACGAAGCCGCCATCGAGATCATGCTGGTGCCCGGCACGTATGACTTCCTCTTCTGGGCCGATTACGGCACGGGAGCCTATACGACCGATGACCTGCGGAATGTAACGGTGGCCATGACCTCCGGCAGTACTCCCGCGACCTATACCCCCGGCAGCGAACGCGACGCCTTCGCCTACGCCCTGCCCGGCGTGCAGTGGAACGGCGGCAACGGCGTATCGGCCAGGCTGAAACGCCCGTTGGCCAAACTGACGATGCAGAACAAGGAGGCGTTCGGCACGGGCGGCCAAACGGTGTCGGTTACCTATACGAACGTACCGACACAGTACGATGTGCTAACCGCAACGGCATCCGCTCCTCAAACCCTGACAATCGCGTTCCCAACGACAACCACTGGAGCGGCATTGGTGGGCGAAGACTTTCTCTTCGTGCCTGCCGAAGGAAAATCCGTCGGGCTGTCGATCACGGTTGGCGAAGTAACCAAGAGTCTCGACGTGCTGCAGCTGCAGCGGAACTACACGACCAACGTGACGGCCACGTTCGAGGAATCCACGCCGTGATTTAAGACGACACAGAGACTATGAACGGAAAGATGAACAGAAAACCGATATATAAACAATAATACAAACCGTTGGGTTACTGCCTCCTTCCGGAGAATCCGAAATCCACATATTTTTTGCAGGTGGCTGTGGAGGTTAATCCATTAACGCTCAATATTTTATGAACAAGATCTTACTATTAGCGGGAATGTTGACAGCATTTACCGCATGTCAGAAGGACGAGATGTCCGCACCGGATGCGGGGGCGACGTCTTCGTTTACGGTGAGTATTCCGCAGAGCGGAGTGCAAAGCCGTGCCGTGACCGATGATTTCGGCAAAGGGACCTCGGTCAACCGCTGTATTTTGGAAATCTACCACGGCGACCAGCTTTACAACCGTATCGTGAAGCCGGTAAGCAACAAGCAGGTTACATTCGATAATCTGCGTCTGGTATCCTCGCAGACCTACGACTTCGTGTTCTGGGCGGACTGCGCTACGGCGAACTCAAGCAGTGACGAAGGTTTCGACGATAAGGTATACACCACCACTGCAAGGGGTGGTTTGAAAGCCATCACGGAGAAAGGCGAGTTCGTGGGCAACAGCGACGAGCGCGACGCGTTCTTCTACCACGAAGCTATTTCCGTCAACGGTTCCTTCACGAGAGACGACATCACCCTGAAGCGTCCTTTCGGTCTGCTGGTGGTAAAGACCAACGACCTGAACGAAATCAAGGACGAGGCGCTGAAACCTACGGGATACACGGTCGCTTTCAAGAGCCTCCCCACAACGTTCAACGCCCTGACGGGCGAAGTGAGCGGTTCGACCGAGGTGACCTATACGGCAACGGAGTTGGCCAAAAACGACGGCACGATCTCGATGGACTTCCTCTGGGCCGACGATAGCGAGGCCGCGCTCTCCGACTTCACGATGACGTTCTACAACGACGGCACGGAAATCTGCACGAACGACGCTTTCACCAATATTCCCATCCGACGTAATTACCGCACCAACGTATCTGGTAACCTGTTGACCAAGCAGGGCACGATCAGTGTGACGATCGACCCGGAATTCGATGAAAACAGCCCCATCGAGAAAGTCGTTGCAGAAGTAGAAAGTGCGGAAGATGTCAAGGAGGCACTCAAGAGCGGCGCGACCGATATTATCGTCAAGAATCTGGCGAATCCTACAGGCAACGAGATCGTGATACCGCAGATATATCCTACGGATAACGACGTAAAAATTTCGCTTACGCTGCCCGAAACAAGCAATCCCGTTACCATAAAGTACGAGTCTGCCGCCAGTGGAGAAGCAGGTAACCAAGATGCTCCCGCAAATATTACCATCACGGCCAATACTTCCGGAAAACTGACCATCAACACCCCGGAATCGACGGTTATCCTGAGCGGTTCCTTTGGAGAGATAGACGCCACGACAGCAGATAATACGCTGATCGTGCCCGAAGACGTTACGGTAACAAAGCTGAACGTAATAAAAGGTAACGTAGAGATCTACGGTACGGTTGCGGAAATTACATTCGAGCAAGGAGCCGGTACTATTACGACCTATGGCGTGGGCGATGCCGCCACGCTGAAGAAGGCCGCCGAACTGGTGGCCGGGAGCAAGTGCGCCAAGATCGTACTGATGGCCGATATCGACCTGCAAGGTAGCGCCGACAACCTTTGGGAGCCGATCAATGCCGAAAATAACGTCTTCGCCGAGTTCGACGGCGGTAAGCACACCATCCATAACCTTTATGTGGACAACTACACAGGACATGCCGATGCCAAAGGTTATCATTACGGCGGTCTGTTTTATGTACTCCGGGGTACGGTCAAAGACTTGACCATCGACAATGCCAACGTAACCTGTTTCCGTGGCGGGGCGCTGGTCGGTCGTATGGATCAAGGCTCGGTGGAGAATTGCCATGTCAAGAACGTAATGCTCACCGGTTATCAGAAAGTGGCTGGTCTGGTCGGTTTTGTCAGCACCGGCTCCAAGGATGTGACGATCCGCAACTGCTCGGTCGATCAGTGTGCAATCAAGACCACGACTCCGGAAGAGGGACTCTATCAGGCGGGGGGGGCTGATCGGCTACCTGCAGACGTTCGATCGCAATGTACTGATCGAGGGCAACTCGGTAAGCGGCATTTCGTTCGACAAGGTCTACGAATCGGCCCCCGATGTGGCCGATAAAGTCTATGACATGGAACAACTCTACTCGCATGCCTTCATAGGCACGATCGCCAACTTCTCGACGAAACCGACGGCTTATTACCTGTATAAAGCCGAACTGCGCGACAACACCGTCGCCGAGCAAGTCAGCGGCATTCCCACCTGCGACCGTACCGACGAATATATCGGGTGGTGGGCCGGCGATTATAATAGCGGTAAGCCGTATGCTCCCAAAATAATTGTCAACGGCGAAACCAAAGATCGTTGGATCGAAGTAAAACGTATTTATAACATCCTGAAAGCCGGAGGGGATATTAGCATTTATCGTGATTGCGATCTGACAAAATGTTCCGAGACGAAAGCAGCAATCGCCATCGAGAAACCTACGACACTGACGATTGCCCAGAATGCCACCCTGACGGTCGGCAAACAGCAGATCGTCAACAAGAGTAAACTCACGGTTAAGGGCCCCGGTTCTATGTCGGCCACCGATTATATCTTCATGAATGAAGCCGGTGCAACGTTGACAATCGAAAACGGAACTTATACCGCTACGAAAGCTACAGATGCCAACGGCGTGGTTATCTACAATCAGGGCATCTGCCATATCAAGAACGGAACCTTCGACGGTCCCGGCTTTACGCTGATGAATACCGGTAGCGCCAATATGACCATCGAGAACGGTAACGTCATTAACCGGAATTCTCCGACGGGTTATGCGCTGATGGCAGCCGGCGGTGGTAGCAAGCTGACTGTCAAGGGTGGTCGGATCGAAGCCATCCAGTCGATCGGAGGGGCCAACGTAACGATATCCGGCGGTACGATTCTGAACGACTGCCAATACTATGCGCTTTACAACGAGGGTGGCAAGACCACGATTACAGGCGGGTATTTCTCCGGTTACCCGGGCATGAAAGACGTGCATATCGCCAGCGGTACGGTAGCAATTCAGGGCGGTTATTTCGAGGATAACCTGACTGCTGCAGCCGACGGATACGTTTATAAAGACAATGTACAGACAGTAGACGGCATCACCTACAACTACGAGGTAGCGGCTCAATAATCATGACAATCCGCAGGAGCCTGACCGCTCCTGCGGGTACAAGAGAAAACAAGTTCTTAAAAATCAATTGTAAACCGTTGAGTTACTGCCTCCTTCCGGGGAATCCGAACGGACACATAGGTGTAATTCACTAATGCTCAATGTTTTATGAATAAAATCTTACTATTAGCGGGAATGTTGACAGCATTTACCGCATGTCAGAAGGACGAGATGTCCGCACCGGATGCGGGGGCGACGTCTTCGTTTACGGTGAGTATTCCGCAGAACGGAGTGCAAAGCCGTGCCGTGACCGATGATTTCGGCACCGGCACCTCGGCCAACCGCTGTATTCTGGAGATCTACCACGGCGGACAACTCTACAACCGCATCGAGAAAGGCGTGACCGGCAAGACGGTTACGTTCGATAACCTGCGGCTCGTATCATCGCAGACCTACGATTTCGTATTCTGGGCCGACTGCGCCAATGGCAGCGAAGGCAGCTTCACGGACAAGGTCTACAATACGGCGAATTTGAAATCGATTACGGAAATGGGATCGTTCGTCGGCAATAGCGATGAGCGCGACGCGTTCTTCGCAAAAGAGAGTCTCGAAGTTACGGGTTCCTTCACGAAACCCGTAACCCTGAAGCGTCCTTTCGGTCTGCTGGTGGTAAAGACCAACGACCTGGGCGAGATCAAGGACGAGGCACTGAAACCTACGGGATACACGGTGGCTTTCAAGGGCCTGCCCACGACGTTCAACGCCCTGACGGGCGAAGTGAGCGGTGCGGCCGACGTGACCTATACGTCGGAGGAACTGGCCAAAGCAGACGGCACAATCTCGATGGACTTCCTCTGGGCCAGCGAGGACGAGGCTGCACTCTCCGATTTCTCGATGACGTTCCTCAATAACGATACGGAAATCTGCACGAACGACGCCTTCACCAACATTCCCATCCGACGCAACTACCGCACCATGGTATCGGGTAACCTGCTGACCAAGAAAGGCACGATCAACGTGACGATCGCACCGGAATTCGAAGGGAACATTCCGCAGGATGTCGATCAGGTGAAAGATATCGCGGCAGCCAATGCGGCATTCGCGGCGGGTAAGACCAACGTAATCGTGACCGATGTCCCGACGGAGGATGCTACGCTCATTCTACCCTCTACCGAGGCTCCCGTATCGGCTACGTTACCGGCACTGACGAAAGGACTGAAAGTCCAGTATTCCGATATTGCAGATGCAAAACAGCCTGCCTCTTTCCATTTAACGGCATCGAGCAGTGCTACTGTCGAAATCGACGCCGCAGCATCGACCGTCACGCTTGCCGGAACAAACTACTCCGATGTAACGGCTACCACGGCAGCCAATACACTCATCGTCAGTGAAGAGACGACGATCGACAAACTAACCGTCAAAAGCGGCAACGTCGAAGTTTACGGCACGGTAAAGGCCATCGCGTCGAAACCTGCTGCTACGACCGTGACGCTCCACACATCGACGGCCGCCAAGTTGCAGGAGTTCGCCGCAGGCGTGAAAGCAGGAACCAATCTCTACAACAAAGTCGTACTCGATGCCGACATCGATTTCAAAGGCGCGGCGTTCCAAATCGAGGATGCGAGAAACATAGAGTTCGACGGACAGGGACACAAGCTGTCGAACTACAAGGTGGAAAACACCCAGACGGCCGGTCTGGTCTGCAACGCCGTTTCGGTGACGTTCCGCAACCTTATCGTTGAAAACGCTGCCGTGAAAGCGGTCAATGACGGCAGCGGTAACGCTTATGCCGGCGTATTCGTCGGCCGTTCGTACGGTACGATCGTCTTCGCCAACTGCCAGGCTGTCAATTCAACGGTAGAAGGCGTGAACAAAGTGGGCGGCATGCTCGGTTTCGTCGCCGAGAATCATATCGAAGCAACCGGCTGTAAAGTCGTCGGCTGTACGATCTCCAACATCAATGTGCCAGAAGAATCGGGTCAGATCGGCGGTTTTGCCGGTTATCTGGGCAACCTCTACAACTCCACCTGCTCGTTTGCGAACTGCTCTGTGGAAAACTCCGTGATCAATGCGTATATGAACCGGGAGGACCGCACGATCAGCAAATTCATCGGCTGCTTCCAGGGGGATCAAGCGACGGACATCGTTTCGATCGACAACTGCTCGGTGAAAAACGTCACACTCAAGGGTATGAACGAAATGGCACAATCATTCGTTTCGACCTATGGCGATCTGCTCGGCGGACAGCGTTACGGTAAAGGTACGGTGAAGATCACCAATAGCAATACGGATATCTATATCTCGACGAGAGGCCAACTGGCAACTCTGGCTTCGATGGTAAACGCCGGTACGACTTTCGCCAAGCAAACGATCAAACTGGCTGGCGATATCGATTTGGAAAGCAAGGAGTGGACGCCGATCGGAAAGTCGGGCAAGACTTTTCAGGGCATCTTCGACGGTTGCGGTCATACGATCAGCAACCTGAAGATCGAAAGATCCGTGAGTGCGGCCGCTTCGAGCGCCGATATAGGCCTGTTCGGATATACCTCGAACGGCGAAATCCGGAACTTTACGCTCCGCAACGCATCCGTAAAGGGAGGTCTGGATGTCGGTGCGATCGCCGGTACTCCCCACACCTCGAAATATTCCAATATCACGCTAACGGGCACGGTGCAGATCGACGGTTACAGCTACGTGGGCGGAATGTTCGGCAAGAATCTCTATAAAAGCGCGAACAATCTGACGATCCGTGCGGAGGAAGGCAGCTATGTGAAAGCCCAAAGCGGAACCTATCGTACTTATGTCGGCGGCATAGTCGGCTTTATGGGCGAAGGAAATAATGTGGTCTCCAATGTGGAATCCAATATAGACGTAATCGGTTCGACATGCGACGTCGGAGGCATTACCGGCATCGCCCACTACGGAAACGCCTTCGAGAGCTGCGTCTGCACAGGGAATGTAACGCTGGAACATGCAAACGATGATGGAGACCAACTGGAAATCGGCGGCATCGCAGGTGTATGGATGAACTCGACGGCCGGATCGGTGACTTTCCGCAACTGCCGGTTCGACGGTACGCTGTCAAGCAATCTGAACGGAGAGGATCGCTCGGAAGAGGTGGCCGGCAACCGGATTACCGGACGCAAATACTACCCCGACAGCAATGACGGCGAACTGATCATCGAATAAACAATCATAATCCGCAGGAGCCTGACCGCTCCTGCGGGTACAAAGGAAAAAAGAAAACAAGTTCTTAAAAATCAATTGTAAACCGTTGAGTTACTGCCTCCCTTCCGGGAAACCCGAATGGAAGGTATTCATTAACACACAATACTTTATGAATAAAATCTTACTATTAGCGGGAATGCTTGCTGCATTTACCGCGTGTCAGAAGGATGAAGGGCTCGTTTCCGGCGGAGCGACCTCCCAGACCATTACCGTTACCATCCCGCAAGGGATGCAGACCCGTGCCACAGCGGCAGACTTCGGCAACGGGGCGAAAGTCGACCGTTGTCTGCTCCAGATCTACCGCCCGGGGACGACTCCGACAAAGTATGACGAACAACAATCCGCCACCGTGCAGAAAGGCACCGATGGTAAACTGACCGCAACATTCAACCTACGGTTGGTGGCCCAGCAGACTTACGACTTCGTATTTTGGGCCGACTGCTCGACCGGAGATCATTATAATACGGACGATTTGACCAATATCACGGTGAAAGGCAACTATGCGGGTAACAATGACGAATTCGACGCCTTTACCGGCGCATTGCTCGACTACCAGGTAACGGGAGCTTTTTCGGAAAACATTACCTTGCGTCGTCCTTTCGGTCAGTTGAACGTCAAAACGCTCGACATGACTGCGATTCCCGCCACCGATCTGAAGCCGACGAAGGTTAAAGTGGCTTTCACGGCCGTTCCGACTTCGTTCGACGCCAGAAAAGGCGAGGTCGGCGCAGCGACGGATGCGGTGGAATATACCGCCGACGTACTCAGCGCCGATGGCGATCTGACGGTCGACTATATCTGGGCGCCCGTTGAGGAGGCTACGCTGGCCGATTTTTCGATGACATTCCTCAACGGCACGATCGAAATTTCGACCAACAGCGACTTCAAGAATATTCCGATCCGCCGCAACTACCGCACCATGGTATCGGGTAATCTGCTGACCAAACAGGGTACGTTCAACGTGACGATCGATCCGGAGTTCTACAAGCCCGACATCATCAACGACTACCCCGAACTGCGTGCCGCACTGGCCAACGGCGGCAGCGTTACCCTGTCGGAAGACGTGACGATCGAGGCGCCGCTGGTTGTGGAAACCGGCAAAACGGTCGAGATCGACCTGAACGGGCATACGATTACGAACGAAACAGATGTGTGGGCCGGAAACGACTGGTCGCTGTTCTCCGTCCGTGGAGGATCGCTTACCGTCAAGAACGGCACGGTAAAGGGTAAGGATAACGATTGTTACGCGTGCGACGTGCAGTACGGAGGAACCCTGATTATCGAAGACGGTATTTTCGTTGGAAATATTTCGGCGGTTTATGTTCATGAAGGCAAGGCCGAAATCAAGGGCGGTACGTTCAGCATTGTCCAGACCGAGACGGATGGAGACCCCTACCGCTTCCTGCTCAATTGTTATGACCCCAACCGTCAGGCTGGCAAGGCTTCTATCGTGGTGACGGGCGGTACCTTCGAGAATTTCAATCCCGCCGACAATGCGGCCGAAGGAGCCGGTACGAACTTTGTGGCCGAGGGCTACAAGGCAGTCAAAACTGCAGAGACCCCTGCGCCGAACGGCACGTTCCAGGTTGTTAAAAATGCAAAAGTGGATAATGCGGATGAACTGATCGGAGCTTTGGCCGATCCCGAGATAGCCAATATCGAGGTTACTTCTGACATCGACCTTTCGACCAAAAGCTCCGAAGAACTTACTTTCAAAGAGCATAAGATCATCGACATCAAGGAAGGTGCGACTCTCCGGCTCGGCAGTGCGAATTTCCTGATGGCCGAAAACGGACTCACGCTGACCGGCAAAGGTACGATCGACAACAGTGCGGCTGCCTCTACGGCCGTAGCCGCCGCTTCCGATGTACACGAACATAAATCGTTGATTCATGTTACGGGAGGCGATCTGCTGATCGACGGCGTCACGCTGATCAACGATCCCGAACACCATTGGCACGGAAATTCCTACAACAGTGCTGCAATCGCCTATTGGAACGATGCGAACATAACTATCCGGAATGCCCGGATCATCTCGGGCGAGTTCACTCTCTGCGGTATGGGGCGTAACGTTGCCAGCGGCGAGATCACTCTTACCGACAGCTACTTCGAGTCCACTTCCTCGAATAAGGATAATGGGCAGCACTGGGCATACGCGATGCGTCTGTACGGTTCGAAAGTGCGGATCGACAACTGCGAGGTCAAGGGTATTCAGGGCGGTGTGTCCATCGAAAGCTGTCAGGATGCCGTAATCAGCGGCGGTAAGTACTATACGGAAAATACGCCGGGACAGAAAGATGCCTTTTATCCGGTGTATATAACCAACGGTGCGAAAGTTACGATTACGGGCGGAGAGTTTTCCGGACCCAACGACTGGTCCGGTTTGGCGATCGAAGGCACCAGTGCGGTCGTATCGGGCGACAATGATGTGGATCTGCCGACGGGGAGCGTGATTCTCCAGGGCGGTAAGTTCAGCGGCAAGGCTTATAATTCCGTGACCAATACCGTTTATGCTCCGGCTGCCGGATATCAATGGCAAGCAATAACAGACGGCAGCAATTTGAAATGGGCCGTTGTCCCTGCCACCCGATAGATGATCTCAAATATAAAACGAACGAAAGATGTCGGAACACCTTTCGATAAAAAATAAACAATCCGCAGGAGCCTGACCGCTCCTGCGGGTACAAAGGAAAAAAGAGAACAAGTTCCTAAAAATCAATTGTAAACCGTTGAGTTACTGCCTCCCTTCCGGGGAATCCGAAAATCTGTGTGGGAGGGATAATTCACTAATACTCAACATTTTATGAAGAAAATTCTACTATTAGCGGGAATGCTGGCAGCATTTACCGCATGCCAAAAGGATGAGGAGCTCGTATCCGACGGAGCAACCTCCCAAACCATTACCGTTACCATCCCGCAAGGGATGCAGACCCGTGCCACGGCGGCAGACTTCGGTGACGGCTCGCAAATCGACCGCTGTCTGCTTCAGATCTACCGGGGCGGCCAGCCCTACGGGGAACAGCAGACCGCAACGGTAACGGACAACACCGCGACGTTCAACTTACGGTTGGTGGCCCAGCAGACTTACGACTTCGTATTTTGGGCCGTCTGTTCGGAGGCCGGCTACGAGACAGATGACCTGAGCGCAATCACACTGGGAACGGATGCAGCCTACACCGGCAACGACGACAAGTTCGACGCCTTCTTCCTCTGCAAGAAAAATTATGAAGTCAGCGAGTCCTTCACGGAGACGTTCACGCTCCGCCGTCCCTTCGGCCAGCTAAACGTGAAGACGCTCGACCTCGCAGCGATTCCCGACAACGCGACCGACCTGATACCCGCGAAGGTTAAGGTGAATTTCACGTCTCTTCCGACCACGTTCAATGCACTGACGGGCGAGGAAAGCGGCACGACTGCCGTGGAATACACGGCCGACGTGCTCAACGCCACCGGCGAGCTGACGGTGGACTACATCTGGGCGCCTGTCGAACAGGCTACGCTGGCCGACTTCAAGATGACGTTCCTCGATGCAGCAGGCAACGAGCTCTCGGCCAACAGCGACTTCAAGAGCATTCCCATCCGCCGCAACTACCGCACCATGGTATCGGGTAATCTGCTGACCAAACAGGGTACGTTCAACGTGACGATCGATCCGGAGTTCTACAAGCCCGACATCATCAACGACTACCCCGAACTGCGTGCCGCACTGGCCAACGGCGGCAGCGTTACCCTGTCGGAAGACGTGACGATCGAGGCGCCGCTGGTTGTGGAAACCGGCAAAACGGTCGAGATCGACCTGAACGGGCATACGATTACGAACGAAACAGATGTGTGGGCCGGAAACGACTGGTCGCTGTTCTCCGTCCGTGGAGGATCGCTTACCGTCAAGAACGGCACGGTAAAGGGTAAGGATAACGATTGTTACGCGTGCGACGTGCAGTACGGAGGAACCCTGATTATCGAAGACGGTATTTTCGTTGGAAATATTTCGGCGGTTTATGTTCATGAAGGCAAGGCCGAAATCAAGGGCGGTACGTTCAGCATTGTCCAGACCGAGACGGATGGAGACCCCTACCGCTTCCTGCTCAATTGTTATGACCCCAACCGTCAGGCTGGCAAGGCTTCTATCGTGGTGACGGGCGGTACCTTCGAGAATTTCAATCCCGCCGACAATGCGGCCGAAGGAGCCGGTACGAACTTTGTGGCCGAGGGCTACAAGGCAGTCAAAACTGCAGAGACCCCTGCGCCGAACGGCACGTTCCAGGTTGTTAAAAATGCAAAAGTGGATAATGCGGATGAACTGATCGGAGCTTTGGCCGATCCCGAGATAGCCAATATCGAGGTTACTTCTGACATCGACCTTTCGACCAAAAGCTCCGAAGAACTTACTTTCAAAGAGCATAAGATCATCGACATCAAGGAAGGTGCGACTCTCCGGCTCGGCAGTGCGAATTTCCTGATGGCCGAAAACGGACTCACGCTGACCGGCAAAGGTACGATCGACAACAGTGCGGCTGCCTCTACGGCCGTAGCCGCCGCTTCCGATGTACACGAACATAAATCGTTGATTCATGTTACGGGAGGCGATCTGCTGATCGACGGCGTCACGCTGATCAACGATCCCGAACACCATTGGCACGGAAATTCCTACAACAGTGCTGCAATCGCCTATTGGAACGATGCGAACATAACTATCCGGAATGCCCGGATCATCTCGGGCGAGTTCACTCTCTGCGGTATGGGGCGTAACGTTGCCAGCGGCGAGATCACTCTTACCGACAGCTACTTCGAGTCCACTTCCTCGAATAAGGATAATGGGCAGCACTGGGCATACGCGATGCGTCTGTACGGTTCGAAAGTGCGGATCGACAACTGCGAGGTCAAGGGTATTCAGGGCGGTGTGTCCATCGAAAGCTGTCAGGATGCCGTAATCAGCGGCGGCAAGTACTATACGGTAAATACGCCGGGAGCGAAAGATGCCTTTTATCCGGTGTATATAACCAACGGTGCGAAAGTCACAATCACGGGCGGAGAGTTCTCCGCAGCCAACGACTGGTCCGGAGGTATGGCGGAAGGTACCAGTGCGGTCGTATCGGGCGACAACGACGCCGGACGGCCAAGCGGAAGCGTAATCCTCAAAGGCGGCAAATTCAGCGGCAAGGCTTACAATCATGTAACCAAGGCTATTTACGAACCGGCCGAGGGCTACAAGTGGCAGGCAATCGCAAGCGGCAGCGATCTGAAATGGGAGGTCGTTGCCGAATAAGAACCGCGGCGGAACGAATAAATCATTAACCGTCAAAGCGTCGGAATATTTTCCGCGCAGAATAAGTAAAGGGACTGTATAACGAGTTTATACAGTCCCTTTGGTCAATGGCTTGAAGTCGGTCCGGAATCCGGAAACTCGGCCGACTCCGTAGCGACGTACCGGCACGGACCGACGGTCTTGAGGAACCATAGGGAATCCGACTCTCTCAACGGATCCAACCGTCTTGTAAGCGGTTATTTGAAACGATGAATCCAAACGCAAAATACGGGAAACGGAACCGTTGCCTTTTCGTTGTCTCATCTTATTATAAAAAATGTAACAGCCCAATTTCTTAGGCTGTTACATCGATCTAAAGGCGTTCTTTTCCCCGAGAATCGCCCGTTTTACGAACCGGTCGAGATTACAGCTTCGGACCGGCGGCTACCAGCTTCTTGCCGGCCTCGTTGCCCTCGAACTTCTTGAAGTTCTTGATGAAGCGCTCGGCCAGATCCTTGGCTTTCTCGTCCCACTGCTTCGCATCGGCGTAAGTATCGCGCGGATCGAGAATATTCGGATCGACGCCCGGCAGCGCGGTCGGAACCTCGAAATCGAAATAAGGGATCTTCTTGGTCGGAGCCTTGTCGATCGAGCCGTCGAGGA
>OLFT01002503.1_pt1 | contig 15686 bp, 8 predicted proteins | sample 1604921 | NCBI WGS metagenome assembly OLFT01 (sample SAMEA3888897, study PRJEB22519) | human gut metagenome | biome: human gut; feature: human-associated habitat; material: faeces | place: Denmark | collected 2013 | reverse complement strand
TCGAAGGAACCCGTCCCGATGTCCCCAATGTTGCCGCCATCTGCACCTATCCCCTATTCGTGGAAACGGTAAAAGAGGCCCTCTCCGCACAGAAGGTAAAGATTGCATCCGTAGCAGGCGGTTTCCCCTCCTCGCAGACCTTCATGGAAATAAAGATTGCCGAAACAGCGATGGCCGTCATGCAGGGGGCCGATGAAATCGATGTTGTCATAAATTTAGGCTATTTCCTCGAAGAAAACTATGACGAACTTACCGAAGAACTTCAGGAGATCAAAGAGAGCTGTCGTAATGCCAAATTGAAAGTCATCCTCGAAACAGGTGCTCTCCAGACACCCGAAAGTATTCAGAAAGCGGCAATTCTCGCCCTCTATTCCGGTGCGGACTTCATCAAGACATCGACCGGGAAAGGCTATCCCGGTGCAACTCCGGAAGCCGTTTACACGATGTGCCAAGTTCTGAAAAAGTACCATTCCATCACAGGAAAGCGTGTCGGTATCAAAGTTGCCGGTGGTATCCGCACGGCAGAAGAGGCTGTCCGCTACTATACCATCGTCAAAGAAGTATTGGGTAACGACTGGTTGAACAAAGACTTGTTCCGCATCGGAGCCAGCAGTTTGGTAGAAGACATCGAACACCGTTTGGGAAAATAAGAAAAGCAACGGGATATTTCTCACAGCCCTATGGTCTTTTCTTCAAAAGACAACGACATAAATTTTGATACGTCCGGGTGTTCCCTCCCGCCACACCCGGATCTACCCTACACAAACACCCGGATGCAGGAACCACCTACATCCGGGTGTCACTGTGTTTATATAAGCAGTTTATTCATCTTTACTCTGTATCTTCCGGAAGTTCTTCCAAGGTGCTATGCACATTCAAGAGAGAGATATCTTTATTTAGCTGTATTTCAAGCAATAATACTTTAACAAAAAGGGGAACATGATGGTATGATAGATGGAAAAGCAACTATCATATCTGAATCAGCTTGATATTCAAAGAATACAAGAAGAAAATGATAGTATGACAGTAAAACGTAAAAACTTATTTACGGCGCTCTATTATGTAATCGGCAAGCAACAGCAATCCTTTGCGTGCTTCCGATTCGGGGAGTGTTTTCAAAACCCCGACCGCTTTATCATGATACTCCAACATCCGCTGTTCGGCATATTCGATGCCGCCATTTGCTTTGGCAAAATCAATCAGCAAGTCTATATTCTCTACAGTAAAGTCTTTTTCATTTATGATACGAAGGCAATGGTCTACTTCTTCTTTCCTACCCGTCTGCAATGCGTGTAACAAGGGGAGCGTTACCTTTCCCTCCCGGATATCATTGCCGGTAGGTTTTCCGATATTCGCTTCTTTAAAATAGTCGAAGATATCATCTTTGATCTGGAAACAGTAACCTAAATATTCGCCGAACTCACGACATTTTTCCACCATTTCACCGGATGCCCCGGCAGAGATGGAACCAATCTCGGAACACGCAGAAAGCAGCATGGCTGTCTTTTTCCGTATCACCTGCATATAGCAGGATTCGTCGATAATACTTTCTTCGGCCGTTTCCAACTGTTTGATCTCCCCTTCCGAAAGATCGCGTCCCAAGTTGGAAACAATACCTATGATTTGTAGATTACCTGTCTGGATAGAACGGATCAACGCGGTGGAAAGGACATAATCGCCCACCAAAACCGAAATACGGTTGTCGAATATGGCATTCAAGGAAGGAACGCCGCGACGCTGTTTTGTCTCGTCGATCACATCATCATGAATCAGTGTGGCAGTATGAAGCAGTTCCAACAGAACAGCCGAATTGATCGTATTATCCGTTACCTGCCCGCATGCTTTAGCGGCCAAAAGTACTAATAAGGGGCGGATATGTTTTCCGCTCGCATTCAGTATCTGGTCAATAGCCGATTGCAAACGATTCGTTTCGCTTCGCAGCGAAGCAGCAAACTCATCATTAAAACGTTTAAACTCTACAGCAACCGGTTGTTCTATTTTACTTCTATCCTTCATAATCGATCCTAAGATGCGCAAAAGTAACAAAAAGTATCGAGTAAGCGAGTTTTTTCGTACATTTACCGACAATTGTCACACTAAAACGTGTTAAAAGAGATGAAGTTATTCCTCATAGATGCATATGCATTGATTTATCGGTCTTACTACGCTTTTATCAAGAACCCGCGTATCAACTCCAAAGGCATGAACACTTCGGCCATCTTCGGTTTTATCAACAGCCTGGAAGATGTCCTGAAACGTGAAAACCCAACCCATATTGCGGTAGGCTTCGACCCGAAAGGTCCGACTTTCCGCCACGAAGCCTACGAACAATACAAGGCGCAACGGCAAGAGACACCGGAAGATATCCGCAAGTCAGTCCCTTTCATCAAAGACATCATAGAAGCCTACAATATCCCGATACTGGAAGTTCCGCGCTATGAGGCCGACGATGTTATCGGCACGGTTGCCAAGCAAGCCGAAAAAGAAGGTTTCGAAGTATATATGATGACACCTGACAAAGACTACGGCCAGCTGGTATCCGAACATATATTCATGTACCGCCCCCGCTTCGGCGGTGACTACGAGATTATGGGCGTACCCGAAGTACTGGACAAATACGGCCTGACATCCGTCGACCAGGTGATCGACCTTTTAGGACTGATGGGCGACAGTTCCGACAACATCCCCGGATGTCCGGGTGTCGGTGAAAAGACCGCCCAGAAATTATTGGCCGAATTCGGAACGATCGAAAATCTTTTGGAGAATACCGACAAGCTGAAAGGCTCCCTTCAAAAGAAGGTCATGGAGAACATGGAGCAGATCCGCTTCTCCAAATTCCTGGCAACAATCAAGACGGATGTACCGATCCGGTTCGATGCTGCCAAATGCATCCGTGAAAAGATGAATGAGGAACGTCTCGTAGAGATTTACACTGAATTAGAATTCAGAACATTTATTAACAGAATGAGCGGAGAGCCGGAAAAAGTCAAAACGGAGTCCAAAACAGCACCGGCGCCAGCAAAAGCCGATACAAGAAAAAAAGCAGCTCCGGCAGGCCCGATTCAAGGCTCGCTCTTTGAAGAATTTGCGACCGAACCTACGGCTGTTCCCAAATATTCGACTCTCGCGAACTTAAAGTCTACTCCTCACACCTATTATCTTGTTGATACAGAGGAAAAAAGAATAGAATTAGGGCGGTTTTTGAACGAACAGGATTTTTTTGCTTTTGACACGGAAACAGATGGTATAGATCCATTGAAGGCCGGATTGGTCGGAATGTCGTTCGCCGTGAAGGAAAACGAGGCCTGGTACGTCCCTGTTCCGGCAGCCCGCGAAGAAGCCGACAAAATTCTTGCCCACTTCTCCCCCGCCCTGCAGAATCCGAAATCTCTCAAGATCGGACAAAATATAAAATTCGACATCCTTGTCGTCCGCAAATATGGAATCCGGATAGCCGGCCCTCTATTCGACACGATGATCGCCCACTACCTTCTGAATCCCGAACTGCGTCACGGTATGGACTACCTCGCCGAAACATACCTTAAATATAAAACAGTACGGATCGAGGAACTGATCGGCCCGAGAGAAAGGAAACAACTTACCATGCGTGACGTCCCGGTTGTCCAAGTAGCCGAATATGCCGCCGAGGACGCGGACATCACGCTCAAGCTGAAAAACTATTTTACCCCCTGTCTGGAAAAAGAAGGACTCGAATCGCTTTTTTATGACATCGAGATGCCTTTAATATATGTATTGGCTGAAATGGAATATACGGGAGTGACGCTTGACACCGTCGCCTTGAAACAATCGTCCGAGGAACTGACGACCGCACTCAAGAAGTTGGAGAAAGAGATCTACGAACTGGCAGGAATGAAGTTCAACATCAATTCTGCCCGCCAGGTCGGCGAAGTCCTTTTCGATCACCTCAAGATAGAAGAGAAAGCGAGGAAGACAAAGACAGGCAGCTATAGCACGAGTGAAGAAATACTGGAAAAAATGCGTTCCAAACATCCCGTCGTGGGAAAGCTGCTCGAATATCGAGGGCTGAAGAAGCTGCTCAGCACCTATATCGATGCCCTACCCGAACTGATCAACCCGGAAACCGGCAAGATCCACACGTCCTACAACCAAGCAGTCACCTCGACCGGCCGCCTCAGTTCCACCAATCCGAACCTGCAAAACATTCCGGTACGCGATGAGTTGGGACGTGAAATCCGGAAAGCCTTTACAGCCGAAAACGAAGACTGTATTTTCTTCTCCGCCGACTATTCGCAGATCGAACTTCGCATCATGGCCCATCTGAGCCAGGATGCCCACATGATAGAAGCCTTCCGCAGCGGAGCCGACATTCATGCCGCCACAGCCGCCAAGATATACGGTATTCCGGTTGAAGAAGTCACTTCCGATATGCGTCGGAAAGCGAAAACGGCCAATTTCGGCATTATCTACGGAATCTCTGTTTTCGGGTTGGCCGAACGGCTGAGCATCCCACGCGCAGAGTCAAAAGAGTTGATCGAAGGATACTTCAAAACCTATCCGGACATCCGTGCATACATGGACGAAAGCATCGAGGTGGCGAAAGAAAAAGGATATGTAGAGACGATTTACAAACGTAAACGTTTCCTACCGGATATCAACTCCCATAACGCAATCGTGCGGGGATATGCCGAACGAAACGCGATCAACGCTCCGATCCAGGGCAGTGCTGCCGATATCATCAAGGTGGCTATGGTCCGCATCTTCAACCGTTTCGAAACCGAGGGTCTGAAAAGCAAGATGATCCTCCAGGTACACGATGAATTGAACTTTAACGTCTACAAAGACGAAATGGAAAAAGTAAAACAAATCGTATTGGATGAAATGGAAAATGCAATCCAACTGCAAGTTCCCCTGATCGCCGACTGCGGTGAAGGGGTGAACTGGCTGGAAGCGCATTAACAAAAACATATAAAGCGTATAAATCATATCATTTATACATTATCTTTGTCGTGAACTTTATTGCAAAGAGTTGCAATATCACATAGTAAAACAGAAGCGTTATCATATTGTCCTTAAGCAAGAAAATCGCCAATTTTTCATCCAGCAAGGACAGTAGACAACAATTGCCTCACGTTTTTTGTATATATATACATAATATATAAACATCAAGCGTGGGCTGTTGTCTATCTGCTGGATAGGTGTTTGGCGATACCTCTTGCTTGGATAGATGGCAGTTCCCACGCTTTTATTATATTTTCCGTCTTAGGGGGACAGATGGAGCAATTGGAAAATTATGTATTTCATATTCCCTGACAATCTTCCGGTATCCGTACAAAAAGCAGCGTTCGAATTCACATCCGGACAGTTCCCCTTGTATCGTTACATAACACCGGATACAGAGATACTGAATCGGGGTATTTCAATCGCTATCCCGGATGAAGCCAGCCACATCCGTTCCATCCGCCTCACGACATCACTGAGCCATTTCACTTACTATTACCCCGAAAAAGGATATAAGATCGCGCAAGGTATCCATCTTCCCCCTTTCCGGGTTCCGGCAGTCGGAGATCTCTATGCAAACGGCGTGATCATACAGGCTGGAGCAGATTCTCCCGGTCAGCATATAGAACCCGATATAGCCCCTTATAAAGGTTCGGTAATGGAGATACGGGAACAGACACTCGATTATTTCGATGCCTTGATCTATTGCGAGTCCATTTCCGAAGGGACCTTAGACAATTGGCATTTGCCGGATATGCTCAATCTGGTATTACTGCACACCAGGCAACGGGAATTCAACATGTTCCTCGCCAAGTATCAAGGAACTTTTTTATACGACGAGGAATACTGGTGCAAAGACAACAGCGTGATCGATCTGGGAGTAGCATTCAATATGGCAAATAGCCGCCTCGCTATATGCCCCAAAAAGGAAAAGCGGCAGGTTCGGGCCATACTGGATTATTAAAAGACTCAAATTCCTCTCCCGCTTATTCGCCCAAACAATATTTTCTATATCCGGTTCGCCTGTATCCGGCAACATAAATACAAAAGATTGTATATCTTTGCAGTCTGGAAACAAAGTTTGAATAAATCATAACAACAAAATAGAATGGCATTACAATGTGGCATCGTAGGACTTCCCAACGTAGGAAAGTCTACTCTTTTCAACTGCTTATCGAATGCAAAAGCACAGTCTGCTAACTTCCCGTTTTGTACGATCGAACCGAATGTCGGCGTGATCACCGTACCGGACGAACGTTTGAACAAACTGGCAGAAATCGAACATCCCCAGCGTGTTATCCCTACTACGGTGGAAATCGTAGACATCGCCGGCCTTGTAAAAGGCGCCAGCAAAGGAGAAGGGCTGGGAAACAAATTCCTTGCCAATATTCGCGAAACAGATGCAATCCTGCATGTACTGCGTTGCTTCGATGACGACAATATTGTTCATGTGGACGGCCGTGTCGATCCGGTTCGCGACAAGGAAATCATTGACACCGAATTGCAGATCAAAGACCTGGAAACCATTGACAGCCGTATTGCCAAAGTGCAGAAACAGGCTCAGACAGGCGGTGACAAGCAGGCTAAAATCGCTTACGAAGTACTTTGCAAATATAAGGAAGCACTGGAACAGGGTAAAAGTGCCCGCACCGTTTCTTTCGATACGAAAGACGAACAGAAGATCGCACACGATCTATTCCTGTTGACCGACAAACCGGTAATGTATGTCTGTAACGTAGATGAAGCAAGCGCAGTCAACGGTAATAAATATGTGGATGCTGTCCGCGAAGCCGTAAAAGACGAAGGAGCTGAAATATTGGTCGTAGCGGCCAAGATCGAAAGCGAGATTGCCGAATTCGACACCTACGAAGAACGCCAGATGTTCTTACAGGAGATCGGTTTGGAAGAATCCGGCGTTGCCCGTCTGATCAAGTCCGCTTACAAACTCCTGAACCTGCAAACATTCCTGACCGCCGGTCCCGACGAATGTCGTGCCTGGACTTTCCATAAAGGATGGAAAGCCCCGCAATGTGCCGGTGTGATCCATACCGACTTCGAAAAAGGCTTTATCCGCGCCGAAGTCATCAAATATGAGGATTATATTTCCTACGGTTCGGAATCTGCTGTAAAAGAAGCCGGAAAGATGAGTGTCGAGGGAAAAGAATATATCGTTCAGGACGGCGATATCATGCATTTCCGCTTTAATGTGTAATTACCTAAAACAAAATACATTATGATTGATAAAACCAGTACAGTATTAATAGTGGCCTTGATAAGTATCTTAGGGCTTACCAGCTGCATACGATACAACGTTGCAGAACCATTAGACCGTTTCAGCAGTCCCGAAATGGGAACTGCCGACGGTAATGAAATAACCGTGACAGCCGGATCGACCTGGTTTGCAGAAGGAGAATATGAGAACTTTATACTTACCGGGCAAGCTCTCACCGGGGAAAATGCGGAAGCGGCCTTGTTGTTCCATCATACCGACGGGAAATCAGGCTATGAGGTAGCATTCCGGAACGGAGCCATCGACGGCACACGTAAAAGCGGCAGCCTCACATCCGTGCGTAACCTCTACCGTTCATTAGCTGAAGACGGGAAGTGGTTCGACTTTGAAATTGCTGTACGCGGGCATAACATAATGATTGCCATAAACGATACGGTAGTAGTATGCTATACCGAACCCGAACACCCCTATCGTACAAAAGAGTATGCCGGGCGCTTGCTCAGCCACGGTTCTATTGCACTAAAAGGTATGAGCGGTGATGTAACCTTTCGTAACCTCAACATGACCCGCTTGAAAAAAGACGCGGTCAATGAGGCAGACACAATGCCACGGATAGACGAACAGAACGATGCTGTGATCCGTTTCCAGCAGCAAAACTTCCCCGTGATAGATTACCACGTGCATTTGAAAGGCGGCCTGACGAAGGAGATGGCGCACGCCATGTCAATGAACTACGGTATCAACTACGGTGTGGCTCCCAATGCCGGTGAGGGTGGCGTAGGCCGTATGCTTGCCGATGACAAGGAAGTGTACGAATACTACAACGAAGTAAAAGACATGCCATTCCTGCGCGGTGTGCAAGGTGAAGGCCGTAAGTGGACAGCCACCTTCTCTCAGAAGGCTTTAGGCGTATTCGATTATCTCTTTACCGACGGAATGACCATTGTGGACCATAAAGGGCGCCTATCAAGGATATACCGCCCCGAAGAGGTACACTACGACGGTGTTACCAAAGAACAATATATGGATCACTTGGTGGACCAGACCGTCAAGATCCTTACCAATGAGCCGGCCGACATCTATGCCAATCCTACCTTCCTGCCGGAAGAGTTGAATGCAGAGTATGCCAAATACTGGACCGATGAGCGTATCGACCGCGTCCTGGATGTATTGAAAAAACATAACATTGCACTCGAAATCAACGCACGCTACAAAATTCCAAGCTTCGACATCATCCGCAAAGCGAAAGAGCGTGGAATCAAGTTCACCTTTGGGACAAACAATGTCGATGCCGATTTCGGCAAACTGGAATATTGCCTGCAAGCCGTCGACGAATGCGGTCTGACAGTAGAAGATCTCTGGTTTCCGACTATGAGCGTACGCGGTACTCGCGAAGTGGTGCTGTATAATAAGTGGTAAAATCTTCTCTTTACAAATAATTTTCATTTTCAGGTGCGCTGTCTATACTTAATCAACAGCACACCTGTTGTTTTATAGATACTCCTATCACATTCTATGGAATATTAGAAAGTGACCAAACTTATCCTCTACAGCAAAGCTGGCCATCTCCTGCTGGACGAACCGTTCAACGGCCTCTCCTATTGCTGCAGAAGAAATACGTATGCACATCACCGAAAGCGCCCGGACAAGAGGCATTATCTTGATAGACCACAATTTCAGGGTAGTGCACAAAATAGTAAACCGCACCCTGCTTCTGGATCAATGCTACCTAAAGAAAACCAAGGAAAAGAAAAAATTAATCTCTTACGGTCATTATCGTCCCGGCTAATTTTAGTATCTTTCAGCGCATATTAATTCTCAATCATTATGAAAACCTGTTGTATGATTCTCTTAGCGGCTTTCACGTCGCTCGCATCCGCCCAACAAAACGACGTAACCAGCATATTGGAAGTACTGGACGTAACAAACGGCAGGCGCACCGTAGTCAAAGAATTCCCCTACCGTGTCGAAGCCCCAAACTGGACACCCGACGGCCAGTGGCTCGTGTATAATAGCGGGGGGAAACTGTACAAACTCTCCCCCGATTCGCCCGGCGAACCTGAAATGATAAACACTGGCTTTGCCACCCGATGCAACAACGACCATGTCATAGCTGCCGACGGCAAGCAGATAGCTATCAGCCACGGGACGAAAGAAGACGGCAAATCACGCATCTATACCCTCCCGATGCAAGGAGGGACACCTCGCTTGATCACCCCGATTGCTCCCAGCTACCTACACGGATGGAGCCCGGATGGACGGCAACTTGCCTATTGTGCCGACCGGAAAGGCAATTATGACATTTACGTTATTCCAGTTGAAGGAGGAGAAGAAAGACAGCTGACGACAGCAGAAGGATTGGACGATGGTCCCGAATATTCCCCTTGCGGAGAATATATCTGGTTCAATTCCGTACGCACGGGTTTGATGCAAGTATGGAGAATGAAGAAAGACGGCTCTGAACAAACCCAGATGACGTTTGACGAAACCCGCAATTCCTGGTTTCCTCATGTCTCACCTGACGGTAAATCCGTTATCTTTATCACTTATTATAAAGGAGATCTGGAACCGGGGCAGCATCTTCCCAATAAGAACGTTGAACTTAGGATTATGCCAGCCACAGGAGGAAAGCCAAAAACATTAGTCAAGTTATTCGGAGGACAGGGCACAATCAATGTCAATTCCTGGGCTCCGGATAGTAAGCACATCGCATTCGTCAGTTACCGCCTCTCCTCTTCTTCATCCAAATAAGCATTCTTGGCGGTGTCAAAACTATTCTACCCCCACGCTTAACGCACCGCCAAGCTTTTACATTATATAGAAAAACATTATTTCTAATAAAAAAAGGAATGCCGTACCGACATTCCCTACCAAACACACATTTACCTCTTATTTCATACCATATTTCTGCATTCCATATTCACCTAATATTTCAAGGCATCTGAGGCACTTTCTAAAAAACTTCTTCATAGCTTCTCTCTTTTTGTTTAAAACGACTCATGCAAAACACACCCGCATTAGTATTGCATAATTATGTTTTACAACACAAAAATAGAGGTAAAACAGATACGTTATTCACCTCAAATGTCTATTTAACATCATTTGTACAAACAGCCGAACAATAAAAAAGCACCTTAGCCTATGATATATTTCGCATGTGGCAACTTACTCACCAGATAAGTAAATGACCATGAACAAATAAAGGTAAGAATGGTCGAAACAGGAACCAAGGCCGGAATAGGTGTTCCAATCCACTGCGCGAACATATAGGAAGGACCGACAAAGAAATAATGCACGCAATACAAGCCAAAACCACATTTGGTCAGATTGGCAAGGGCACGGCAAATAACCGGCGAAGTAATCCGTACTTTCCGTACCAACAAGAAAATGGCTGCCGTCATCAACAATGCGTTAGGCGAACAATAAGTAAAGAACAACTCCATCCCCTCCTCGCTCACGTTCGGATCGGATGTCATATAGCGAAAACCGACTAATGTAATAAAATAGCCAACTAAAAACAGCGGAACCGTCACCGAGAAAGTCTTGCCAAGCGACCAATCCGTTCTTTTCCCTAAATAATGTCCTAACAGCAAATAGCCGTTGAAACCGGCAAAATAATAAAATAGACCGAATGAATTCCATGAGCAGGTTCCGAACTGGTAATGCGAAACAAACTCCGTCAGATAAGGGATAAACAACGAAATAAACCAAAACGCCAGAAACATACGCTTCGCCTTATCCGACGCCTTTTCCACCCATGCGGAAAAGACCGGCATATACAGATAAAGTCCTATCAGCACATAGATATACCACATTGGCGTCGCATAGACCGTAAAGGTTACAGGGATCAAAGCGATCGTCTTCAACGCCTCTACAAACGAGGCCGAAGGGTTCGGTTCCCAAGGGAAAAAGTCCGTCACCAGTTCCGGGCTGCCTCCTATCCACTGGATGAACCAGGGCGCCAGATCAAACAAAACAGACCAGATCAGAAATGGAAACAACACACGTGGAATGCGTTTCTTATAAAAGGCAGAAGCCTCTTGCCTGACCGGCAACAAAAGAAATCCGGTCATCATCACAAAAAGCGGCACACTGGCACGCAGCATGGAGCCATAAACAGAACCCCAGAAATTGAACTCCGGATTGGCACGCGATTCAGGCGAAGCGTTAAACGGATCAGTGCAATGGATGGCAATCACCATCAAGATGGCGACAAGACGAAGAACATCCAGCCAAACAATATGCGGTCTGGCAGTAGTAGTTTGAACAGTGTCCATGATAGAATAAAGATCGTTATGTATTTATTTGTTATTCTTATACTCCGACGGGATCATGCCCGTACACTTCTGGAAAGCCCGCCGGAACGTACTGATCGAATGGAATCCGGAACGTTCGGCAATCTCCTGTATACTGGCATTCGGCTCGGCATCCATCAAGCGCTTGCTTTCCTCGATCCGGAACTGGTTGACATAATCGGAGAACGATTGTCCCAACTCCCGGTTAAACAATTGGGAAAGATAAGAACGGCTGATAGGGAAGATCCGTTGCAAATCCGTCAGACGTAAATCTTCGCGAAGATACGGTTTTTCTCTTTCAAACCATGCACTTACTTCCTCTGCATAGCGTTTACTGAGAACCCTGTGTTCATCATCGTCATTGTCGTCCTCTTGATACGGAAGATCCCATCCGCTTTTAAAAGAATGCTCCAAAACAACTACCTTCAGAAATAGCGCCTTATAAAAGAAATAATACCAAACGAACAACAGGACTGTTTTGTCGATCACATACATCAATGGTGTATTGGTCAGCAATAAGACAAGATAGAAACCATACAGAACAATCAAAATTATCATGGTTTTCCTTAACCATTCCAAATCATATTCTTCCGGATCGGAAACATTCTCTGCTAAAAAAACATTGAAGTCTTTACTGTACCTTGCTATCAGATAAACGGGCAGAATCATATAAAACAAAGTCAGCAGAAAGACTGTCATACGAAGCAAAACATCCATATTCAAGTATTCGAAAACCTCCCTTATTGAATAGTAGGTATGAATTTCACCTCCCGACAAACGATAAGTCAGGTAAGCCAGTCCACCAAAAACAACCGGACTGATAAATAAGAAAAAACGTTTGCAGGTAAGAAACCCGGGCCGTAAGACCTCAATCACATAACAAGCAAGCGTTGCCGTTACCAAAGCACCCATAATCAATATATCCGGATGGAAAGCCTCTTTCGGTTTATGCAGGTAAAGATTCACAGACAACCTTATGGCAGCCAGAAAAGCCCACAAAAACATACCCCACCCTAATATCCTTTTCGCCCGGTTATCACCGGCCCGGAGCAATAGGGTAGCTCCGCCGAAGATACAGAATCCGATGATCTGTAAGCTTAATAAAAACTGAATTTTGTCCAACATAATATATCCCTCGTATCAAGTAAACAAATTGAAGCATTAAATAGTTGATCTGAACCATTAGTAGACAATTTGACGCCTGTAGATAATTTGCACCTTGTGGTTTTATACGATTTCATCATGGTTTTATACCGAATGCACTCTCTACCTCTCCAAACTGACTGATCTTTGCACCTGTAATCACTTCACAAAAATAATACAAAGAATGAATAAATTACTACTATTTATGATGGCGACAGTTTGTATTTTTAGCTGCACAAACGACTACGATCCGGTACTCATTGAAAATTTAGGCATGAAAAAACAACCTTTAAAAATAATCACAAAGGTACTGACTACAAAGTCTCCTAATTTTATACAAGAATTTACAAGAGGATCAGTCATCGGGTTACATGTCGTCTCGGAAAACACCGGTAACATCTACGATAGTAATCCGGACTACAAAAACGTGCGGGCTGAAGCCTTTCTGATACACAACAAGTTGGACTGGCGCCAGTCACCCGAGATTTACCTGAACGAGGAACCGGTCACCGTTTATGCCTATTACCCGTATCAGTCGCAGGTTGATTTCGATCCGGAGAATATCCCGGTCCGCATATCGCCGGATGCTTCCCTGACGAAAGATTACATGTACGGGATACAGGCCAGCGGGCAACGGGCGGTCAACCAGATTTCTCCAGTCGCGTTGCTCAACATGAATCATACGCTTTCACTCCTAAGTTTCCAATTGCGAATGACACCGGAAGCGGAAGGCTGCTTCCTACTCCATGCGATACAGATCGGAAACAAAGCCGGCGGCACGGCTCTCTGCTTCGGGGGTAAGATGAACATTAAAACCGGAAATATCGGCGGATGTGCCGGAACAAATGCCTCCACCCGACTGAAACTGAATACTCCGCTCATGTTGAAAAAGATATCGGACGAGCCGCAACAACTGATGGTAATCCCCACATCGCGTATCAGGACAGACGGAGATGTGGAAGTGCTCTTCACCATCAACGAAACGACATTCAAATATAAAATTCCCGCCAATACGAAGTGGGAAAAAGGAAAAAGATATATCTACAACCTTCTTTTCAACGGTAAAGACATCACACTCGAAAATGTAAGTACCAGCGAATGGCTTCCTGTTGAAGGGAATATGAAAAATACTATTCTGTAATGTAAGTTTTATTTTATGTTCGGTTATGTCAGGTGTAACAGCCGAATATCGCCACTCAAAAGACATATGAAAGCGCCCCGCCCATTTTATCCCTTCTCAACTTATCGCCAACAACACACCTCTATTCAAATTTAACCAGGACGGGGCCGCTTTTCATCTCACTTCTCATTTACAAAAATATTTATGCATGATGAACTTGTAACTGAATGTATCATATCCCATGCACTCGTCAAGCTACGGAACCCCCAATATGTAACTGTTTGAGCACTCACATCTCCTGATACTAGTCTCTTAAATAAACAAGGGCAGTCCATACATTGTGAACTACCCTTGTTTCATTCTATAATCAATAATATTTTCAGGAAAATAATAATTTATCTCTCACTCCGGTCTCTGCCCTTAACGCTCACCAGCTTAGGCCGGAGCAAGCCTGACGGTTAGATCTTGCCTGACGTTCCGGAAGAAGATATGCCGGTTACAGTGTTGCGATCCGATGTTTTAGAAGCGGAGGACGTTGTTTCAGAAGCTATATTTGTAGCAGTCGCAGCAGTTCCTTCTACCTGTTTGTCGACTTCCCAATGGAACGGTTCAAAGGCAGTATTCGGGTCCACCCAAGACGGTTTTTTGGCAGCATAGATAATGAACGGAGCGGCTACCACCACGATAGCGCCGATAATCAGCACGGCAAACCAAACGGTATTGTTACCTGTAGAAATTTGACTGGGCGGAATAAAACTCAGTACGAAGGCAAGCAATGAACCGCAAAAACCAAGGCCGCCGATAAACCACATCAGACCGTTGCCACTCTTACCGATACGGAACGGACGACCGGCTTTCTTCATCCGATAACGCAATGCGATTGCACCAGAGAACATCAGCATATACATAATCAGGTAAAGGATAACTGTCAACTGTGACAAAATCTGATAGAAACTTTGTACGGAAGGCATAACCACGAACAACAAGCTCAGGAATGTAACAGCCAAGCCCTGAACCAGCAGGATATTTTTCTGCACACCCAACTTATTTGTTTTCTGGAAGAACGGAGGCAGATAACCGGCTTTGCCAACGGCAAAGATACCTTTTGACGGACCGGCCACCCATGTCAATACGCCTGCCAACACGCCGAAAGCCAATGCAACTGCGATAACCGGCGACAGCCAAGAAGCATGAATAAACTTAAAATAGTTGTCAAAACCGACCAACAAACTCTGAGTCAAGTTAATGTCCTTCTGCGGGATAATGATACCTAATGCAAATGTTCCCAACACGAAGATCAACACCGTGATCAGCGCACCGATAAACACGGCCTTCGGATAATTGACGGAAGGGTTTTCGACATCTTTCACATGAATACCGCCCATTTCCATACCGGCATAAAAAAGGAAGATACTGGAAGCAAGCACCAGGTTATCGAACTTCGTAAAGTCGGGGAAGAAATTGCTGTGGAAGTCCATGTTGGAATGACCGCCGGAAGCCAGGTACACGATACCTAAGATAATCAACAAGGCAGCAGGGATGATCGTACCGACGATGCCACCCACTTTAGCCACTTTACCTACCCAGCTCAGACCTTTCAAAGAGATAAACGTAGCGAGCCAGTAAATAATCAATACGACAACCAGCGTATACATTTTGTTTGAAGCCAGCGTCATATCGTGCGCATCGTTCATCCCAATAAAGGCGATGGATACAGCACCGAAAGTCAATACGGTCGGATACCAGATCGTACTCTCGATCCATTGTACCCAGATAGCCAGGAAACCCCATTTCTTTCCATAGGCCTCTCCTACCCATCGGAATACCCCGCCCTGTTTATCCTGGAACATGGCAGCCAACTCAGCTGCCACCAACGAGGTAGGAATTAAGAACACGATTGCCGCAAACAGATAATAAA
>OLFT01002488.1_pt1 | contig 15776 bp, 8 predicted proteins | sample 1604921 | NCBI WGS metagenome assembly OLFT01 (sample SAMEA3888897, study PRJEB22519) | human gut metagenome | biome: human gut; feature: human-associated habitat; material: faeces | place: Denmark | collected 2013 | reverse complement strand
TTAAGCTGAATCGTTTACAAATATAATCGTCCAGCCCCTGAGATTTCAACAGGCCTGGAATTTTATAAATGGAATCGACGTCTTTCAGAGAAATAACAGCCTTTTCCGGAACGTTACAGAACAAAGCAATTTTCGCCCGTTCGTTGGCCGGAACAGCGCGATCGGAGCGGCAGATCAGGATGTCAGGCTGGATACCGATGGAGAGCAGCTCTTTCACGGAGTGCTGAGTCGGTTTGGTTTTGACTTCGCCCGCGGCGGCCATGTACGGCACCAGAGTCAGGTGCATAAACAGGGTATGCTCGCGGCCAATCTCTACCGCCATCTGACGAATGGCTTCGAGGAACGGCAGGGATTCGATATCGCCGACGGTACCGCCGATCTCCACCAGCACCACGTCATGGCCTTCGCCGCCCGCCAGCACACGCTCTTTGATAGCGTTGGTGATGTGCGGGATAACCTGAACGGTCGCGCCCAGGTAGTCGCCACGGCGCTCTTTGCGCAGCACGTCAGAGTAGATACGGCCGGTGGTGAAGTTGTTGCGGCGAGTCATCTTGGTACGGATGAAACGCTCGTAGTGGCCCAGGTCCAGATCGGTTTCTGCGCCGTCTTCAGTAACGAACACTTCCCCATGCTGGATTGGGCTCATGGTGCCCGGATCGACGTTGATATACGGATCCAGTTTCATGATGGTCACGTTGAGACCACGGGCTTCAAGAATGGCTGCCAGGGAGGCTGCGGCAATGCCTTTACCCAGAGAGGATACGACCCCGCCGGTCACAAAAATATAGTTCGTTGTCATGCTGAACCTGAGAAGTTAGGGTAAAACGATGGAATAACCAGGACGGGAAAGTAGTATACCCGAACATGCGTGACGCCACAAACTTTCATTCTTCCCCTCCCCTTCGTTCTTCAAGTTGCACCTGTGTTGCGACCCGAACAACTCGAAGAGGCAGGCTACATGGTGTTTCAACGACATAACGGAAAGAGAAAATAGACGCTTTTGGCGAAATGTTTTTGACGTAAATCAAGCGCTTGTTATTTATAAAATCACACAAATCGCGCTTGATCACGAAAACTCGTTAGAGATCAGTTTCCTGGCGTTTTACCTGTTGCCATACTTCTTCCATGGTATCGAGGTCGACGCCGGTCATTTCCAGGCCGCGGGCAGCGACAATGCGCTCGACTTCGCGGAAGCGGCGCTCGAATTTGAGGTTCGCCTTCTGCAGCGCCACCTCGGCTTTGACCCCTAAATGGCGGGATAAATTCACCGTGGCGAACAGCAGATCGCCCACTTCCTCTTCCAGTTTCGCTTCATCCACCACCGCCTGCTGCGCTTCATGCATCACTTCATCAATTTCTTCATGCACCTTGTCGAGCACCGGGCCCAGCGAGGTCCAGTCAAAACCGACCGCCGAGCAGCGACGCTGGATTTTATGCGCGCGCATCAGCGCCGGCAGGCTATGCGGAATGTCGTCCAGCGCTGAGTGCTGGGCTTTTTCCGCCCGCTCCGCGCTTTTGATCTGCTCCCAGCGGGCCAGGACTTCGCTGCTGTTTCCCGCGGTGGCATCAGCGAAGATATGGGGATGGCGGCGCTCCAGCTTGTCGCTGATGGCGGCGCAGATATCGTCAAAGTTAAAACGTCCCTCTTCCTGCGCCATCTGCGCATAGAACACCACCTGGAACAGCAGATCGCCCAGCTCACCGCGCAGGTCGTCAAAATCCTCTCGCGAAATGGCGTCCAGCACTTCATAGGTTTCTTCGAGGGTATAGGGGGCGATGGTGGCAAAGGTCTGCTCTTTATCCCACGGGCAGCCGTTTTCCGGGTCGCGCAGGCGGCGCATGATGCCGAGCAAGCGGTCGATTTGGGTCATGTGACAATCCTGGAAATGTAAAAAATAGTCGGCCGGATAAGGCGTTTCGACCTTATCCGACGTGGCGAAATTGCCGGATGGCGGCTTCGCCTTATCCGGCCTGGAGACGAATTAACCGCCGTGCAGACGGCGCGCGTCAATGACATCGGGCACCTGGTTCAGCTTACCGAGCACCCGGCCCAGCACCTGCAGGTTGTAAATCTCGATGGTCATATCGATGGTGGCCAGCTGCTGACGGGTATCGCTGCGGCTGGCAACGCCCAGCACGTTCACCTTCTCATTGGCGAGGATGGTGGTGATATCGCGCAGTAACCCGCTGCGATCGTTCGCCTCCACCCTGACCACCAGCGAATATCCGGCCGAGTAGCTTTCGCCCCATACCGCATCGACGATGCGCTCCGGGGCATGCGACTGCAGTTCAGCGAGCTGATCGCAGTCGGCGCGATGCACGGAAATCCCGCGCCCCTGGGTGATAAAGCCGACGATCTCATCGCCCGGGATCGGCTGGCAGCAGCGGGCAATATGGTGCATCAGATTGCCAACCCCTTCCACCACCACCCGGCCATTGTCCTTGGTGCGGTTCTGCGGAGCATAGGTTTTCTGCTGCAACTGCTTCAGCGCTGCCGCATCCTGCTCGGCGGCGCTCGGTTTATTGAACTGCGCCTGCAGGAAGTTGACCATCTGGTTGAGGCGGATATCGCCGCCGCCGATGGCCGCCAGCAGTTCATCGAGCTCGTTGAAGTTGTAGCGCGGCAGCAGGTGCTTTTCCGCATCCTTCAGGCTGATGCCCAGATGCTCCAGCTCGTCGTCAAGGATCTGTCGGCCGGCAAGAATGTTCTTGTCGCGGTCCTGCTTACGGAACCAGGCGTGAATTTTGGAGCGTCCGCGGCTGGTGGTGACATAGCCGAGGTTAGGGTTGAGCCAGTCGCGGCTCGGGTTCGGCTGCTTCTGGGTAATGATTTCGATCTGATCGCCCATCTGCAGCTGATAGGTGAACGGCACGATGCGGCCGCCAATTTTAGCGCCGATGCAGCGATGACCGACGTCGCTGTGGATATGGTAGGCAAAATCGAGCGGCGTCGACCCCGCCGGCAGGTCCACCACGTCGCCTTTCGGCGTAAAGACATACACCCGGTCGTCAAAGACCTGGCTGCGCACTTCGTCGAGCATTTCGCCGGAGTCGGCCATCTCTTCCTGCCAGGCAATCAGCTTGCGCAGCCAGGCGATACGGTCCTCATAGCCGCGGCCGCCGCTGGTCCCCGCTCCCGCGCCCTCTTTGTACTTCCAGTGCGCGGCCACGCCCAGCTCGGCGTCTTCATGCATCTGCCGGGTGCGGATTTGAATCTCCACGGTCTTGCCGCTCGGCCCCAGCACCACGGTATGGATAGACTGGTAGCCGTTGGGTTTCGGGTTGGCCACATAGTCATCGAACTCATCCGGCAGGTGACGGTAGTGGGTATGAACGATCCCCAGCGCGGCATAACAATCCTGCAACCGCTCGGCCACGATGCGCACCGCGCGTACATCAAACAGCTCGTCAAAGGCGAGGTGTTTTTTCTGCATTTTGCGCCAGATGCTGTAGATATGCTTCGGCCGACCATAGACCTCGGCCTTGACCCCTTCGGCTTTCATTTCTGCCCGCAGGTGGCCGACGAACTCGTCGATATAATGCTCGCGGTCGATACGGCGTTCGTGGAGCAGTTTGGCAATGCGCTTGTACTCTGCCGGATGCAGGTAGCGGAAGCAGTAATCTTCCAGTTCCCACTTCAGCTGGCCGATACCTAAGCGGTTAGCCAGGGGAGCATAGATATTGGTGCACTCTTTAGCCGCCAGCACCCGCTCATCTTCCGGCGCGTCCTTGACCTCGCGCAGATGCGCGATACGTTCGGCAAGCTTGATAACCACGCAGCGGAAATCGTCAACCATCGCCAGCAGCATGCGGCGAATGTTATCCACCTGCTCGGAAGATACCGAGTCGGTATGAGTGGCTTTCAGCTGACGGATGGCGGCCATGTCCCGTACCCCGTGAATCAGGGTCACGACCGATTTACCCACGCTCTCCTGCATGGCCTCTTCGCTGACGACTTCGCCGTCGGCCAGCGGGAACAACAGCGCCGCGCGCAGGGTATCGATATCCATACTCAGGGTGGAGAGGATCTCCACCATTTCGACGCCCCGCCACAGCAGCAGGTCCGCCAGCGGGTGTCCTTGCGTTTTTTCGCGACAATAATCCCAGGTTTCGGCTAAGCGCTCACACGACTGCTGGCTGGAAATCCCCAGACTCGCGATCCATTTCTTCGGGTCAAATTCACCAGCTTTATTAAGATGTGCACTTCTTACCGCAACCATTGTCCTCTCCTTAAGGGACCGGCCTGCCGAAGTCGGCAAGCCTCAACTTTCTACATGTCATCCTGCAGGTCGCGTCAGCATTGATGGCCGGGGCGGCTCTTCTGCGACGTTGTGAATGACCTTATGTAAGCCTGCGCTCAAACAACACCATTGATTCCAGATGACCGGTATGCGGGAACATATCCAGCATCGCCAGGCGTTGAATCTGATATCCAGCCTGCAACAGGGTTTCGCTGTCTCGCGCCAGCGTCGCCGGGTTGCAGGAAACATACACCACCCGCCGCGGCGCCAGTTTTATAATATGCGGCATCACGCCCGGCGCGCCGGCGCGGGCCGGGTCCAGCAGCACTTTATCAAAGCCATGCTTCGCCCAGGCCTGGCGGGTGACATCCTCTTCCAGATTTTCATGGAAGAAGGTGACATTTGATAAACCATTGAGGGCGGCGTTTTCCCGCCCCTTCGCCACCAGCGCCGGCACCCCTTCCACCCCAACCACGTGGGCGGCGCGAGTCGCCAGCGGCAGGGTAAAATTGCCCATCCCGCAGAACAGATCCAGCACCCGGTCCTCCGGCTGCAGATCCAGCCACGCCAGCGCGGTACGCACCATCTGCTGATTCACGCCGTCGTTGACCTGGATAAAATCCCGCGGACTGAACACTAAGCGTAGTCCGTCTGAGGTATACCATGGCGCTTCGCCGTGAATATGTTCCAGTATCTCGCTTTGCGGCGCGAGGTACAGGGAAAGACCGTGAGTTTGCGAAAAACGTTCCAGTTTTTCCCTGTCAGCCGCCGGCAGCGCAGCGGTATGGCGCAGCACCATCAGTGGGCCGTTGTCCGCCAGCACCAGCTCGACGTGGCCAAGATGGCGTAATGCGCTCAGCGCGCTTAAGCACTCGCGCACGGCGGGCAGCAGCGCCTCAAGTTGGGGCACCAAAACAGGGCACTGCACCACATCGACGATCGCTTTATCGCTGGCCTGACGAAAACCCATCTGCAATTGTTGGGTCTTTGGCTGATAATTCAAGCTTAAGCGCGCGCGCCGGCGATAGCCCCACGGCTCGCCGGCGATGATCTCATCCACCTCGCGCTTCATCAGGCGCGCCAGCGCGGCGCGTTTACTTTGCTGCTGAAGCGTGATGCTGGCATGCTGCTGTTGGCAGCCGCCGCAAACGCCAAAATGGGGGCAGCGCGGCGCCTGGCGCTGCGGGCTGTCGGTCAGACGGCGTTTCACCTGGGCGCGGGCGTACTGCTTTTTGTCTTCCACCAACACCACCTCAGCCTGCTCCTGCGGCAGCACGCCGCCGACGAACAGCGCTTTCCCCTGGTGGCGGGCCACGCCCTGGCCAAAGGGATCGAGGTCGTTGACTGTAACGGTTATGATCTGGCGCGTCGTCACACGCCGTTTTGCAGAGTAGAATTGCGCCATCGTAGAGAGTTGTCTCAATCAAATAAAACGAGCTCGTTCAGAGCGGCAGCGCCGCGAGGCGCACCGACGCGCACCGAACGATGATGTCTATATTCTCCCATAATGGAACCGCATGACCAACTACAGCCTGCGTGCTCGCATGATGATTCTGATTCTGGCGCCAACCGTCCTGATAGGGCTGTTGCTCAGTGTTTTCTTTGTCGCTCACCGTTATAACGACCTGCAACGTCAGCTGGAGGACGCCGGCACCAGCATTATTGAGCCGCTGGCGGTCTCCAGCGAATATGGCATGAATCTGCAAAACCGCGAATCTATCGGCCAGTTGATCAGCGTTCTGCATCGTCGCCACTCGGAGATCGTGCGGGCCATCTCGGTGTACGATTCGCATAACCGCTTGTTTGTCACCTCCAATTACCAGCTCAACCCCAGCGACCTGCAGATCCCGAAGGGCGAAGCGTTTCCCCGTCGTCTCAGCGTCATCCGCGACGGCGACATGATGATCCTGCGCACGCCGATCGTCTCGGAAAGTTATTCGCCGGATGAATCCCCGGAATCCGATGCCAAAATGCCGGGCAATATGCTGGGCTACGTCGCGCTGGAGCTGGATCTCAAATCGGTGCGCCTCCAGCAGTACAAAGAGATTTTCATCTCCAGCGTGATGATGCTGTTCTGCATCGGCATCGCGCTGATCTTCGGCTGGCGCCTGATGCGCGACGTCACCGGCCCTATCCGCAATATGGTCAACACCGTCGACCGCATCCGCCGCGGACAGCTGGACAGCCGCGTCGAGGGCTTTATGCTCGGCGAACTGGATATGCTGAAAAACGGCATCAACTCGATGGCCATGTCGCTGGCGGCGTACCATGAGGAGATGCAGCACAACGTCGACCAGGCGACCTCCGATCTGCGGGAAACCCTTGAGCAGATGGAGATTCAGAACGTCGAACTGGACCTGGCGAAAAAGCGCGCCCAGGAGGCGGCACGCATTAAGTCTGAATTCCTGGCCAATATGTCCCACGAACTGCGCACCCCGCTCAATGGGGTGATCGGCTTTACTCGTCTGACGTTGAAAACCGATCTCAACGCCACGCAGCGCGACCACCTGACCACCATCGAACGCTCGGCCAATAATCTGTTGGCGATCATCAACGACGTGCTCGACTTTTCCAAGCTGGAAGCCGGGAAGCTGATCCTGGAGAGCATTCCGTTCCTGCTGCGCACCTCGCTTGATGAGGTGGTCACCCTGCTGGCGCATTCCGCGCACGATAAAGGGCTGGAGCTGACGCTGAACATTAAGAACAACGTGCCGGATAACGTCATCGGCGACCCGCTGCGTCTGCAGCAGATTGTGACCAACCTCGTAGGCAACGCCATCAAATTTACCGAGCACGGTAATATCGATGTGCTGGTGGAGCAGCGGGCCATCAGTAATTCGCGGGTGCAGATCGAAATTCAGATCCACGATACCGGCATCGGCATCCCCGAGCGCGACCAGTCCCGGCTGTTCCAGGCCTTCCGTCAGGCCGATGCCAGTATTTCACGCCGCCACGGCGGCACCGGACTCGGGCTGGTGATCACCCAGCGTCTGGTTAAGGAGATGGGCGGCGATATCTCGTTCCACAGTCAGCCAAACCGCGGCTCTACCTTCTGGTTCCATATCAGCCTCGATCTCAACCCGAACGCCATTCCGGATACGCTGAATACCGACGGGCTGGCGGGCAAGCGTCTGGCCTATGTGGAAGCCAACGCGACGGCGGCGCAGTGCACGCTGGAGATGCTGGCCGCCACGCCGCTGGAGGTGATTTACAGCCCCACCTTCTCTGCGCTGGCGGAAGCCCAGTACGACATTCTGCTGGTCGGTATTCCGGTCTCAATGCGCGATTTGTCGCCGCACCGGGAAAAATTAGCCAAAGCCTGCGCGATGTCAGATAACGTACTGCTGGCTCTGCCATGTCATGCCCAGGTCAGCGCCGAAGCCCTGAAGCGCGATGGCATCGCCGCCTGCCTGTTGAAACCGCTCACCACCACCCGTCTGCTGCCGGCGCTGGTGGCCACCCATCATGCGACGGCCTCCTCGCCGTTGACCCAGGCCGACAGCCATAAGCTGCCGATGACCGTGATGGCCGTCGACGACAATCCGGCAAACCTGAAGCTCATTGGCGCCCTGCTGGATGACCTTGTGCAGCAGGTGATCCTCTGCGACAGCGGCCAGCAGGCGGTGGACAAGGCCAAGCAACTGCAGATGGATCTGATCCTGATGGATATTCAGATGCCGGATATGGACGGCATCCGCGCCTGTGAGCTTATCCATCATTTGCCGCATCACCAGCAAACGCCGGTTATCGCCGTCACCGCGCACGCCCTGGAGGGCCAGCGCGAGAAGCTACTGAGCGCCGGCATGAACGACTATCTGGCGAAGCCGATCGAAGAAGAGAAACTGCACGCCCTGCTGCTGCGCTATCAGCCTGGAGTACACAGCATCGCCCCGGCGGCGATACCGCCCGCAGAGCCAGTCATCGACCATAACCAGACGCTCGACTGGCAGCTGGCGCTGCGTCAGGCGGCGATGAAGCCGGACCTGGCGAGGGAGATGCTGCAGATGCTGATCGCTTTTATGCCGGAGGTGCGTAACAAAGTGGAAGAGCAACTGGTCGGCGAGCAGCCGGAAGGGCTGGTGGATCTGATCCACAAACTGCACGGCAGCTGCAGCTACAGCGGCGTGCCGCGGCTGAAAAAGCTCTGCCACACTCTGGAGAGCCAGCTGCGCGCAGGCACCGCCGCCGAGGATCTGGAGCCGGAGCTGCTTGAGCTGTTGGATGAGATGGATAACGTGGCGCGCGAAGCCTGCCGGATGGGGGGCTAAAACCACAGGGCTTCCCGGCCTGCACCCGGCTCGCCAGGCATCGCGCCGCCGGGCAAGGAGAGCGGACACGGAGCCGCTTTTATGCCGGGCGGCGGCGACGCCTTGCCCGGCCTACGGTCCGTGCAGCCTGCCGTTAATTTACCCGCTTGCGCTGCGGAAACTGCCGGTGCTGGCGACTTCAACATCGCTTAGACATTCCCGGGAGGCCGCGCCAGCCGGGATACCTCAATTACAGCTTACCGCCCATCTGCAAAACCGCGGCGACGTTTCGCGCCGTCATCCGCAGGTTGGCGGCGGCATTGGCCAGCGCTTCATCCAGCGTGCAGATGGTGTACAACACGCTGAATACCGCATCCAGCCCGTGCTGATGCACGACGCCGACATCGGCGGTAAGGCTGCCGGCAATCCCGATCACCGGTACGTTAAATCGCTTCGCCACCCGGGCCACTCCCACCGGCACCTTGCCGTGGATAGTCTGACTGTCGATACGTCCTTCGCCGGTGATCACTAAATCAGCATCCGCCACCCGCTCCGCCAGCTGCAGCGCATCGGTGACAATCTCAATGCCCGGGCGCAGTTGAGCGCCACAAAACGCATACAGCGCCGCGCCCATCCCGCCCGCCGCGCCGCCGCCTTCCAGGCTCAGCACGTCGCAATCTAAATCACGGGCGATGATCCGGGCATAGTGCCGCAGGCCGCTGTCAAGCCGGTCGATCATCTGCGCCGTCGCTCCTTTTTGCGGGCCGAATACCGCGCTGGCGCCCTGCGGGCCGGTCAACGGGTTGGTGACATCGCAGGCCACGTCAATCCGACAATCTGCCAGCCGTGGATCAAGCTCGCCAAGATCGATGCGCGCCAGCGTCTCCAGCGCACCGCCCCCTGGCGCGATTTGCTGACCGTCGGCGGTCAGCAATTTCGCCCCCAGCGCCTGCGCCATGCCGGCGCCGCCGTCATTGGTCGCGCTGCCGCCAATGCCAATAATGATCTGCCGCACGCCAGCGTCCAGCGCATGGCGAATCAGCTCCCCGGTGCCCCAGGAGGTGGTCAGCAGCGGGTTACGCTGCGCCGGGGGAACGCTTTCCAGCCCGCTGGCCGCCGCCATTTCGATAAAGGCGCACTGGCGATCGCCGGACAGCCCATAAAATGCCTCTACCGGCTCCCCCAGCGGCCCGGTCACCGTCAGCGGCACCTGATGCCCGCCGGTCGCCGCCACCATGGCTTCCACCGTCCCTTCCCCACCGTCGGCAACCGGCAGCCTGACATATTCCGCGTCAGGATAAATCTCGCGAAAGCCTTGCTCTATCGCACTGGCTACTTCCAGCGCGGTCAGGCTCTCCTTCCAGGAATCCGGTGCGATCACTATTTTCATCTGCAGTCCTTACTTTGAGCTAACCCCTGTCGCTATCGCGCAATGCCGGCCCCCGCAGAGGCCAGCGGCCTTTTAGCGCACCATGCATGGACGCTTGTTGTCAAAGGTCCAGCCCGGGATCAGGTACTGCATCGCCATCGCATCGTCGCGGGCGCCAAGGCCATGTTTCTTATATAGCTCATTTGCCTGCATTACGCGGTCCATATCCAGCTCAACCCCCAGACCCGGCGTGCTCGGCACCTGCACCATTCCGCCTTTAATTTCAAACGGTTGTTTGGTCAGACGCTGGTTGCCCTCCTGCCAGATCCAGTGGGTATCGATAGCGGTGATCTTGCCCGGCGCCGCAGCCGCGACGTGAGTGAACATCGCCAGCGACACGTCGAAGTGGTTATTGGAGTGCGAACCCCAGGTCAGGCCGAATTCATGACACATCTGCGCCACGCGAACCGACCCCTGCATGGTCCAGAAGTGCGGGTCCGCCAGCGGGATATCCACCGACTGCAGGGAGAGCGTATGGCCCATCTGCCGCCAGTCGGTGGCGATCATATTGGTGGCGGTCGGCAGGCCCGTCGCGCGACGGAACTCCGCCATCACTTCGCGGCCGGAGAAGCCCTGCTCAGCGCCGCACGGATCCTCAGCATAGGCCAGCACTCCCTTCAGCTGCTTGCCAATCTGAATGGCTTCTTCAAGCAGCCAGGCGCCGTTCGGATCGAGGGTCACGCGGGCATTCGGGAAGCGCTTCGCCAGGGCGCTGATCGCTTCGGCTTCTTCAAAACCGGCCAGCACGCCGCCCTTCAGCTTAAAGTCATTGAAACCATATTTTTCATAGGCCGCTTCCGCAAGGCGGACCACCGCATCCGGCGTCATTGCCTCTTCATGGCGCAGGCGATACCACTCGCACTGTTCATCCGGCTGGCTCTGATAGGCCAGCGGCGTGGCGTGGCGGTCACCGATAAAGAACAGGTAGCCCAGCATTTCAACTTCGCTGCGCTGTTGCCCATCGCCGAGCAGCGAGGCGACGTTGACCCCAAGGTGCTGGCCCAGCAGGTCCAGCAGCGCCGCTTCGATCCCGGTCACCACGTGGATGGTGGTGCGCAGGTCAAAGGTCTGCAGGCCGCGGCCGCCGGCGTCACGGTCGGCGAACTGATTGCGCACCGCGCCGAGCACGTTTTTATACTCGCCCAGCGTTTTGCCCACCACCAGCGGAATGGCATCCTCCAGAGTCTGGCGAATTTTTTCGCCTCCCGGAATTTCACCGACGCCGGTATGGCCGGCGTTATCTTTAATAATCACGATATTGCGGGTGAAGTACGGAGCGTGGGCCCCGCTCAGATTCATCAGCATACTGTCATGGCCGGCAACCGGGATCACCTGCATGGTGGTGACAACGGGCGTGGAAGAGAAAGTCGTCATAGCATCATCCTTTTGTAATTAGTGGCGGCCGAAAACAGGACGTTTGCGGTCGAATGTCCAGCCGGGGATCAGGTACTGCATCGGGCCCGCGTCGTTGCGCGCGCCGCCCGGCAGCGCTTTATAGGCCTCATGGGCTCTGCGCACCTGCTCCCAGTCAAGTTCCACGCCGAGTCCCGGCGCGTCTGGCACGGCAATCTTGCCGTTAATAATCTGCAGCGGATTTTTGGTCAGGCGCACGTCGCCTTCCTGCCAGATCCAGTGGGTGTCGATGGCGGTGGGATGACCCGGCGCGGCGGCGCCGACGTGGGTAAACATCGCCAGGGAAATATCAAAATGGTTGTTGGAATGGCAGCCCCAGGTAAGCCCCCAGTCGTCGCACAGCTGCGCCACTCGTACCGCGCCGGAGAGCGTCCAGAAGTGCGGGTCCGCCAGCGGAATATCGACGGCGTTGAGCATCACCGCATGACCCATCTCGCGCCAGTTGGTGGCGATCATATTGGTGGCGACCGGCAGCCCGGTGGCGCGGCGGAACTCGGCCATCACCTCCCGGCCGGAGAAGCCCTGCTCGGCGCCGCACGGATCTTCGGCGTAGGTCAGAACATCCTGCAGCCCTTTGCACAGGGCGATCGCCTCATCCAGCAGCCAGGCGCCGTTAGGATCGACGGTGATGCGCGCGTCCGGAAAGCGCTTTTTCAGCGCCCGGGCGGTGTCAATTTCCTGCTCGCCGGGCAGCACGCCGCCCTTCAGCTTAAAGTCTTTGAAACCGTAGCGATCCTGAGCGGCTTCCGCCAGGCGCACCACCGCTTCGCTGCTCAGCGCCTGCTGGTGGCGCAGGCGATACCATTCGTGATCGCCCGGCGTATGGTCCAGATAACCCAGGTCGGTTTTCTGCCGATCGCCGATATAGAACAGGTAGCCCAGCACGGTGACGGCATCACGCTGCTTACCCGGGCCCAGCAGCTCGCAGACTGGCACATTGAGCACCTTGCCGAGCAGGTCGAGCAGCGCGGCCTCCAGCGCCGCTACCGCGTTGACTTTCAGTTCGAAGGTCCATGCCCCTTTGCCAAAGGTGTCGAAATCCGCCGCCTGATTGCCTTTGTGCACCTGCTGCACCACGCGATTGAGACGGGCGACCTCCTGACCTACCACCTGCGGGATCGCCGCCAGCAGCGTCTGGTAGATGACCTCTCCGCCAGGGGCTTCTCCCACGCCGGTGTTGCCGGCGTTATCGGTCAATACCACGATATTGCGGGTAAACCAGGCGTTGTGCGCCCCGCCGATGTTCAGCAGCATGCTGTCGTGCCCGGCCACCGGAATGACCTTCATCTCTGTAATAATCGGGCTGGATTGGGTAGTCATGATTAACGCCCCGCGACAGGTTTCAGTTCGATGCGTTTGATATCGCCCACCAGCACCAGGTAGCTCAGCACCGCCACCAGGGCATGAATGCCGACGTAAACCAGCGCCCCGTTGAACGAGCCGGTGGTGCCGACGATATAGCCGATAGCGATCGGGGTGACGATACCGGAGATATTGCCAAACATGTTGAACAGACCGCCGGAAAGACCGCTAATCTCTTTCGGCGCGGTATCCGCCATCACCGCCCAGCCAAGCGCGCCGATCCCTTTGCCGAAGAAGGCCATCGCCATAAAGCCAATCACCATCCACTCCACGTTGACATAGTTACACATCAGCATGGTCATGGAGAGCAGCATCCCCAGCACAATCGGCGTTTTGCGGGCAATGTTCAGCGAGCCGGTGCGGCGCATTAACCAGTCAGAGATCACCCCGCCCAGCACCCCGCCGACGAAGCCGCACACCGCCGGAATGGAGGCGACAAACCCCGCTTTAAGGATCGACATGCCGCGCGCCTGCACCAGGTAAACCGGGAACCAGGTGATAAAGAAGTAGGTCAGGGCGTTAATGCAGTACTGACCGATATAGATGCCGATCATCATCCGCGATCCGATCAGCTGCTTGATCTGGCCCATTTTGACGCTGAAAGGCACCTTCTGCGCGCTGCTCTTTTGATCCATGTTGATCAGGGCGCCGCCTTCGGCGATATATTCCAGTTCCTTCTTGTTTACCCCCGGATGGTTGTTCGGATCGTGGATCACTTTCAGCCAGACAAAGCTAATCACAATCCCCAGGCCGCCCATAAAGAAGAAGACGTGCGACCAGCCCACCTCATGCGTCAGCCAGCCCATGATCGGCGCGAAGATAACGGTGGCAAAGTACTGGGCGGAGTTAAAGATCGCCACCGCCGTGCCGCGCTCCTGCGCCGGGAACCAGGCGGCCACGATACGGCTGTTACCCGGGAATGACGGCGATTCGGCCAGGCCAACGAGGAAGCGCAGGGTAAACAGCGCGACGATAATGCCAAAGCCGCTGAAGATGTCGACGAAGCCCTGCAGCAGGGTAAACATCGACCAGATGAAAATCGACCAGAAATAGACGCGCTTCGAACCGAAGCGGTCGAGCAGCCAGCCGCCCGGGATCTGGCCGATGACATAAGCCCATGAGAACGCGGAGAAGACATACCCCATTCCCACCGGATCCAGGCCGATATCTTTGGCCATTTCCGAACCTGCGATCGACAGCGTCGCCCGGTCGCCATAGTTAAAAGAGGTGACGATAAACAGCATCACCACTATCCAGTAGCGGGCGTTGGTGCGCTTTTCAGCCGCCGTCGCCGCCTGACTTAATGAACTCATTGTTGTACTCCTGAATCATAGCGTTTAGCTACGTTCATTCTGAACAGCACAACCTGTAGGGTAATCAGAATGACGTGGTCGTGTTTTGATAGTTGTCGTTATATCTGGCACTGCATTTATCACTGGCTGGAGCAGTATATGAAGAGGCACACCGCGGCTCACCGTGCATCTACACAGCTTTTACGCCGCTATTGCAGGTGGTTTATGGCGTATGCCTGAAAGAATGGGGGGAAGTTCACGGAAATGAAAAACCAGCGCCGCGGGTGGTCAAAAGCGCAGCAATAAGAGCCGGAGTGTGAAATACCTCTCTTGACCCGGTGAAACCGGCTGGCTTAACCCATGATATTGCTAAGGATATTGTGCATTTGCCTGAAGGCGTGCCGCCCGGAAAGGGATACACTTTTGCTGTCCGCGTATCTGGCCGCGACACCTTGAAAGGGCGCCCTCTGCGTAGGGAGAGGGCAGCGCTTTTATTCCAGCAGGGTAGCCCACTGCTCAACCCATGGATTAGAGACGCTCTCCGGCTCCGGATCTTCGCTGGCGTCAATCTTCAGCATCTCGCCGATGCGCTTCGCGCCCTGCTCCTGCAGCAGTTGATCGAACTTCAGGCCTCCGCCGCAAAAGTTGGCGTAGGTGCTGTCGCCCAGCGCGATAATGCCGTAGCGCAGGTGAGGCTGATACATATCTTTGATGCCCTCATACAGCGGGACGATGCTGTCCGGCAGATCGCCCTGCCCGGTGGTGGAGGTGACCACCAGCACATACTTACCCGTGTAGGATTCCCAGTCGTTGACCTGCGGATCCTCATACACGGTAGCCTTGTGTCCCAGTCCGCTGAGGATCGCTTCCGCTTCTTCCGCGACCAGCAGCGAGTTGCCGTACATGGTGCCGACAAAAATTCCGACTTCCGCCATGCTATTATCTCCCTGGATTGACCTTATTCTCTTCATCCTGACCGCAGTCGTCGGCAAACTCAACCCTTTCATTTAGCGGGAGAAGCCCGCGCCAGCCAAACTGCGACAGCGCACGCATCCAGACGTCGTCAAAACCGGCGCGCAGGGTCAGCGGCTCACCGGTAAAGGGATGGGTTAACGACAGTTCGCTGGCGTGCAGCATCAGGCGGTGACAGCCGAAATGCTCCGCGGCGCTGCGGTTTTGCCGCAGATCGCCGTGCTTGCTGTCGCCGAGGATCGGATGACGCAGGTGGGCCAGATGGCGGCGCAGCTGGTGCTTGCGGCCGGTTTTCGGCTCCAGTTCCACCAGCCCGTAGCGGGTGGTGGGATAACGCCCGGTCGCCACCGGCATCTCCACCGTCGCCAGACCACGGTAATGGGTCACCGCCGGCTGCGGCCCTTTGTCTTCGCGGGCGAACTTATCGGCGATTTTATCCAGCTCTTCCACCAGCGGATAATCGAGCAGCGCCTCTTCCATCAGCCAGCCGCGGACGATCGCATGGTAGCGCTTCTGGATCTGATGCTGCTCGAACTGCTGCGCCAGCAGCCGCCCCGCCTCGCTTGACAGTCCCATGAGCAGGACGCCGGAGGTGGGCCGGTCGAGGCGATGGGCGGTAAAAACGTGCTGGCCGATCTGGTCGCGCACGGTCTGCATCACCACCACTTTCTCATCGCGATCGAGCCAGCTGCGATGCACCAGCCAGCCCGACGGTTTGTTGACCGCCACCAGCCAGTCGTCCTGGTAGATTATCTCCAGCATCAGGCCTGCTCACCGGCAAACAGCGCGTCCAGCAGCAGCAGCTCCGGCGCGGTCAGCA
>OLFT01002482.1_pt1 | contig 15788 bp, 15 predicted proteins | sample 1604921 | NCBI WGS metagenome assembly OLFT01 (sample SAMEA3888897, study PRJEB22519) | human gut metagenome | biome: human gut; feature: human-associated habitat; material: faeces | place: Denmark | collected 2013 | reverse complement strand
AGCAGCAGCACCACAATGGCCGCGCCCACGTTTTTATAGTTGTTCAGGCTGTATTTTCGCAAAAGAGATCATCTCCTTTATCCACACGGAAATGGGCGGCCCGGCGAAACCGCTGGGGCCGCCCATTTCGTCGGCTTGATTTGAACAGATCAGAACGTGTCGCTCTGGATGGTGTCCGCCATGCCGTTCAGGAAGTCGTAATACTCGGTCTCATACTCGGCCACCTTGGTGGGGTCCATGTACAGGGGGGTGAACTGAAGGTTCTCACAGTCCTTCTGATACTCCTCGTCGTTGACCATCTGCTCGATGGCGGAGGCCAGGGAGTCGATGATGTCCTGGGGAGTGTCCTTCTTGACCCACACGGTGTAGTGGACGGCAAAGCCCACGTCGCCGATGTCCACGCCCTGCTCGTTCAGGGTGGGGATGTCGGGGGCAAAGTCAGAGCGCTCAGAGGCCAGAGAGCCGATGACCTTGGCGTCGCCGGAGGCGATGTAGTCCTTCATGATGCCCACGGTGGAGGAGACCACGTCCCCCTCGCCGGAGAGCATGGCCACCACCTTGTCAGAGCCGCTGCCGATGTCCACCTTCTTGAAGGTAGTGCCGCTGGCCTGCTCAAAGGCCACGGCGTGATAGTGAGAGGGAGAACCCAGGGTCACGGCGAAGGACACCTCGCCGGGGTGCTCCTTCATGTAGTCCACCAGCTCCTGGGCGTTGCTGTAGGGGGCGTCCTTGCTGACCACCAGGATCTGGGTGTCGTTCTTGGCATAGCAGGCCACGGGGACGATGTCGTCCCAGGCATACTCCAGCTTGCCGCCCAGCACGGCGTTGGCATAGGAGAAGTAGTTGATGACCTGCTGGCCGTCGGCATCGCCGTCCATGATCTGCTTCATGGCCAGGTTTCCGCCGCCGCCATCCACGTTCACGGGGACCACGGTGGTGCCCAGATACTTCTCCAGGTCCTTGGCGAACAGGCGTCCGCTGGAGTCCACGTCGCCGCCGGGCTTGGCGGGCAGCACGATCTGCACGGGGCCGTTGGGGTAATTGCTCTGGCTGCCGCCGGAGCTGGCAGAGCCGGAGCTGGCCGCTCCGCCGACGTGGGGTCGGAGCTTCGGAGAAAGGCCCGGATGACGATCTCGCCGTTTTTCAGCTTCTGCTTCACCTTGCTGGTCTGAAGCATATTGTCTCCTCCTTCTGGTGGGGGTTCAGGGCTCCTCGGTCAGCCCCAGCTCCACATACATCTTGTCAAAGCCATAGCGGGCGAACAGATAGGAGCCGTTCTGGCGCACGTGCTTCAGAGTCTCCTCCTCGCTTCTCTCCCGCTCCAGCACCTTTTGCAGGACCTCCTCCGCGTCCGCCTTGGGCACGATGACCACGGCGTCGTTGTCGGCCACCACCAGGTCGCCCGGCTCCACATACACGTTGCCGATGACGATGGGGTGGTTGATGGTGCCGGGGGTGCGCTTGGTGCTGCGCTTTACGCTGATGCCCCGGGACCAGACGGGAAAGCCGATGCGCTGCATCATCATGGTGTCCCGCACGCAGCCGTCGATGACCAGGCCGGAGGCCCCCTGCACCTGGGCGGCGTTGCTCATGATGCCGCCCCACATGCCACCGGCCTCCTGGAACCCGTCGCAGGTGACGATGACAAAGTCCAGGGGGGAGAGCATGGTCAGCGCCTTCTGCAAGATCAGGTTGTCCCCGGGCCGGGCCTGCACCGTGAAGGCGCGGCCCACTGCGTGGGTGCCGGGCCACACAGGGCGGAAGTCGTGGGTCAGGGCCCCGTTCTTCTTCAGACACTCGTTGACCGAGGCGCTCTCGTGGACGTCCTGAAAGGCGTGGATGATCTCGTTGCTGACGGAGTCATAATGCTTGATGATGTCGTACATAATGAAAAAGGCCTCTCTTTCACTATCGTGTGTTTTATTGTATCTGTGATTGGATACAATTTTTTATGCAACAAGATTACTCCCATTCCACCCTCTTTGTCAACGGATGCGCCCTTGGTTTTTCCGCTTTTATGCAAGATGCACCATTTCTTTTGCACACTTTTCCGCTAAAGTCTGAAAAACAAAGCAAAACGGGGGCGTGTCCGTCACCTGGGGCACGTCCCCGCTGTTGATCTTTGCAAGATTTTCCCGCCGGTTCTCCCGGTTTTTCTCTGTTTTCCCGGGAAAATCAGACGATATCCGTCCTTTCGTCATATCTGACAAGGAATATCGTCAGTTTTTTGACCGGTTTTCCCTTGCATATTTGTATTTCAGTACGTATACTTAATTGTATTCAATATGTTATTTCTCCCGGTTCTTTCGGCTCAGGCTGGAGATATAGGACATGGCCATGGCGAACTGGGGGGCATACTCCGGGCTGGACAGGACCTTTTGAAAGTTCTGCTCGCTGCGGTTCAGATGCTCGCTCATGCTCTCCACACAGGCCTCCCGGTCCCCCTTCATCAGCGCCTGCTGGATCTTCTCGTGCTCTTTCTCCGCGTCGCCCATGCGCTCGGGCAGCACAAAGTTCAGCCACCGGGCCCGGGAAATTTGCAAGCGCATCCGGTTGGATATCTCGATCAGGCGCTTGTTCCCCGCCGCCTCCATAATGGCGTTGTGGAACAGGTCGTCGTAGTAATAGTTCTGCACCGGGTCCTTGTTGCTCTGCATCTTGGTATAGATGTCCCCGATCTCGTCCTTCTGCTGCCGGGTCAGTCCCCCGTGGTCCATGATGATGTTGATGGCGGCCACCTCGATGGCCTTGCGCACCTGGCATATCTCGATCACGTCCTCCAGCGTCATGGGGGCCACCTTGGTCCCCGTGGGGGTGGTCTCCAGCAGGCCGTTGGCCGTGAGCAGCAGCATTGCCTCCCGGATGGGGGAGCGGCTCATGTCCAGCTCCTGCTCCAGGGCGTGGTCCGACACGGGCATCCCGGGCGCCAGCTCGAAATTGATGATCTTGTCCTTGATATAGTCATAGGCCTGCTGCACCTGCGGCCCCTTTTTTCTCGCCATGGTGTCTCCTCCCCCTCCGCGCTTCCCGGCGCGTGGTCTCCATATTTATATTTAATATAGTATACAGAACAAAACCGTTTGTCAATGTATCCCTTTATCCAGTTGTTTCCGGCGGTCCTCCGCCGAACGATCGATCCACTTTCCCACATTCTGAAGAGAGGATGACTTGCTTTATGAAAAAAATCGTGTCCTTTTTTGCCGATCACTCCGAGACCTTCGATCAACTGAACCGGCAGGCCGCCGACCACGCCCGCGCCCTGGGCTATGACTATCGCTGGGAGCCCCAGTCCCCCTTCCAGGCGGACCAGGTCATCGCCGCCCTAAAGGAGGCCGACGTGGGCATCATCGACGTGGAGCCATACGGCGAGGAGATCTTCAAGGAGATCCAGGGCCACACCAAGCTGCTGGTGCGCTTTGGCGTGGGCTTTGACAAGGTGGACCTGGCCGCCGCCAGCCGCCACGGCATCGCCATCGCCCGCACCACCGCCGCCAACGCCAGCGGCGTGGCCGAGATGGCCCTGTCCCTGATCCTGGCCGCCCGCCGGGGCCTGCGGCACAACCGCATCCACTGCATCGACACCGGCAAGTGGGACCGCTATGTCTATCACGAGACCGCCGGGGCCACCGTGGGCATCTTAGGGCTGGGGGCCATTGGCCGCATCCTGGCCCGCCTGTGTCTCGGCCTGGGCTGCCGCGTGATGGCCTATGACCCCTACGCCAGCCAGGACGCCGCCCAGGCGCTGGGGGTGGAGCTGGTGGACCTGGATAAGCTGTTCACCACCGCCGACGCCATCAGCGTCCATGTCCCCTATTCCAAGGAGACCCACCACATCGTGGACGCCCGCCGCATCGCCCAGATGAAGCCCTCCGCCGTGCTGGTGAACACCGCCCGGGGCAATCTGGTGGACGAGGACGCCCTGTACGACGCCCTGAAGGCAAACCGCATCTGCGGCGCGGGGCTGGACGTGTTCGCCCAGGAGCCCCTGCCCAACACCTCTAAGCTGCTGGAGTTGGACAACCTGGTCCTCAGCCCCCACTTCTCCAGCCAGACGGTAGAGTCCCTGTGGAACACCTATAAAATGGCCATCGACATCGCCGATGACTTCTTCCAGGGCCGGGACTGCCCCCACATCCTGAACCCGGAGTATAAAGACGCACTGTGATGCGTCTCCCCCAAGCCGTTTCAGCCTTTAGAGGTGATCTGCATGAAATTTGAAAAGCATTCCCTGTGCCATATCCCCTTCTGCTATGCCGTGGGGGCCATGCCCGTGGGCGGGCGGCAGACCTATTTCTTCGCCACCGATGACACCGGCCCCTGCTATGCCGTGGACGCCCAGACGCTGGCGCGAGAGACCGTTTGGGACGGCCCCGGCGGCACCATGTCCATCGTGCCCCTGCCCAACGAACCGGACGCCTTTCTGGCCTCTCAGAACTTTATGCCCGGCTTTGCCGCCGCCCACGCCCGCATCGTCAAGGTGAAGCGGACTCCCTCCGGATGGACGGTAACTCCCTGGCTGAAGCTGCCCTATGTCCACCGCTTCGACCTGCTCCAGCGGGACGGGCGCTGGTACTTCTTGGCCTGCATCCTCTCCTCCACCCAGGAGGAGCACGCCCGCCGGGACTGCCCCGGCTATCTGGCCGCCGCCCCCATGTCAGCCGACTTTGCGCCCCCCGCTCACCTGGAGGTGATCGCCCGGGGGATGGCCCGGAACCACGGCTATTGCCGGGTGGCCCGGGAGGGATATGACCAGGCCTATACCGCCTGCGACCAGGGGGTCTTCCGCGTCACGCCCCCCGCCGCCCCCGGAGAGAACTGGACGGTGGAGCAGCTGCTGAAGCAAGCCGCCTCCGACGTGGCGGTGTGCGACGTCGACGGAGACGGGCAGGAGGAACTGGCCGTCATCCATCCCTTCCACGGAGACGTGTTCGCCGTGTACCACCGGAAGGGCCATGGCTATACCCCCTGCTACTGCTACCCCAAGCCCGCCCCCTTCCTCCACGCCATCTGGGGCGGGACCCTGCGGGGAAAGCCCGTCTTCCTGGCCGGGTGCCGGGCGGGCGACAAGGACTTCTTCCTGGTGGAGGACACCCCGTCCGGCCTCCGCGCCCGGCTCATCGAGACCGGAGCCGGTCCCAGCAACGTGACCGTCCTCCCCGGCCCGGACCACGACACCATCCTCATCGCCAACCGAGAAAGCCACGAGGCCGCGGTGTTTACCGTCACCGAGGGATGATTTGAAGGAATAGATGGCACCCCCGGCCCAGCGCCTGTTGAAGATGGTGATGGGTCGGGGGTGGTTTAATGCGCAAGTGAAAGAGAATCGCCGCAAGGTGGTCAGCCCTGGGATATTTCTACTTGTGAGTTTTCTTCTGGGGCGTTTCTCTATAAATTCTCAACGCATTTTCATAGTCGGCTTCTGGCAATAGCTCTTCAATCAGTTCCTTTGCTGAGATCGATTCGTCAGAAATGGTAATATGAACTCTCGGCTTTCTTCCCGTTCCTGTCGACGAACGCTTTTGAAGATTAGTCAAAGCAATCAATAGTGCCGCTTTTTTATCGGCAGATATTCTATCGAATTCACTTGTAAATTCAACTGCTTCCTTCATTCTCTTAAACGTCCGCTCTCCGATTTCTGCTTTGACTTCATTTTCTGAAAGTTTTTGCTTTGCTGGGACACTGGATCGTTCCCGAATGACCGCCTCTTTATGGATACTTTTAGAATACAGCTCAAATACTTTTTCCTGAATTTCCAATTGATCTTCTTCATCCAGGACCAGGTACATAGATACCATTTCCTCAATACGTGATATATCTTTATACATACTTTCACCTCACAACTGAAATAATTGCTACTACCAAGGCTGCAAAACCTGCAATGCTTGAAAAAGCCGAAACAATGTAATCTCTGTCTTTTTCTTGTGACATTTCGTTGGCGCAAGCGCGAAAAATCAAACTAAACAATGCAAATACAATGAGCAAAATAAGTATTGATAAAATTTCTATGCCCGACAGCATATGACTCATCAAACTTTTTCCCAGGTAGCTTAGACCGCCAACAAACAATAGAAAGGATAGAATTGCCATAATATTCAGTACAATAGAAAGCATCGCCGCCATCAAATAGGCCGTATATGCCCACTGTGTCTGTTTTTTGTTCCAGATGATGTGCCATGCCATTCGCGGGAAACTCTCTTTCTGATGCGCAATAGGGAATTCCCTTGCTTTTTTGTCTGCCCGTATGATTGCTTCCGCCAGCTTATCATAGTCAATTTCTAAATTCACTTCATCGATATGATAGATGTTTTGCTGTGTTCTCTTTTTTGTCATTCAGTGCTCCTTAGATATCTAAGTTAGTTCATGTAGTATATTTAATTATACCGAGTTTCGCCATACTTTTCAATTTGAAACGCGTTGGAGCCGCCCATACATATTCCGGCAGATCCTGCAAATACTGTTTTCAGAAACAAACAGGCGTTTTTACACGCCGCAAAGGAGACATTGTTATGAAAGCAACCGGCATTGTCCGGCGCATCGACGACCTGGGCCGTGTAGTTATCCCCAAGGAGATCCGGCGGACCATGCGCATCCGGGAGGGCGACCCGCTGGAGATATACACCGACAAGGACGGCGGAGTGATCTTTCGGAAATACTCCCTCATGGGGGCGCTGGCGGATTTTGCCGGGCAGCTGTGCGAGACCCTCAACCGCACCTGCGGGCGGGTGACGGTGATCTGTGACCGGGACAGCTGCATCGCCGTGGCCGGGGTGCCCCGGCGGGAGCTGATGGACCGCCCGGTGTCTCAGGAACTGGAACAGCTGATGTCTGGCCGCCAGGTGTATCAGCACAAGCCCGGTGAGCCCGCCCTGCCCCTGTGCGCCGGTCAGGACCGCCCCGCCCTGTCCACCGCCGCCCCCATCCTCTCCGGCGGCGACGTGCTGGGCTGCGTCACCTTCGTGGCCCAGGACCAGGACCTGGACGGCACCGAGGTGGAATACAAACTGGCCCAGTCCATCGCCGCCTTTTTGGGACGGCATATGGAGAATTAAAACAGACCCGCATCTGCGATCAGGCAGATGCGGGTCTTATCTTGAAAAAACGGCGAAATATGGTATATTGGAACCAAGACAATGAAAGGAGCTGCTTTATGAAGTGCGTGAAATGTGGGCATGAGATGGAAGGCGGATATTCTTTCCGTCTGGCCCTTGCGGGAACCGTTAAAATCGAAAAAATGGAGATCAAAAAGAACTCCATGCAGCCAGAGGTCTGCGTCTGCCCGAACTGCGGGAAGGTGGAGATATACGTTGATCCGCAATCAAGGGGACGGTTCTTATGATCAGAGAACCGTCCCCTTGATTATTTCACCCCAAATTTTCCTCAAAGAACCGCATCGTGTTCCCATAGAACAGCTGGTCGCACAGCGCAGTTCCATAGCGCTCCGCCAGCTCGCCGTACAATCCGGCGGCTTTGGTGGGGAAGCTTAGGAACTGGGGCAGATCGGCGCCGTCGAAGTCGCTGCCCAGGGCCAGGCAGTTTTCCGCCCCCAGGGCCAGGAAGTGGTCGATGTGCCGCATCAGGTCGCCAAGCTCTGGCTGGCCGTCCTCCCGGAGAAAGCGGGTGTAGTAGTTCAGGCCGATCAAGCACCGGCGGCTGACCATCTGGCGGATCTGGTCGTCGGTGAGGTTCCGGGGGTGGGGGCACACGCCGCGGGCGTTGGAGTGGCTGGCCACGAAGGGGCGGTGTACCAGGTCCAGCAGCTGATAAAAGCCCGGGTCGTTGAGATGGGACACGTCGATGAGGATGCCCGCCTCCTCCAGCCGGGGGACAGCCGCTCGGCCCAGGGGGGACAGGCCGTGGTCGGTGGCGTGGCCGGAGCCCAGGGGGTTCTCCCCGTTCCAGGTGAGGGTGAGCATCCCCACCCCGTCCCGGGCCAGCCGGTCAATTTCGGCCAAATTTCCGCCCAGGGCCGCGCCGTTTTCCACGGTGAGAATGGCCGCCGTTTTGCCCCCGGCCCAGGCCCGGCGGATATCCTCCGCTGTGCGGCATTGGGCGGCGTCAGCCCGGACTGAGAGCTGGCGGACGAAGCTGGCCTGAAAGCGGCGGTAATAGGCGTTCCCCTCCGCCGGGGTCAGCCCGTCGGGCACGAAGACGGCAAAGCACTGGCACCAGTTTACCCCCTTCGGCAGGCGGGACAGGGCCAGCACGGACCGGGGATCGTCTAACGTATGGCTGTTCTCCCCGCCGTGGGTTGCGGTGAGGGTGTCACAGTGCAGGTCGATGAGGGCGGCGGGATAGGTCATGGACATAGGGCGCTCCTTTCTCAACATTGGCGATCAATCAGGGGGACGGATCGCCACGTCGGCCCGTTGGGCTTCCTCGCAATGACAGTCTTGGCTCTCCCTATGGGAGAGCTGGCACGGCGTGAGCCGTGACTGAGAGGGATTCAATTTCGGACCGCTGGGGACAGCGGCCCCTACTGGGTTAAGACGGCTTCTTCATGGTCAGGCTGATGCGCTTTTTCCCCTCGTCCACCGACAGGACCCACACGGTGACCACGTCGCCCACGGCCAGACGGTCAGAGGGGTGCTTCACCCGCCAGGGCAGCTGGGTCACGTGGACCAGGCCGTCCTGGTGGACGCCGATGTCCACAAACACGCCGAAGTCCACCACGTTGCGCACCGTGCCTTGAAGCTCCATGCCCGGTTTCAGGTCCTTGGCCTCCATCACGTCGGTGCGGAGGATGGGGGGCGGCAGCTCGTCCCGGGGGTCCCGTCCGGGCTTGGACAGCTCCCGGATCATGTCGTTCAAAGTGGGCAGACCCACGCCGCACTGCTCCGCCAGAGCGGCAAGGCCGATCTCCTCCGCCCGCTCCCGCAGCTGGGACAGGTCGCCCTCCCCCTTGCAGGCGCACAGCTGGAGGAGCTTTTTCGCCGCGGGGTAGCTCTCCGGGTGGACGCCGGTTCGGTCCAGGGGTTCGGCGCTCTCGGGCACCCGGATGAAACCGGCGCACTGCTCAAAGGCCTTTGGCCCCAGCTTGGGCACCTTCAGCAGCTGGCGGCGGGAGGTGAAAGCCCCGTTCTCCTCCCGATAGGCCACCAGGTTCTTGGCGGTGGTGTTGGTCAGCCCGGACACCCGCACCAGCAGGGAGGGAGACGCGGTGTTGGCGTCCACCCCCACGGCGTTGACGCAGTCCTCCACCACCCCGTCCAGGGCCTGGCTCAGGCGGGCCTGGGGCATGTCGTGCTGATACTGGCCCACACCGATGGCCTTGGGGTCGATTTTCACCAGCTCGGCCAGGGGGTCCTGGAGCCGCCGGGCGATGGACACGGCGGAGCGCAGATTCACGTCGAACTGGGGGAACTCCTCCGCCGCCAGGGGGGAGGCGGAGTACACCGAGGCCCCCGCCTCACTGACGATCATATAGGACAGGTCGCCCCCCACCCGGCGGATCAGCTCCACCGTCATCTGCTCGGTCTCCCGGCTGGCGGTGCCGTTGCCGATGGCGATGCAGGTGACACCGTGGCGACGAATGAGGGCGGAGAGCTTGGTGATGCACTCCTCTTTCTGCCGCTGGCCGTGGGTGGGATAGACCACCGCGGTATCCAGGACCTTGCCCGTGGGGTCCACCACCGCCACCTTGCAGCCCATGCGATAGCCCGGGTCCAGGCCCATGGTCACCTTGCCCTTCACCGGGGGCTGCATGAGCAGGGGATTTAAATTCAGGGCGAACATGTGGATGGCCCCCTCGTCGGCCTGCTGGGTGAGGGCGTTTCTGATCTCCCGCTCCAACGAGGGCTGGATGAGCCGGTCATAGGCGTCGTCCGCCGCCGTGCGCACAAAGTCCATGCAGGCCGCCCCGGGCACCACGGCCCGCCGGACGGTGACGTGGGCTGTCTCCGGGTCCAGCTCCAACGAGACCTTCAGAATTTTCTCCCGCTCCCCCCGGTCCATGGCCAGGATCTGGTGGCCGTGGAGGCGGCTGACGGGGCAGCGGAAGTCATAATACAGGCGATACACCGTGTCCTCCGGCTCCGCCTGGGCGGCCTTGGACACCAGCACCCCCCGGCGCTGGGCCAGCTCCCGCAACTGCTTGCGCAGATCGGCCTGGTCAGATATCTCCTCGGCCAGGATGTCGCTGGCCCCCTGAAGGGCGTCCTGTATCGTCTCCACACCCTTCTCCGAGGCGATGAAGGCGGCGGCCTCCCGCTCCGCGTCCAGTTGGGCGCTCCCCTTGGCAGACAGGCGGCGGGCGAGAGGCTCCAGGCCCTTCTCCCGGGCGACGGTGGCCCGGGTGCGCCGCTTCTGCTTATAGGGGCGGTACAGGTCCTCCACCTCCGCCAGGGTGGCCGCGGCGGCGAGGGCGGCGGACAGCTCCTCCGTCAGCTTGCCCTGGGCCTGGATGGCGGCGGACACCTCACTGCGGCGCTGGTCTAAGTTCCGCAGATATTGCAGCCGGTCCGCCAGCTGGCGCAGCAGCTGGTCGTCCATGGACCCGTGCAGCTCCTTGCGGTAGCGGGCGATAAAGGGAATGGTGGCCCCCTCGTCGATGAGGCGGACCACATTCTCCACATAAACTTCTTTCTGCCCCAGTTCCTGGGCCAGGGCTTTGATGATGGCTTCCATGTTACCGTTCTCCTTCGGTCAGAATCTCTATCAGTTTAGCTCCCCGGCGGGAAAAAGTCCAGGGAATCAGGCGGTATTTTGGAAAAAACGCCCCCGTTCCCCTGGACAACCGGGCCAGTTTTGTCTATACTGGTGTTGAACGGGCCGGACCCCGGCCTGTATTTTTATTTTTAGGAGCGCCTGTTTTTTGAACCTTTCTATTTTGACACTGGAGCGTGTGGCCTGACCGGGAGGTCGGCAAATCTCACACGCCAGCCTCCCGAGTGGTTTTCTCACATTCAGGAGGTCATTTTCTATGAACCGCGAACACAAGCGCCAGCAATTTGACAAACATTATTTCAAGACCCACCCCTGCACCGACAGCTTCACCTGCAAGGTCTGCGGCCGCCTGGTCACCCCGGATGGGGCGGGCAGCGGCCACCGGAACCACTGCCCCAACTGCCTGTTCAGCCTGCATCTGGACGAGGAGCCGGGGGACCGGTCCTCTGACTGCGGCGGCAGGATGGAGCCCGTGGCCGTCTGGGTGCGCAAAGGGGGCGAGTGGGCCATTGTCCACCGCTGCACCCGCTGCGGCGTCCTCCGCTCCAACCGCACGGCGGCGGACGACAACCCCATAAAGCTGATGAGCATCGCCCTGAAGCCCCTGGCCAGCCCGCCCTTCCCCCTAGAGCGCATCCGGGAGCTGGCCGCCCTGATGGGCGGGGACGGGGCGCTGGAATAACCTTTCCCAAGACGCAAGGAGAACACGCCATGAAATATAACAAGGAGGCCGCCAGCGCCAAGCAGGGGGCCAAGATATTGGAGACGGCCGGACGGCTGTTTCTGGAATACGGCTACCATGAGACCAGCATCCGTCAGATCGCCCGGGAGCTGGACATCAGCCCGGGGCTGATCGGCTATTACTTCCCCACCAAGCGGGATCTGGCCGTGGCCCTGCTGTCCCGGCAGCTGATGCGTTTTGCACAGCTGGACAGCCAATATGTCCCGGCGGACGATCCGGTGCTCCGCTCGGCGGTGCTGATCAAGCTGGAGATCACCGTGCTCAACTCGCCGGTATTCAAAAAGTTCTATCTTGGGGCCCTGAAAGAGGACGTGATCCTCACTGTGATCCGGGCCTCTGGCCAGGACATCTATCGGGCCATTTCGGAAAAGTATCACCTGGACTATCCCGACAGCCGCTTTGCCATGAACGACCTGCTCGCCTCCAGTATCGAGCGTACCCTGGTGTTGTATGCTGACGACATCCAGTTGGAACGCAGCATCGCCGACGAGGTGTTCCTCATCAACATGCGCCTGATCTATGGCTCCGAGGACTTTCTGCTGGAAAAATGTCGGGAGAGCGAGTTGATCACCGCCCGCATTCTTTGTGACCACCCCGAGATATTAAAAGACTGGCTGTAAGTAAAAAAGTTTCCCGTGGGACTGATTTTTCAGTCCCACGGGAATTTTCTTGCCTATTTTGTGTTTAGATGAGGCATGCGGCCACGGTACACACCAGCACCAGAGGGATATTCACGCACAGGAAGGCAGGGATACAGGTATCCCGGATGTGGTCGTGCTGACCGTCGGCATTGAAGACGGAGGTACAGACCAAGGTGTTCTCGGAAGCGGGGGAGCCGGAATCACCCAGAGCGCCGGCGGCAGCCACCAGCATAATGATGGCGGCGGTGCTCATGCCCATGCTCTGACCCAGGGGGACCAGGATGGTGGCCACGATGGGCACAGTGCCGAAGGAGGTACCGATGCCCATGGTCACAGCCAGACCCACGATAAGCATGAAGAAGGAGGTACCGATGCCCATGGTCACAGCCAGACCCACGATAAGCATGAAGAAAGCGGCAATCAGCTTGTTCCCGCCCAGGACATTGCTGAGGGCGGCGATCAGCGTATCCAGCTGGCCGATCTCACGGGTGACATTGCCGAAACCGGCGGCGGCCATCAAAATGAAACAGCCATAGGCCATGGTCTTGATGTTCTCCGTGAAGCTCTCAGACAGCTTGTTCAGCCGCACCACGCCGCACAGGATCAGGAAGGCCACACCGCAGGTGGCGGACAGGGGGATGTTGCTGGTCATGAACAACACCACCACGATGATGACGGCGGAGACCAGGGTCAGCCAGTGCTTGGCTTCCATCTTGGGCAGGGGATCGTCGGGCTGGGCGGCAGTCTCGGCCACGGCGCTGCTCTCGGTATAGGTGCGGGGCTTGCGGAAGATGACGATGCCGGCGATCACGCCCAGGATCAGAGCGAACAGAATGGGCAGATTAGCGGCGGCCACCTGGGTCAGACCCACGCCCTCCAGACCGTTGTCGGCCATAGCACCCTGCACGATGCCCATGTACACTGCGCCGATACCCACGGGGATGCACACATAGCCGATCTGCAATCCGGCGTTGATCACTGTTACCAGCATCCGGCGGTCCACCTTATACTTGTTGAACAGGGAGATAAAGGGAGGAATGAAGATGGGAACGAAGGTGACATAGACCAGCACCACCGTCTCTGACAGGACGGCCATCAGGCACAGGAACACGGGGATCAGCCACACTTTATTGCCGATGAGCCGGGAGATACGGGGCACCAGCACCTCGCCCATCTTGATCTCCTGCATGACCACGCCCAGCATACCCATGACCAACAGGCCATAGACGATCTCGTTGTTGCCGCCCATGCCGTTGATAAACAGCCAGAAGCTGTCGTTCACGTTGGCACCGCTGAGGAAAATACATACAAATACGCTGGCCACAATGCTGAAGAATACCTCTACCTTCAGCAGACACAGGACGACCATGACCACCGTTGCCACTAGCATTGGGTTACAGATAATGTCCATGAAATGACCCACCCCTATTTCTTTGTTTATTTTGGACGCGTCCTATTTTTCGCATTGTACTGTACGTGTACAAAAATGTCAACTGTTATTTTGCAGATTTTATTCCTGTATATTTTTTCGTTTTGTTAAATCAGACTTCTGTCTCATTTAATTTTCATGTGGTGAAAAAACTTTTTTCTAAATTTTCATGCAAACTGTGTTGACATTCGCTTCTCCATGTGCTATGTTGTGTTTGGACGCGTACAAAATTTGCAGTGAGGTGCAGATAGCTATGAAAATCGAAAAGCCGTATCCCCATTTGTTCCAGCCTCTGGTGGTCCGGGGCAAGAAGTTCCGCAACCGCATCATCTCCTCCCCCCACAATGCCGCCCCCAACACCATCCGGGCCGGCGCGGACGGGTATACCAATTTTACCGAGAACGCCATCGCCTACTACGGCAGCATCGCCCGGGGCGGCGCCGCCGTGGTGAACACCGGCCACCTGGGCGTGGACCCGGAGTATACCCTGGGCAGTGACCGGGAGCGCTTTGACTTCGGTTTCACTCCGGAGTCTACCAGCACCCCCACTCTGGTGGCCCTGACCGATACCATCCACGCCTATGGCGCGCTGGCCTCTCTGGAGCTGAATCACCCCGGCTATCAGCTGACCGTTCCCCGCACCCGGGACTATATGATCGCCCCCTGTGACGGCGAAAACGAGTTCGGCGTGTATAAGGCCATGGACGAGGCGGAGATGGACCGGGTGGCCGAGTGCTTTGCTAATGCTGCCCTGTTCGGCAAGCGCTGTGGCTTTGACATTATCAACGTGCATGGCGCCCATGACTGGCTTATCCAGTCCTTCCTCTCCCCCATCTCCAACCAGCGCACCGACCAGTACGGCGGCAACTGGGAGAACCGGGCCCGCTTCCCCAAAATGGTCCTCCAGCGCATCCGGGACAAAGTTGGCGAGAATACCATCATCGAGATGCGCTTTAACGCCTGCGACTATGTAAAGGGCGGCATCTCCATCGAGGACGCCGCCGCCACCATCGACTATCTCAGCGACGTGGTGGACATCATCCAGTGTACCGGCGGCAGCATGGACGACCCCTATGCCGACGTGTTCAGCATCTCTCTGGGGCCCATGGGCCACGCCATCAACGCCTGGTCCGCCGAGGAGATGAAAAAGCGCATCAAGAGCAACGTCATCATCGAGACCGTGGGCGGCATCAACGAGCCTGCCCTGGCCGAGCAGGTGCTGGCCGAGGGCAAGGCCGACCTGGTGGCCATGGCCCGCTCCTTCATCGCCGACCCCGACTGGGCCCGGAAGGCCAAGGCCAACCACGCCGAGGACATCCGCCCCTGCATCCGCTGCCGCCGCTGCCTGACCACCAGCACCCCCGAGTTCTGCAACCGCAGCCGCTGCACCGTGAATCCCGCCCGCACCCTGCCCGTGAAGCTGCCCGCCTCTGACATCCCCTTCGAGAAGAAGACCGTGGGCGTCATCGGCGGCGGCGCTGCCGGCATGTTCTGCGCCACCGAGCTGGCCAAGAAGGGCCACGACGTCATCCTGTTCGAGGCCAAGGACAAGCTGGGCGGCGTGCTGGAGTTCACCGACTACTCCGACATGAAGGATGACCTGAAACGCTATCGGGACTATCTCATCTGCCAGGTGAAGAAGGACGCCCACATCGACCTGCGCCTGAACACCACCGCCGCCCCCGAGCTGCTGGACTCCCTGGGTGTGGATACCGTGGTGCTGGCCGCCGGCGGCTCCCCCTTCATCCCTCCCGTCCCCGGTGCTGACCGGCCCAACGTGTTCCACGCCGTGGACGCCTATGGCAAGGAGGATCAGCTGGGCGACCACGTGGTGGTCGTGGGCGGCGGCTTTGTGGGCTGCGAGCTGACCATCCACCTCCAGTCCATGGGCAAGCACGTGGACGTGGTGGAGATGGCTCCCCGCCTGATGCCCAGCGAGGTGGAGTGGCTCAGCGAGTACGCCTATATCAAGTATTTCATGACCCACGAGTTCTCCCGCACCGCCCCCCTGTACCGGGACAACCCCGAGATCGACCGGGTGAAGGTCCACCTGGAGACCGGCTGTAAGGAGATCGGCCCCGACGGCGTGGTGATCCAGGGCAAGGACGGCCAGCCCGTCAAGATCGACGCCGACTCCGTGGTCATGGCCACCGGCTTCCGGCCCCAGGCCGCCCTGGCCGAGGGCTATGAGGCCCTGGGCATGGACGTCTATGTGGTGGGCGACTGCAACCGCGTGGGCAACGTGATGTCCGCCACCGAGAGCGCCTATTCCGCCGCCCTCCAGATCTGATCGAATATTCCCCTCTTTTCTAAT
>OLFT01002480.1_pt1 | contig 15795 bp, 15 predicted proteins | sample 1604921 | NCBI WGS metagenome assembly OLFT01 (sample SAMEA3888897, study PRJEB22519) | human gut metagenome | biome: human gut; feature: human-associated habitat; material: faeces | place: Denmark | collected 2013 | reverse complement strand
CCGTGGGCTAGAACGACTTTCATTGCTTATGGAACTGATTTATCTAAGACGACTTTGACTGCTGAGGATGACCCTGTTCGAGATTGGTATCAGAAATGGCAGACTCAAGAAAAAGATTACTATTTGATATTGGGTCGATTTGTTCCTGAAAACAACTACGAAACTGCAATTCGTGAATTTATGAAGTCCTCTACAGAGCGTGATCTTGTTATCATCTGTAATCATGAAGGAAATGCTTACTTTGATGAACTACGACAGATAACAGGATTTGATAAAGATAAACGTGTGAAGTTTGTGGGGACTGTCTATGATCAGGACTTGCTTAAGTATATCCGTAACCAAGCCTTTGCTTATATTCATGGACATGAAGTAGGTGGAACGAATCCAGGCTTATTAGAGGCCTTGGCTCAAACGGACCTCAATCTTATCTATAATGTAGACTTTAACCATCAGGTTGCTCAGGAGACCGCCTTGTATTGGAATAAAGAGGATGGGAATTTGTCTCAGCTTATCGATTCTGTAGATGGTCAAGTGTCATTTGAGGACTTGGGAAATGCTGCTAAAGCAAATATGAAAGAAAATTACACCTGGGAAAAAATCGTGGGTGAATACGAGGAGCTATTTTTATCATGAAAGTAACTATTCTCATGTCTACTTATAATGGCGAGAACTTTTTAGCAGAGCAAATAGAGAGTATTCAGCAACAGACTTATACTGATTGGACCTTGTTAATTCGAGATGATGGTTCTAAAGATAAAACGAGAGAGATTATCAAACGTTTCGCTTTAGAAGATGATCGCATTACTTTCATCAATCCTGATCAAACTGAAAATTTAGGTGTAATAAAGAGTTTCTTTACGCTTCTGAAGTATCAAGAATCTGACTACTATCTTTTCTCAGACCAGGATGATACTTGGTTACCTGAGAAGCTATCTCTTCAACTTGAGAAAGTAAGTCACTACCCATCTGATAAACCACTTTTGGTATATACGGATTTAAAGGTTGTGAATCAAGATTTAGAGGTGCTTCATGAGAGTATGATTCGTACTCAGTCTGACCATGCTAATACGGAATTGGTTCAAGAAATGACAGAAAACACTGTCACAGGTGGTGTGTCTTTAATCAATCATGCTCTGGCTGAATTATGGACTGGTAAGGAAACGAACGAGCTTTTGATGCATGACTGGTATTTAGGTTTGCTTGCGTCAGCATTTGGCAATCTCGTTTATATTGACCAGCCAACAGAGCTTTACCGTCAGCATGCGGATAATGTCTTGGGAGCTAGAACGCTTCGGAAACGTATGCAGAATTGGATTCGCCCTCAGACCTTGTTCAACAAATATTGGAAGTTGATTAAGGCTAGTCAGAATCAGGCGGAAAATCTTCTTTCTTTGCCATTGAATACTGAAAATAGAGAGTTGGTTGAAAACTTTGTGACCATTATGGACCAAGGATTCAGAGAGCGTTATCGTCGTTTGAAAACATATGGTTATCGTAAAAACAGGGCTTTTCATACCTTTGTATTTACGAGTTTGATTTTGACAAAATTCATGTATAAGGAGGACTAAATGAATTTCTTTAGTCAGAAAAATAGGATTTTACTTAAGGAACTGATTAAAACGGATTTTAAATTGCGTTATCAAGGTTCTTTCATTGGTTATCTTTGGTCTATTTTGAAACCTTTGATGATGTTTACAATTATGTACCTTGTCTTTGTTCGTTTCTTGAGATTTGATGATGGGACACCACACTATGCAGTAGGATTGCTTTTGGCCATGATTTTTTGGGGCTTCTTTACAGAGGCTACCAATATGGGGATGCTTTCCATTGTTTCACGTGGGGATCTCTTACGTAAACTAAACTTTCCAAAACAAACAATTGTTATCTCATCTGTACTAGGAGCTGCGATTAACTTTTTGATTAACCTTGTGGTTGTCTTCGTTTTTGCTTTAATTAATCATGTTCCAATTGGTTTTAATACATTGGTTATCATTCCTCTCTTCATTGAGGTGCTATTGATGGCAATGGGAGTTGCTTTTATTCTATCAGCACTCTTTGTTAAATACCGTGATATTGGTCCAGTTTGGGAAGTTGTACTTCAAGCTGGTATGTATGCGAGCCCAATTATCTATTCCATCACTTACCTTCTTCAAAGAAACCAGACGTTTGTTGCAAAGGTTATGATGTTGAATCCAATCGCTCAGATTTTACAGGATATGCGTCATTTTATCATTGATCCAGTTAATCCAAGAGGATGGGATATTATTAATAATAAATTGATTGCTTTTGTTCCTTATGCGATTCCTGTAGTGATTTTTATCATTGGTTTCCTTGTCTTTAATCGAAATGCGAAACGATTTGCGGAGATTCTATAATGTCAAATAATATTGCTGTAAAAGTAGATCATGTAAGTAAGTATTTTAAATTACCAACTGAGGCGAGTCAGAGTTTGAGAACGACTCTAGTCAATCGCTTTAAAGGAATTAAAGGGTATACTGAACAACATGTCTTAAAAGATATTTCATTTGAAGTTGAAAAGGGTGATTTCTATGGAATTGTTGGACGTAATGGTTCTGGTAAGTCAACGCTTTTAAAAATTATTTCTGAGATTTATGTTCCGGAGAAAGGTAAAGTTACAATTGATGGTAAGTTAGTATCTTTCATTGAACTTGGAGTTGGGTTTAACCCCGAATTGACTGGTCGTGAGAATGTCTATATGAATGGTGCAATGCTTGGTTTTTCAACTGAAGAAGTAGATGCCATGTATGATGACATTGTAGACTTTGCTGAACTTCATGATTTCATGAATCAAAAGTTGAAGAACTACTCAAGTGGTATGCAGGTTCGTCTGGCTTTCTCAGTTGCTATCAAGGCTCAAGGAGATATCCTTATCCTGGATGAAGTCTTAGCTGTAGGTGACGAGGCCTTCCAACGTAAGTGTAATGATTATTTCATGGAACGTAAGCAATCTGGAAAGACAACTATCTTAGTTACCCATGACATGTCAGCGGTTAAAAAGTACTGTAATAAGGCAGTTCTGATTGAACATGGTTTGGTCAAAGTGGTTGGTGATCCAGATGAAGTTGCTAACCAATATAGTTTTGATAATGCTGCTGGTCAAAAGGTTTCAAATGACGACGTTGTTGTTGAAAATCCAAAAATCACTGATTTACAAGTGAAACTCTTGAATGACAATATTATCAGTCCTGACCAAGATATTTCATTTGAGATTTCATATGATGTCAATGAGGATATTGAGACCTATATTGCCTTTTCATTGACAGATATTGACCGTGGTATCTGGATTTATAATGACAATTCCATGGACAATAAAACGAGTGGTTCTGGAAGAAAAACACTCACATATAAATGTAGTCTTGCCCATCTTAATAACATTAAGCTTAAGCTTCAGGTTTCTGTTCGAGATAAAGAGGATCAGATGATTGCTTTTGCTGATTCAGATAACTCACCAGTTATTCTCTTGAATCGAACTGATATTGAAGATGATGATAAGTCTGCTAAAGATTCTGCAACTGGTATGGTTAAGAGAAATGGAAAATGGGAGATTCAAGAATAGATGAAACGTCTCTTATTGTATGTTCATTATAATAAGTACGACGAATTAAGTGGTCATGTGCTCTACCAATTGGAGCAACTTCGACCACTTTTTTCTAAACTTATTGTGATTTCAAATAGTCAACTAACGGAATCGGCAACATTAACTCTCAAAGAGCTTGGCATAGATGAAGTTATCCAGAGAGAGAATCTGGGCTTTGATTTTGCAGCTTGGAGAGATGGTATGGCTCATGTTGGATTCGAACGGTTAGCAGATTTTGATTCGGTTACACTCATGAATGATACTTGCTTTGGCCCTATATGGGATATATCTGACCTAGTTGAAAGTTTTGAACAACGCCAGAATGTTGATTTTTGGGGGATGACGAATTTTAGAAAGACCAAATATTTCGATGAGCATCTGCAAAGTTATTTTATATCTTTCAAAAAACATGTTGTCGATTCAGAAACCTTTCAACAATTTTGGACTTCTATAAAGACTTTTACTGATGTTCAAGATGTTATTGACAATTACGAAACTAGAGTTACCAGTGTTCTTACTGAGGCAGGTTATCGTTATGATGCTGTCTTTAATACCGTTTCTGAAGAAACTGGCGACTTAATTCACCCTGATTTTTCTTACTATAGACCGATAAGTACACTTGAACATAAGGTACCGTTCATTAAACTAAAAGCATTTACTGACAATGAAAAAAAGGGAAGACTACTTTTAGACTATATTACTAAGCTATCGGCATATCCAGTAGCACTAATTAAGTCCCATCTTAACAGCTACCATTCGCCAGATAGCTTAGTCATTTTAGATGAAAAAATCATCGAACCCTCATTTCATTCGGTAAGTGGGAAAGCCTATCATTCGGCTATCCATGTACATATTAGTGACCTTGAGAGACTAAAAGTTTTCTCTGATAAAAAGTTATCTGCCTTTTATTATTTCACTTTATCAAGCCATTTGGATAAAAATATCGTTGAGAACACCTTATTAAATAGCTTTGATAAAGATAGATTTCAGATAGTCTCACAACGGTTTGATAATCATTATCATGCCTTGGTTTCTCTGGCTTCAAAGCTTAGTGACTATGACTTTGTTGGGCATTTTCACACAGAAGACTTTGGAAATGAGGGCAAACTTGTTGATGAAGCTACAAGACTTGCTTTAGTGGATATGTTATTAGATGAAGAGAGAGTGGCATCAATCTTTGACCATTTTCCAGAGGTTGGCCTTGTTTTTGCTGATTTGTCAAAAGAACTTTATTGGACCGATGCAATTGGTGCCTTAAATCTAGAACAGACAGTTAAACTAACTAACGAATGTCAAAAAGTAATCAATCATTCGCTTCATGTTTTTCAAGGTTTTATGTGGTTGTCAAAAGATTTTCTGGAAAAAATTATTCTAAAGGATAAGCGCATTTTCTATAATTCTGACGAAAATAGTCTCCCTTATCTTTTCTATCGAAAAGCTTGGGATGTAGGAATTGATTATCGCATTATTTCTTCTGAAAAAATATCTTTTGCAGAACGTTATAAGCTCCATCTTATTGAAATGTCGCAGGTAGCAGAACCACTGACGTTAAAGAAAAAATTTTCAGCATATCGAAAAGCCTTGTTAAAGAAACTAGGATTAAAAAAATCTTCAGCTGTTTAACTTCCCCCTCCCACTTACGAATAGGTAAGTAGGAGGTTTTTTCTTATGTATAGTATTGTATCTGAGGAGGCGGGGCTTTTGCCTCGTGAGCGACTCTTACAGAAGGGAGCAGAGGTTTTATCGGATCAGGAGTTGTTGGCGATAGTACTACGAACAGGGACCAAATCTGAGTCGGTCTTATCTATGGCTAATCGTATTTTGAAAGGGATGACGAGTTTGGCGGATTTGTCTCGTTTGTCTTTGAATGAGCTTCAGAAGATTCCTGGTATTGGGCGTGTGAAGTCTATTGAGCTGAAGGCTATGGTGGAGTTGGCTAAGCGGATTGAGAAGGCCGAGTTGGCTCGTTCCGAGCAGATTATGTCCAGTCAGCAAGTAGCCCGTCGTATGATGTTGGATATTGGGGACAAGCCTCAGGAGCATCTGGTGGCTATCTACTTGGATACGCAGAATCGTGTTATTCAGCAGAAGACGGTCTTTATTGGTGGTGTTCGTCGTTCGATTGCTGAGCCACGTGAGATTTTACATTATGCCTGTCATCTGATGGCAACGTCTTTGATTGTGGTTCACAATCATCCATCGGGTGAGGCCTATCCGAGTCGAAATGATATTGATTTTACGCAAAAGATTAAGCGGTCTTGCGATGATTTGGGGATTTGTCTGCTTGATCATCTGATTGTTGGCAAATCGACCTATTATTCCTTTCGTGAGGAGAGGGAGGATTTTGAGCTTTAGATTGAGCCGATGGAATAAAGACAAGAAAAAGCAACTGAGTGCAGTCTCAGTTGCTTTTAAAGTTCGTTAACGACGTATTCAAAGAGTTTGAGGTCTTCTTCACGTTTGTCTAGGAGAAGCTCTGGGTGCCACTGTACACCAAGAAAGCGAAGGTCTGGACTATTTGACTCAACAGCTTCGACTGTGTTGTCCTCAGGATCACGCGCAATGACACGAAGGTCAGAGGCCAAGTGTTTGATACTTTGATGGTGGAAGGAGTTGATAGAGGTTTCACTTCCGTAGATTTCTGCCAACTTGCTGTTCTCATCAACAATCATCTCATGGTAGAGGTAATCAGACGGCTTGTCCTGCCAGTGATGCTCAATATCTTGATGGAGGCTACCACCTAGTGCGCCGTTCATTAGTTGGGTTCCACGACAGATTGAAAAGATGGGTTTCTTCTGCTTAGTGGCTTCCTCGATGAGTGCCATTTCAAAGATATCACGTTCGAGGAAGAAGTCATCTTCACTGGCATGGTTCTTTTCGTTGTAGAATTTAGGGTCAACGTTTTGCCCACCGATCAGGATAAGCTTATCAATCATGGAGATGTAGGTCTTGGCTTCCGAAGGATCGGATACTGGTAGTAGGATTGCTAGGCCACCGGCTCTTTGAACTCCTTCTACAAAGCCAGATGGGGCATAGGACCAGTTGATGTCTTCATGGGCTGGATTAGGCCTTACATTGGCTGTGATTCCGATAATTGGTTTAGTCATTGTTCCTCCTTGATTTTTCTTCTTCTTTCATGAAATAGAGTAGGGTTTGTAGTTCGCTAGTCAAGTCTACGTATTGGACTACCACATGGCGTGGAAGATTGAGGTTAACTGGAGAGAAGCAGAGAATGCCTTCAATTCCAGCATCAACCAAAAGATCAGCCACCTCCTGAGCCTTAACTGATGGCACTGTCAGGATGGCTGTTTTGATATCTTCTTGGGCAATCTTGTCCTTAATCTGGGAAATCCCATAGATAGGAATATTGTCCTCAGTTTGAGTTCCAACCAGTTCGTTATCGTCTGTATCAAAAGCCATGACCAGCTGCATGCGGTTACGCTCTTGAAAACGGTAGTGGAGGAGGGCACGTCCGACATTACCAACACCTACGAGGAGTACCTTGGTAGTCGCATTGTCATTTAGGAGTTCAGCGAAAAATGTCATCAGCTTGTTTACGTCATAACCAAAACCACGGCGACCTAGCTCACCAAAATAGGAGAAGTCACGACGAACAGTAGCAGGGTCAATCCCAATCGCTTCAGCAATTTGTTTAGAGCTTGCTTTGTCGATATTTTCACGATGGAATCGTTTGAAAATACGATAGTAGAGAGAGAGACGTTTGGCAGTGGCGTTTGGGATGTTTTTCTCAAATGTCATTGATCGCTTTCCTTTCTTTAATTAGTATGATTCTCTTATATTTTAAGAAAAGTTTGTGAAGAATGCAACAAAATAGTGTAGATGAGGCGATATAAAAAACCTATCACATGGATAGGCTATTTCTATGTAGTAAGAAAAAATTTAGACTTCTTCTTGCTCGAAAACGTTACGATCAACCAAACTCTGCATCAAGAAATAGAATTTCTCTTGCAAGATGTGATGATTTTCATTTTTAAAGATATTAACGTTACGAAGGCCAGATTTGTCTGTGATAGACAATTTGAAGCCTGTCAAGTCTTTGTTAATAGTGATTTTGAGTGGAAAACCTTCGCCTGAGTTAGGCACTTTTTCGAGAAGGCGGTGCAACTCGTAGTTTCCGATTTTATTTTGCACAAAAGTCGTATCACGTAGGGTGAATTTTTTGACATTAGGACTGATGGTGTAACGGTATTTACAGTCAGTCAAATGAATGCTTTTTTCAAATGCCATGTTAGTCTCCTATGATTTGATTAAGTTTTTCTGCTAGGGCCTGGAGTTCTTCAGCGGTATTTTCCTCTGATAAACTAATGCGAATGGCTGTTTTTAGCTTGTCAGAATCCTTGCCATAGAGGGCCTGGATGACATGACTTGGGTCAACAGTTCCAGCAGTACAAGCAGAACCTGTTGAGACGGCAAAGCCAGCTAGGTCTAACAAGGTTAAGAGAGGGCCATTTTCCTTACCAGGAAAACTGATGTTGATGACGTGAGGTAGGCTAGATCCTCCACCATTAATTTCATAAGGAACGGTAAGGATATCTAGAAAGCTCTGACGAATCTTTTCAACATGCTGGTAATTGTCTTGGTAGTGGTCGCTAGCATGTTTGTAAGCAGCGGTCATACCTGCAATCCCGACCAGATTTTCTGTGCTGGCACGACGTTTTTCCTCTTGTTCGCCACCATGGAGTAGGTTGTCAAAATGCAAATCGTTATGATAGAGCAGGCCGATACCTTTAGGTCCGTGGAATTTATGGGCACTAATAGAGAGAAAATCGGCTCCAAGTTCCTCTGGATGAATAGGAAGTTTTCCTGCTACCTGAACGGCATCAACGTGGAAGGCAGCTTGGTGATTGGCAAGCAAGTCACCAATTTCCTTGATAGGAAGCAATTGGCCGGTCTCATTATTGGCATACATAACAGAAACTAGAATAGTATCGTCACGTAAGGCATCAGCGATTTGTTGGGCAGTAATGACTTGATTTTCTGGTTGAATATAGGTTACTTCAAAACCAAAACGCTCTTCCAAGTAGGTTATGGTGTGAAGGACAGAGTGGTGTTCAATAGCAGTTGTAATCAGGTGTTTGCCTTTAGCTTGATTGGCTAGGGCGTAACCTTTGATAGCTGTATTGTTTCCTTCAGTCCCACCAGAAGTGAAAATAAGCTTACGAGCAGGGACTCCAAAGTGTTTGGCCATTTCTTCACGGGCTTCACGAAGTTCCTTGGAAGCTTGACGACCATAAGCATGGAGGCTGGATGGATTCCCAAAGGTTTCAGTCATAACATGTGTCATAGCTGAAATAGCAGCAGTATTTAAAGGAGTTGTTGCTGCATTGTCCAAATAAACCATAGCTTAGTCCTCGTGTGCTGTATATGCAAAGAGTGGACTAAGTGGTTGACGTTCGAAGATACGAGTAGTAGCGTTAGCGATTAGCTCACTTGCTGAAATGTATTTAACGTTTGTAGGCACTTTTTCTTTAGTCGCAACTGAATCTGTCACCAAGATTTCTTTAATTGGAGCAGCGTTGAGGACTTCAGCAGCACCTCCTGCAAAGAGACCGTGACTAGCAACTGCATAGATGTCTTTAACGCCACCACGTTCAAGGATTTTAGCTGCTTCAGCAAATGTTTTACCAGTATTAAGGATATCATCAACCAAGATTGCTGTTTTTCCTTCAACCTCACCGATGATGTAGCCTTCTTCACGTTCTGAATCATCTTGAGCGTAGTCAATGATAGCGATTGGTGCATCAAGGTATTCCGCCAAGCTACGAGCACGTTTAACACCTGAGTTTTTAGGGCTAACAACGACAACATCACTTCCTGTGAATCCTTTTTCGTTGTAGTATTCAGCAAACAATGGCATTGTGAAGAGGTTATCTACTGGGATGTCGAAGAAACCTTGAACTTGGACAGCGTGAAGGTCAAGTGTCAAGACACGATTGACACCAGCTTTAACCAGCATATTGGCAATCAATTTAGCAGTGATTGGTTCACGTGAAGCAGCGATACGGTCTTGACGTGCATAACCAAAGTAAGGCATAACCACGTTGACAGAGTTAGCACTGGCACGTTTGCAGGCATCAATCATGATGAGCAATTCCCAAAGGTGGTCGTTAACAGGTTTGCGCGTCGGCTGATGAATATAAATATCGTCCCCACGAACAGACTCTTCGATGTTGATCATGATTTCACCGTCAGAAAATTGACGTGAAGATACTTTACCAAGTGGCAATCCAGTAGCCTCAGCAATTTTTTCAGCAATTTCTGGGTTTGAGCTGAGCGAGAACAATTTCAATTGTGGGTTTGCTTTTTGATGTACCATGACGATGGTGACTCCTTTAAAAAAATAAGATGCTAAGCCCAGTTAGGGCTATTGTAATAAAACTACAGATAGTTTTATTTTAGCAAAAAGAAGCAGAAATTTCAGCCATCAAAGTATGATATTAGTGAAAAATACCGAACCTTTGTTAGATAAAATTCCTTTGTATGCGTTTTTAGACCTCTGTAAGTCATTTATGAGATAAAATGCTTGTAGTATTTAACGCTGCATGTGTTTAAACATAAAAAGACAAGGAGCTAACTCCTTGTCTAACTTTTAGTCTTTGTCTCGTTTGAGGGTAGCTACAAAGCGTGCAACCTTACTCTTGGCATACTTAAAGTCAATGTTATTTTCTTTAAGGAAAGCATCAAAGTCGTCTTTACCTTTCTCGGCATCCGAAACTTCTAGTTCAAGCTCGTAGTCTTTCTTATCAGCATAGACATTGACATCAAGAGCCATGAGGCCGATGTTGGTCTGGTACTCGCGACGGGTAGTGGTCAAATGTCCGAGGATGGTTAGGTCCTCTAGTTTAACCCCACGTTCTAAAAGAATGGATTTGATTTGACAATCAGGAAAGTCCAGCGACTTAGTCAAAGCCTTAGCATCCGAACAATCCATGGTAACGTTGTACTCCATGTTCCCGACTTTTTCAGGGATCTTCAAGGTCAGCTCACCATGAGTGGGAAGTGTCCTAATACGCAAAGACAACTTTTTATTTCTCATGTCACTCTGAGGAGTGTCGATGTAGTAGTTGGTTTGCGTAACAGGTGTCACATGGGAGAAAAGCATCGCTAAACGATTGTACTCGTCTTTGGTGAGTAGAGTCTTGTACTCTATCTCTAAATGGTTCATGTGTGTCCTCCCTTGTGCTTTCAAATGTGGTATAATATAACAGATTGTATTTATTTTATAAAAAACTAAAGCTTTTGACAAGGAGGAGTCCTATCTTGACCATGGATTGGGAACAATTTTTAGACCCCTATATTCAGGCCGTAGGTGAGCTCAAAATCAAGCTCCGAGGCATTCGTAAACAATTTCGTAAGCAAAATCGTCACTCGCCTATTGAGTTTGTGACGGGACGTGTGAAGTCAGTGGCTTCCATTGAGGAGAAAATCGCCCTTCGTGGCCTCTCGGTTGAAAATTTGGCTCAAGACATGCAGGATATTGCTGGTCTCCGAGTCATGGTCCAATTTGTCGATGATGTGGATGAGGTTTTGGCTTTGCTTCGTCATCGTAGTGATATGACCATTGTTTCAGAGCGTGACTACATCAGAAACCGTAAACATTCGGGTTATCGCTCTTATCATGTTATTATCTCTTATCCCGTTGATACCATTGATGGTCGTAAGGAGATTCTTGCAGAGATTCAGATTAGGACTTTGGCCATGAACTTTTGGGCCACCATTGAACATTCCCTTAATTACAAGTATCAGGGAAACTTTCCAGAGGAAATTAAGCTTCGCTTGGAAACTACGGCCCGCATGGCTTATGAACTTGATGAAGAAATGCGTAAGATACGTGATGATATTAGAGATGCCCAGTTGCTCTTTGATCCAATTAACAGAACTTTGAAGGATAGTGTAGGAAATAGTGATGACACAGATGAAGACCTCTTCGGATGAGATGAAGGTAGCTATTATTGCCAATGGCAAACCCCAAAGTAGGCGTGTGGCCTCAAAACTTTTTAATGCCTTTCGAGATGATCCAGATTTTTATTTGACCAAGAAAAATCCAGATGTGGTCATCTCAATTGGTGGTGATGGTATGTTGCTATCGGCCTTTCATATGTATGAAAAAGAGCTTGCTCGTGTGCGTTTTGTAGGGATTCACACGGGTCACTTAGGCTTTTATACGGATTATTTGGACAGTGAAGTGGATCAATTAATCGAGACGCTTCGAAAAGATAGTGGTGCTAAGATCTCTTACCCTCTTTTGAATGTCAAATTGACCCTGGCTGATGGTCGTTCTTTTACGTCGATTGCCCTCAATGAAGCAGCCATCAAGCGTAATGAGAAAACCATGGCAGCAGATGTTTGCCTTAATGATGTCTTGTTTGAGAGCTTCCGTGGTGACGGGCTGTCGGTGTCAACGCCTACAGGATCAACAGCCTACAATAAATCTTTGGGTGGTGCTGTCCTTCACCCTACTATTGAAGCCTTGCAACTGACAGAGATTGCCAGTCTTAATAATCGTGTGTATCGTACCCTAGGAAGTCCCCTTATTGTACCTAAGCATGAGAAGATTACGGTTTATCCTACCCGAATGGGAAGCTACACTCTATCTGTTGATAATAAAACCTATACTAACCGTAATGTGAAAAAGGTAGAATTCTCAATTGACCAACGTAAGATTTCCTTTGTGGCTAGTGCCAGCCATACAAGTTTCTGGGAACGCGTACGTGATTCCTTTATCGGAGACATGGAAGAATGAGATATGAGTTTACAGTAGGGCGTTCTTGTCGGGTTAAGACCTTTTTGAAGGAGCACGATATTTCTAAAGGGCTACTGGCAAAGATTAAGTTTGAGGGCGGTCATATTTGGGTCAATGGCGAGGAGCAGTTTGCGACTTATCCTGTTCATGAAGGAGACGTGGTTGCCATTGAAATCCCTGATGAGGCACCGCACGAGACTTTGAAACCTATTCCTTTTGACTTGGATATTGTCTATGAGGATGATAACTTCTTGGTGATTAATAAACCTTATGGCTATGCCAGTATTCCAAGTGTTAATCATGACAATACTATGGCTAATTTCGTCAAACATCACTTCGTCAGCAATAATTATCCCAACCAACGTGTGCATATCGTGACACGTCTGGATAAGGACACGTCTGGTCTCATGCTGTTTGCTAAGCATGGCTATGCCCACGCGCGTATGGATAAACAGTTGCAGCAGAAGTCTATTAAGAAGCATTACTATGCCTTGGTTGAAGGTGATACAAAACTTGAGGAACAGGGTGAAATCATTGCACCGATTGCGCGTGATGTGGATTCTATTATTACACGTCGGGTACATAAATCAGGGAAATATGCCCATACGAGCTATCGCTTGGTAGCTGATTATGGTCGAGTGAAGTTGGTGGATATCAATCTTCATACTGGACGTACGCACCAAATTCGTGTGCACTTTGCCCACCTAGGGTTGCCTCTTCTGGGAGATGACCTGTATGGCGGGTCCCTAGACTACGGTATTAAGCGACAAGCCTTGCATTGTCATCGCCTTGCTTTTATCGATCCTTTCACCAAAAAAGAGATGGTCCATGCATCTTTCTTGACAGATGATTTTGAAACCGTTATCATGAACTTACAAACTAAAAAAGATTGATTGAGGATTTTTTATGCGTAGTCTATTTGGTGAACTTCGTGAACGTATTGCAGGGAAAGGTGTTAAGATTGTCTTCCCTGAGGGTAACGACGACCGTGTGGTTCGTGCTGCTGCCCGTTTGAAATTTGAAGGATTGGTGGATCCTATTATTTTGGGAGACCCAGCTGAGGTTCACAAAATCTTGAGCGATTTTGGCTTTGCAGACTTTAACTATACGATTATTGATCCTGAAGCCTATGAAGGTTTTGAGGAAATGAAGGAAAAATTTCTTGAAATCCGTAAAGGAAAAGCAACAGTCGAAGATGCAGAGAAATTGCTTCGTGATGTGAACTATTTCGGTGTTATGCTAGTTAAACTCGGTCTTGCTGATGGAATGGTTTCAGGTGCCATTCACTCAACAGCGGATACGGTACGTCCTGCCCTTCAAATTATCAAAACAAAACCAGGCATTTCACGTACATCAGGTGTTTTCCTTATGAACCGTGAAAATACTGATCATCGCTTGGTTTTCGCTGATTGTGCGATCAATATTGAGCCAAATTCTCAAGAATTGGCAGAAATTGCAATTAATACTGCTGAAACAGCTAAAGTTTTTGGTATTGATCCTAAAGTGGCCATGCTTAGCTTCTCAACAAAAGGTTCTGCTAAATCGCCAAAAGTTGACAGGGTTGTTCAAGCAACAAATATTGCTAAAGAAATGCGTCCTGACTTGGCTATTGATGGTGAGTTGCAGTTCGATGCAGCATTTGTTCCAGCAACAGCAGCTATTAAGGCTCCAGATAGTGACGTAGCAGGACATGCTAATGTCTTTGTCTTCCCTGGCTTGCAAGCAGGTAACATTGGATATAAGATTGCCCAACGTTTGGGAATGTTCGAAGCTATCGGACCAATCTTACAAGGTCTTAATAAACCTGTTAATGACCTCTCTCGTGGTGCCAGTGCTGAAGACATCTACAATCTAGCAATTATCACTGCTGCTCAAGCCCTAAATAATTAATAAATTGAAAAAAGTAAGGTCTAGCTTAGTTGCTAGGCCATTTTTGTTTTATGCAAGGCTTATGATTAAAAATTAGCTGTCTAAAAGTTCCGATAATGCTGTAACCATAGGGAAATACCTTGCTTGATGGGTTTCATTAATCACCTAGCTTGTGCAAAATATTCTGATAATGACTACTTTTCTTGATTATTTATGCTATAATGAAAGAGTAAAATTTTATTTTTTGGAGAAATCTTATGAAAAAAAGCAAATGGTTAGCCCTTGCGGGTGTGGCACTCCTCAGTGTAGGTGCCTTAGCGGCTTGTTCATCTAAGTCAAGCACTAGTGGAACGACTTATGGTTATATTTATAACTCAGATCCTGAAACATTGGACTATATCACGTCAAATACTGGACCTACTAAGACTGCTGTAACTAATGGTGTAGACGGTCTTATGGAAGCTGATAAATATGGGAACCTTGTTCCTTCTGTAGCTGAAGATTGGTCAGTTTCTCAAGATGGTCTTACCTATACCTATAAAATCCGTAAGGTGTTAAATGGTACACTTCAGATGGTGAAGAGTATGCTGATGTGACTGCTAAGGACTTTGTGACTGGTCTTAAGCATGCGGCTGATGCCAAAGCTGGAGCCCTCTATTTGGTACAAGATTCTATTGCAGGCTTGTCTGACTACCTCTCTGGTGCCAATAAAGATTTCTCAAATGTAGGTGTCAAAGCAATCGACGATCACACATTGCAATATACCCTTAAAAAACCAGAACCATACTGGAATTCTAAGACAACCTATGGTTTGCTCTTCCCGGTTAACGAAGACTTTCTTAAGAATAAAGGAAAAGATTTTGGTAAGTCAACAGACCCAACCTCTATCCTTTATAACGGTCCTTTCCTTCTTAAATCTTTGACAGCTAAATCATCTATCGAGTTGACTAAGAATGAGAATTATTGGGATAAGAAGAACGTGCATTTCGACGCTATCAAATTGTCATATTATGATGGTTCTGACCGGGAGGCTCAAGAGCGTAGCTTCTCAGATGGTGCTCTCAGCATTGCACGTGTATTCCCTATGAGCTCTAACTATGCGTCAGTAGAAAAGAAATATAAAGATAATATTTATTACAAAAGTGATGGTAATGACAACCCAAAAGGTGGAAATGATACAACTGATTCTTTATATTTGCTGTCGCTAGATGAAGCGGAAAATGGTACATATGGTTTCTGGGGAAAAGAGAGTTTAACAAGGATAGTAAAAAAAACAGCATACGTAAAAACATGTGAAATGACTGGTGATGTAACTAATTGGTGGCTTCGTTCTCCAGGAGAATATAACATTTGTGCTCTTAATGTAGAATGTAATGGAAATATATTATATGGTGGTTATTATGTAGATTATAATTTGGGAATAAGACCGGTTTTACATTTAAAGCTTAATTCTTCTGCTTGGAAAAAAATAGGTACAGTAACATCTGGTGAAAATACAGAAGGGGATGATGATACTATTTCAATGCCATCATCTTCGGTAACAGCAAAGCCAACTGCATCAACA
>OLFT01002464.1_pt1 | contig 15905 bp, 12 predicted proteins | sample 1604921 | NCBI WGS metagenome assembly OLFT01 (sample SAMEA3888897, study PRJEB22519) | human gut metagenome | biome: human gut; feature: human-associated habitat; material: faeces | place: Denmark | collected 2013 | reverse complement strand
CATATTCGGCCGCTTTCTTCTCGACATGCCGCGTAACGAACGTAAACGACAGCTGATACGCGCAAGCGATCGCGAGAGCGATGGCCAAAAATTTCAGTGCACCTTTATTCTGCATGTTGTTTTTAGTTATTATTTTTGTTTCGATTGTCGGCTATCTTACTGCAATATCCGCATTTGGTCTGCAAACCTACGCATTTTTTTTACCAAATACAACAGAAAGGCATCCCGACGTATTAATTTTATCCCGCACGTTCGGAATCGTGGACCGATGCGGTTATCTTTGCAGACGCAAGTCCGTGCAGCGGTCCTTCAAATCAGACTATATAATTGCAAATCAGCAATAAATACATAATTCAACGAAACAATTCCTCGCAAGCTTCCCCAAAAACGACGACATGGAAATACTCGCACAGAATCCGACCGAGAAATTCCTCCTGCTGCAATCGCTCGAAAGCTATTTGCAGAAAACCGGGCTGAGCCCGGCCGGAGCAAGCGCTTTCACGCTGCTGGCGACATTCGCCGTACTGGCCCTGCTGGTATGGGTACTGGACCGGCTCGGGACGAAGGTCCTGCTCGGCCTGATCCGGCATGCGGTCAGCAAGACCGAAACGCTGTGGGACGACCATCTGCTACGGCACAAATTCTTTCCCCGACTGATCGAACTGGCAACCGCCGGCGGGTTATTGGCTCTGGTCAGAACAGTCTTCAGCGGGTACGGGCCCGCGCTGATCGGAGCGATCACGCTCGTGCTGCGCGTCTACATGACGGTCGTGGGAGCGCTGATGATCGGAGCGCTGCTCAATACGGTCAACGACATTTACGAATCGAAGCCCCAGTCGCGCCGGAAATCGATCCGGGGCTACATACAGACGGCCAAGATCGTCGTATGGATAATCGCAGGCATCCTGATCGTCTCGATCCTGATCGGCCGCGATCCGACGGACCTGCTGCTCGGACTGGGAGCTTCGGCGGCGCTGGTGTCGCTCGTGTTCAAGGACACGATTTTGGGCTTCGTCGCATCGATCCAGCTCTCGGCTCAGGACATGATAAGGCCCGGCGACTGGATCGAGATGCCGTCGAAAGGAGCGGACGGGGTCGTCAGCGAAATCAACGTTAACAGCGTGAAGGTCCGCAACTGGGACAATACGATGACGATGATACCGATCTACTCGCTCGTTTCGGAGTCGTTCACGAATTGGCGCAACATGGAGGAGAGCGCCGGACGGCGTTTCAAGCGCCCGCTGCGCATCGACGCGACGACCGTCTCGACGCTTTCGGAGGAGCAACTTACGGCCCTGACCGCCGATCCGCGCATCGCCGAACTGGCCGAGGCCATGCTAATACTCGACCGGCAAACCGGTACGAGCCCGTGCCGGACGAATTTCGGCTTGTTCCGCTGCTATGCCCAGATCTACATGGCCCGACATCCGAAAGTCGTGCACTCGCTCCCCGTACTGGCCCGTTATCTTCCGTGGGACGAAAACGGCCTGACGTTGGAAATATACGGCTTCTCGACCGAAAAATCGTTTCCGGTCTACGAGCAAGTGGTAGCCGACCTGCTCAACCACTTGCTGGCGGTCATGCCCGCTTTCGGACTGCGGCTATACCAACGGCCGGCCGCTCCCTCCGCCTCCGAGTTCGGAAGCCTTTCCCCGACAACAAACGTTTCCGCACGAGCCGGAAGCGGAACTCCGCTGGCTTGACACGGTCTCCGGACAAACGCAGGGGAAGGGGAGCGCATGGCGCTCCCCTTCCCCTGTAAACTATCGGTTCCGTGCGAAGGCTACTATGCCTCGGCATTTTCGGCTATGATGCGCATCGCGCATTCCAGTATGGACGTATCGTCCAATGTAACGACCCCGCCGTCCGGGCCGCTTTCGATATGAATCCCTGCCGGGCACCCTCCCTCATCGAAATGCCTGCCGCCGAAATAATTGCGAACGACGTTGACATCCAAATTCAATTCATCGGCAATCCGCTGCGAACTGCCGCTGGGCAGCTTGTCCTTGATACGACGCAGCTCGTTAAATGTAATTACCATAACGTCTGAGGTTTAGTTTATAATTATGCAAGATTTCGATTCCATTTTCATGCCATGGCGATCCGCTTTTAAAATTAAGGTAAATTATTATAAATTCAAAATGTATCGTCCGATTTTCGCAAAAACAGTTTCCGATCGGACGAAATGTCAGCGAAGGATGCCAACTTGTCCGAATGGCAGCGCCCTCGCTGACAGCATAGACGCAAAATCGCCCTGTCGGACCGCTTGGCATAAAGATTGAAGAATCCGAGAGCAAAACAAAATCAGAACGATAAACTGAGTAATAACAGAAATAAACAGATAACGATTATGGGAAAGATTATTGGAATTGACCTCGGTACCACGAACTCCTGCGTCGCCGTCATGGAAGGCAGCGAGCCGGTGGTAATACCCAACAGCGAAGGACGGCGCACGACGCCCTCGATCGTCGCTTTCGTAGACAACAACGAGCGCAAGGTAGGCGACCCGGCCAAGCGTCAGGCCATCACCAACCCCAAGCGGACGATCACGTCGATCAAGCGCTTCATGGGCGAGACCTACGACAAAGTGGGCAAGGACATCGAGCGAGCATCCTATGCGGTAGTACGAGGCGACAACAATACCCCCCGCATCGACATCGACGGGCGCCTCTACTCGCCTCAGGAAATTTCGGCCATCATCCTTCAGAAAATGAAGAAAACGGCCGAAGATTATTTGGGCACCGAAGTGAGCGAGGCAGTTATCACCGTACCGGCCTACTTCTCGGACTCGCAGCGTCAGGCGACCAAGGAAGCCGGTGAGATCGCGGGCCTGAAAGTCCGCCGGATCATCAACGAGCCGACGGCGGCCGCGCTCGCCTACGGTCTGGACAAGGCTAATAAGGACATGAAGATCGCCGTGTACGACCTGGGCGGCGGTACGTTCGATATCTCGATTCTGGAACTGGGCGACGGCGTGTTCGAGGTCAAATCGACCAACGGCGACACCCACCTCGGAGGCGACGACTTCGACCACGTGATCATCGACTGGATGGCCGACGAGTTTCAAAAGCAGCACAACATCGACCTGCGCAAGGACCCGATGGCCCTGCAGCGGCTCAAGGAAGCGGCCGAAAAAGCCAAAATCGAGCTGTCGAGCTCGACCTCGACGGAGATCAACCTGCCGTACATCATGCCGGTAGACGGCATTCCGCAGCACTTGGTCATGACCCTCACGCGCGCCAAGTTCGAGCAACTGGCCGACCATCTGATCCGCGCGACGATCGAGCCGTGTAAGAAGGCCATGGCCGACGCGGGCCTGACCAACAGCCAGATCGACGAGGTGATCCTCGTGGGAGGCTCGACCCGTATCCCCGCCATTCAGAAAGTCGTCGAGGAGTTCTTCGGCAAGGCTCCGTCCAAGGGCGTGAACCCGGACGAAGTCGTCGCTATCGGTGCGGCCATTCAGGGCGGCGTGCTGACCGGCGAGGTCAAAGACGTGTTGCTGCTCGACGTGACCCCGCTGTCGCTCGGTATCGAGACGCTCGGAGGCGTGTTCACGCGCCTGATCGACGCGAACACGACGATCCCGACGCGCAAGAGCGAGGTATTCTCGACTGCGGCCGACAACCAGCCCTCGGTCGAAATCCATGTGCTGCAGGGCGAGCGCCAAATGGCCCGCGACAACAAGACGATCGGGCGCTTCCATCTGGACGGTATCCCGGCTGCCCCGCGCGGTGTGCCGCAAATCGAGGTGACGTTCGACATCGACGCCAACGGCATCCTGAACGTATCGGCTAAAGATAAGGGTACGGGCAAGGAGCAGAAGATCCGCATCGAAGCTTCGTCGGGCCTCACGGAGCAGGAGATCCAGCGGATGCGCGACGAGGCGAAAGCCAACGAAGAGAAGGACAAGCAGGAGCGCGAGCGCATCGACAAGATCAATGCCGCCGACAGCATGATTTTCTCGACCGAGAAGCAGCTTAAAGAGTACGGCGACAAGATTCCCGCCGACAAGCGGGGAGCGATCGACGCGGCACTCGGCAAGCTGAAGGACGCCCACAAGGCTCAGAACTTGGCCGACATCGACAGCGCGACGACCGAGCTCAACAATGCATGGCAAGCGGCTTCGCAGGATATGTATAACGCGCAGCAAAACGCCCAGCAGGGTCCGAACGCAGGGGCCCAATCCGGAGCGGGAGCAAACGGAACGGGAGCCGGCGGAGGACAATCGCAGGCGGCCGGCGACAATAATGTGACCGACGTCGATTTCGAGGAAGTGAAATAGTACAGCAGATATCCGCAAGGATTGACAAAAGCAGATTGCGGCACGACGGAGCCGCAATCTGCTTTTTTGTTCCTTGGGTAACCGGCTCGGCAGACGCTTCTCCCCGAATCGAAACGATCGAGGCGATTCCGCCATATGCCGAAGCCCGGGCAGACTTGCCCGATGCAAATACAGCCTCCGAAATAACCGGAACGGCAAGTCCGCGAGGCGGCTCGAACATGCCAGCAAAGGATAACACAAGGCCGGCCTTCTTTTCTCCGTCAGTCGCCCGATTGCCGGGCAGGACTTTCGTACGATAAGCGCAGTCCGCAATACGGAAGATCACCTCGCCACCTTCATCTCATCCGCCTCGAACAATTCGTTTCCCTCCAGATCGATATAGAACGAGCGATCGCCGAGAACGACCAGCGCCTTATTCTGCTCGTCGAAGTCGTAGGCATCGTCGTATTGCAGCGCGATAGCTTGTTTGCCGTCGTGACGGATATAGCCGCAACGTCCCGCCTCGTCGCGGACCAGGATCAGCGAATTGTCGGTATCGCCCATCCAGTCGTATTGCAACGGTACGATCTCCGTTCCGTTGCGATCGGCCAGGCCGAATACGCCTTCGTAAGAGACTTTGACCACTCCGTGCACCGCGTCCCATTCCATCAATTCGTACATGGCGGGCAAAATTTCCCGGCCCGTCTTGTCGATCAGCGCATACGTCCCGGACGGGGCGACGACGACCGCCCGGCCTTCGGCGAAGTCGCTGGCCCATTTGTACTGAAACGGCAGCACGACCCGGCCTTCGCCGTCGATGTATCCCCACTTGCCGTTCTGCTCCGCGCTGATCAGCGCCTCGCTCATTCCGCCGACCCAGCTATACTGCGCCTTGAAGCTGTTGTCTCGCAGCTTTCGCTCGTTCTCGCAAGCCATTTCGTGCATATAGGTTTCCTCTTCCGAATCGATAGCGATTTTCGACAAATCGACCGTTACCGGCGTACGGTCGGCCGTCAGCGCCTCGAGCACCTCGGAGAGCTCGCGCCGGCTGTGCAGGGTATGATTACAGGTCGAAAGCATTTCGACGAGCGCCTGCATCGGCACGCAACCCGATTTCTGCGCCGCATGCGCGAACATGGGCAACAGGGACGAGCGGAGTATGGGCAGCCGGAACATCGAATTGCCCCTCAGCGTATAGAACAGGCTCGGGTCGTCGCGCAGCACGCGCAATGCGAGCGCCAGATTGGCCACGACGATGTTATCGTTGTCGATCACGCTGCCATGCATCGATCCGCTCGGGGGAATCCTCATCGACTCGTAGTTGATCAGACGCACCGTCCCGTCGGAAGCGACCAGCACATTGCTCGCGCGGATCGCGCCGTGCACGATCCTGTCATTGATCAGCCAGACCGCCATCCGGCAGAAATCGTCCAACAGCCGGTCCACCGCCTGCCGGTCGCCTCGCTTGGCCGCCCTGTCCAGAAACTCGTCCATCGGAACCATCTCCGAAGAATATCCCATCAGAACGACGTCGATATAATAACTGTTTCCCGAATCGTCGAATACGAGCATCTCATCGTTCAGATAAACGTAATCGACCAGAAAGGGCGAATTGATTCCCTCGAGATATTCGGCGATCTGCTGCAAGGAAGCCTTGTCCGATTCTTGGCAATGCAAAAAACATTTCAGGACATACCCGTTCCCATTCCAATCCACCCAGAAGCAGACGGACCGATCCTTATACAAAAATACAGGGTCTCCCTTGCTGTCCGTTTTCACACGGATTCCGTCCAGCATTTTGAAACGTCCCGAAGGATTGCAAACCGACTCTATCAAATTATGTATCGCCAAACCCATATCTCTCTCAAAATAATAGATTCACACTGACTGATCCGATATCCATCATGCTCACCAGCTCCGTCATTCCGGCATTGTAGCTCATCCCGCGAAAAGGCCCGTCGCCCCCTCCGCGCAAACGGACGATGCTTTCGCCGTAAATATCCGGCATCGTACTCGACATCCGGTACAACAGCCGGGCATAACGCTGCTCGGGCAGCTCCTGCTCGGACATCGGAAACAGCACTTGTCTCCGGCTCTCGTCCGAGCAAATATGGATGTTGATCAAAAGGGCGGTCCCGTCGTCCGTACCCAACTTGCGGATGCTCTCGGCCGCGTCGAGCAACCGCCGCTCGTCGCCCTCGGACGACTCGCCGTCCGTTATATTGAAGATCGTCGGCGGATAGCTCTCGCGGTTTGAACGCCGAGAGCACCACTGGCTGCACAACTCGTGGCATCGCCTCAGGGCCGAGTACATCGGGGTCTTATCCGACGCCAAAGGCCTGACCCAGATTTTCTGACTTATGACCGAAACGACGGTCTTGCCTCCGGGCAGCGTACGTTCCTGCTGAACGTCCACGCGGCAGAGCTCGGCTCCCGCCAGCTCGCTCGGACGCATGAACGTTCGCTCCGGATCGCCCCAGAGCGAAACCACCCGGTCGCCGTGATAACCTTGTACGGCAATATCGAAATAGTCGCGATACCCTTCCTCGCGCTTGCAACGGTTCAGCAATTCGTCAATCAGCATATTGACCGTCAGGGCAACGGCCTCGGACTTGGACATTCTGCGGCCATGGAACGTCGTAGGCTCCGACATGGAACCGGACTGATCGATCAGAATCAAAAACGCAGCCGGATGGTTCCGGCTGATTCTTGCCTCATACATATATCTTGTCTGTCAATATCTTAAAATTGTGTATCGGCACGCGTCACAACAGGCATTTCCGAAAAAACCAAACCAGGAATCCGCCCATCCCGAAAATAACGGAATAAAGTTAGCGACTTTAATCAAATTTAAGCCAACATTCATCCGATTTGTCAATAAAAAAAGTCTCGCCGCAACGGTTGACACGCGCTTTTCCTCCAATGAAGCGATATGCCCGGTCGAAAACGGGCGGGATCGCCTGACGTCCCTCGGTATCGATATAGCCGTACTTGTCGCCGATACGAACGACCGCCCGGCCCTCGTGAAACCTACAGGCGAACGGATACCTCACGGCTATCGCCTCGCGGCCGTGGCGGTCTATGAAGCCGTAGAGACCGTCGCGGCGGACCAGAGCCCGGCCTCCGCTCAACGGCCCCACATAGTCGTACCGACCGCAGTCGATACGCCACACCCCATCGCGGTCGATCAGGCCGAACCGATCGCCGAGGCGCACGACGGCCAGCCCCTCGTGGAAAGGCCCCGCATCCTGATAGACCGGAGGCAGGAGAAGCCTTCCCTGTTCCAAATCGGCATAGCCGAAAAGGCCTCCCTGCGAGACGACGGCCATCCGGGGATCCTCGTCGTCGATTACGCTCCAACTTGCCGCTCCGGATGTCGTCTCGATTCCGGAGAGCCCTGCCAACGCCTCCGCAAGCCCGTCCAAACGGGGCGACGGACTTCTCAGCAATCGGCCGAGACGAACCTGCGCAAGCGCGCCCTCCTTGGCGAACCGATCCATCAGTCGGTCGTACAACTCCGAACGGCCGGGCTGTACCTGTTCCGCATCGAGCAGAATGTTCTCGCCGTCGCTATAGCGAAGAAACAGCGACGGGTCGTCCGCAAGTGCATGCAGACTGAAACTTATCAAGGCCAGCGGATAGTCGTCCGCCTCCGGGCCGAAAAACCCGTTGCCGCACAAAGGATGCCGGTAAGCCGGCGAAGCGGCCACCAGCCCGGGCCTGCCCGCCAACGAAGGCAGGTAGACCCCGTCGTAGTCGATCAGGCGCAACGACCCGTCGGGCATGACGATCAGATTGTCTTGCTTCAGGTCGCCGTGTGCGAAATCGGCCTCCAGCAGCCACAATCCCAAACGGTCGAAGCGCCGGGCCAGCGCCCCGAGCCCTTCGCGGTCGTCCGAGCCGCACAAGCGGGCTAGACAACGGCCCAAAGGTTCTCCATCGGCCCACTCCATCAGCACGACCGAACGGTAGCTGCCCTGTCCGGCCAGATCGAACACGTACAGTTCGTCGGGCAAATAGCGGCACTCGACCAGATACGGGGAGCGGACACGCCCCAGCGCCTCGCATATCGCCTCGGCATAGCCCGTCGGCCGTATGTAGCATTTCAACGCCCTGCGCTTGCCGTCGGCCGTCCGTATCCGGAATACCGCCGCGTAGTTGCCGGCTATGAAGACCGGGGCCCCGCAGGCATCGTACTCGGGCGATACGTCGCCCAGCGTGCGAAACAGTCCGTAGGGCGCGCCGAGCGCCTCGACGTAACGGCCGATCGCCGGCAGGGAAAAGTCAGGTTTTCGTTTCATCAGGCTATCGTTACGAAAAAGGGGAAGTCCCGTCGCGAGAACTTCCCCAAAATAAAGATTCCGAACAGAATGCGCAAACAATACGTCGAAAAACGCAATTTTCTTACGCGCCTTACCGGTTCATGATCCGGTTCTGCAGGTTGATGCTCTCGAGATGAATGGCTTCGAGAACGGTCTTGAGAAACTCTTCGCTGACCCCCAGCTTCGGAGCCTGCGAGACGACCCGGTCGACGATGCTGCTCCAACGGCCTCCCTGCAGGATCGCCACGTTGTTCTCCTTCTTCACGCGGCCGATCTCCTCGGCCACGCGCATCCGCTTGCTAAGCAGCTCGAAAGTCTCGGCGTCGATCTGATCGATTTGCGCGCGCAGCTTCGCCAAGGCCTGCTGATAGGAAGGGCTGTCGGTCGTCGAGCGGCGCCATACGATGCTCCGAAGCAACGCCTCGAGCCCGTCGGGCGTCAGTTGTTGCGAAGCGTCGCTCCACGCTTTGTCGGGACAGATATGGCTTTCGACGATCAGCCCGTCGTAATCCAGATCGGCGCTCTTCTGCGCCACGTCGAGCAGATAGTCGCGGCAGCCGCAGATATGCGACGGATCGCAGATCATCGGCAGCTCGGGGAAACGGCTCCGCATCTCGATGGCCAGATGCCACATCGGGTTGTTGCGGTACAGCGAGGCTCCGTAGGCCGAAAAGCCGCGATGAATCAGCCCGAGCTTCTCGATGCCGGCGTTCCGCATCCGCGCGACGGCGCCGCCCCACAGCTCGATGTCGGGATTCATCGGATTCTTGATCAGCACGGTCACGTCCGAACCTTTCAACGCATCGGCTATATCCTGCACGCTGAACGGATTGACCGTCGTGCGCGCGCCGACCCAGATCACGTCCACACCGAATTCCAGCGCCGCCTCTACATGCTTGGACGTAGCTACCTCGGTGCCGATCGGCAAGCCCGTAATCTCGCGGGCACGGCTCATCCACGCGAGCCCCTTGAGGCCCACGCCTTCGAACGAACCGGGCTTCGTACGCGGCTTCCAGATGCCGGCCCTCAGCACGTCGACGAGACCCGTGCCAGCAATCCGCCGGCAGGTTTCCAATGTTTGTTCCTCGGTTTCCGCGCTGCACGGGCCCGAGATAATGAGCGGGCGTTTCGCCTTGATGTCAAACGGTTTCATATCGTTGTTCTTTTCGCGTTGTTTCTCATTTGCCTTGCCGGAGCCCGGACGAAACGGGAAGGCCTCGCTCCGCCGAGAAGCGATCCCGACCGGCGGCTTTCGTTCCGTTCCGGCCCGGACGCCGACGCCCGGGCCTCCCCTCTCGGAATCCCCGGCCGGCTATTTCAATATCTTCTTGATCCGGTTGGCGCGCTGCATCATCGTTCGCAGCCCTTCCGTATCGTCACGCTCGAGCATGCGCCGGAAAATCTGCAACTGGTGGATATGCTCCCGCAGCACGTCGAGCACGTTATACTTGTTCTGCATGAAGATCGGAACCCAAGTCTCGGGCGAGCTCTTGGCCAGACGGACCGTGCTCTCGAAGCCGCCTCCGGCCAGATCGAAAATATGCTCCTCCTCGCGCTCCTTTTCGAGCACGGTCAGCGCGAGCGCGAACGACGTAATGTGCGATATATGGCTCACATAAGCCGTATGGGTGTCCTGCTCCTCGGCGCTCATGTACTTGATCGGCATGCCTATCCGCTCATAGACCCGCTCGACGAGCTCCACGGCGTCCGGATCGCTCAGCTCGCGGTCGCAGAAGACGACCGTGCGGCCCCTGAAAGCGTCGTGCTCGGCCGCCTCGGGACCGCTGTACTCGGTTCCCCACATCGGATGCGTCGCTACGAAGCGCCCCCGGCGCGGGTGCTGCGCGATCACCTCGCACAGTTCCTGCTTGGTCGAGCCCATGTCGATAACGACCTGCCGATCGACCTGATTGAGCACCTTGACGGCCAACAGAGGAATAGAATCTACCGGCGTAGCCAGCACCACCAGATCGGCCCCGGCGACAGCCTCGGCCAGCGATGCCGTCCGGTCGACGAGCCCCAGTTCGAGCGCCTTGGCCCGGTTTCGCTCGGAATTGTCGACTCCGATCACCTCGTCGCAAATTCCGTTATCCTTGAGCGTCAGAGCAAACGATCCTCCGATCAGCCCGACGCCTACGATGGCCGCTTTCATAATACCATTCCTTTTATTTGGTCGGCCGCGCGTTGCAGCACTTCCTCCGTTGCGCAGAGGCTGATGCGGATGTAACGGTCGCCCTCCGAGCCGAAAATGCCGCCGGGCGTCAGGAACACGCCGCAGCCGTTCAATACCCTGTCCGAAAACTCATAGCAGTCTCCGGCTCCCTCGGGGAGCCGTCCCCAAACGAACAGCCCCGCCTGAACGGGATCGTAGGTGCAGCCGACCGCGTCGAGTATCTCGTAAGCCTTGGCCTCGCGGCGGCGGTACAGCGCATTGAGCTCCCGATACCAGTCGTCGCCCAGCGACAGGGCTTTCGCGGCAGCGGCCTGCAGCGGATAGAACATGCCCGAGTCCATGTTACTCTTGAAACGGATGATCTCGTCGATGCGCTCGCGGGCTCCGCCGATCATCCCGATTCTCCAGCCCGCCATGCAGTGACTTTTGCTCAGCGAATTGAGCTCGAGCGCCACTTCCGTCGCTCCGGGCGTGGCCAGCAGGCTCTCCGGACGGTCGTTGCGCAGAAAGCTGTACGGATTGTCGTGCAGCAGCAGGATGCCGTGCCGGCGGGCGAAATCGACCAGACGGCGGAACAGGCCCTCCTTCGGGGCGGCTCCGGTCGGCATGTGCGGATAGTTGACGATCATCATCTTGACGCCTTGCAGACCGCCGCGCTCGATTTCGTCGAAATCGGGCATCCACCCGCCGTCCTCGCGCAGCACGTAATCGACGCAGACGCCCCCGGCGATCGTCACCGCCGAACGGTAGGTCGGATAGCCGGGATTGGGCACCAGCACGCGGTCGCCTTCGTCGAGATAGGTCATACAGACGTGCATCACGCCCTCTTTCGACCCGATCAGCGGAAGAATCTCGCCCTCCGGATCGAGCGCGACGCCGTAGCGCTCCTTATACCAAAGCGCGAACGCCTCGCGCAGCACGGCCGCGCCCTTGTAAGGCTGATAGCCGTGATTGCCGGGCTTGGCGGCCTCGGCGGCCAGCGTTCCGATCACGTCCGGATGGGGCGGCCTGTCGGGACTGCCGATACCCAAATTGATGATCTGACGGCCCGAGGCGCGCATCCGGTCGATTTCGCGCAGCTTTTTCGAGAAATAGTACTCTCCCACTCCGCCGAGTCTCCGGGCCAATTTCATTTCGATCGGTTTCATCTCTTGTCGTTTTTCAATCGTTCTCATTGTCCTTTGCGGTACACGCCGTACACGTGCAACTCGCTGGTGACCGACCGCATCCGCTCGATCACGCGGTTATAGTCGTCCATGCAGGCGAACTCCATGTCGACATGAAACATATAGTGCCACGGCTCGCTCGGAATCGGCGAGGACTGCAGCTTGGTCATATTGATCGTCGAGTCCTCCATTTCGCGCAGTACGCGTATCAGCGAGCCATGACGATGGTCGGTCTTGAAGCAGAGCGAAGCCTTGTCCGAGCGCTCGTCGATCGGCTGGTGGTCGGGACGAAGCACCAAAAAACGCGTGTAGTTATTACGGATCGAGTGGATGTCCGCCGCGACGATTTCGAGCCCGAAAAGCTCGGCGGCCAAATCGCCGGCTATGGCGGCCGCATTGCGGATGCCCCGCTCGGCGATGCGCCGGGCGCTGAGGGCCGTATCCTCGGTCTCGACCAGACGCCAGCGATGCGTATCGAGAAAATCGATGCACTGCAGCAGCGCCATCGGGTGCGAGTGCACCTCCTCGATTCCCTCGAGCCCGACTCCGGGCAGCGCCATCAGGTTCTGCCGGATATGCAGGTAATACTCCCCGGTCACCTGAAGACGGCTGTTATGCAGAATACCCAGATTGGGCAGAATACTTCCCGCGATCGAGTTCTCGATCGCCATGATACCGTACTCGGCTCCGCCGCTCTCGACCTGCCGGGCCACTTCGCGGAACGTATCGCAGGGAACGATTTCCGCCCGCTCGCCCAGAAAGCGACGCGCGACGATATGATGGAAACTACCTTCGTAGCCCTGAATGGCGACGCGCGCTCCCACGCCGCCCACAGCCTCCGGCTCCGTCCATTCGTTCTGGCTTGTCATCTTCATCTCAAAAAAAACCCGGACCTTGCAAGGACCGGGATCGTCTATCTTTTCATCGTTCGATTCGTTCGCTAAAGGCAACGCGATCCCCCTCCGCTTTTGGTAAAGTAGAAGTAAAAATAATAACCAAAAAAAGGCGAAAGCTGATTCATCGCTCCTCGTAACGGATTAAACGTTCTACAGTTTCTGTTCGACACGGCAAATGTATAACAAAAAAGAGAAAAAACAATGCGCCCCGCCCCGAATTTAACAACTCGGCCCGGCAAACATGGAAATTTCACAACCAGGCGACGATCCGGAAACTTCGGGCAGGCCATATCAGGGGAAATCCGGCTCTCCGAAGATCGCTCGGCCGCAAACTACTTGGGCGTTTGTTTAATGCCGTCTGAAAAACGTTGCAAGAATCTAACGCATTTTTATAATAATCATAGGCTTTTCCTGCCGAAGTAAATAATTTAAAGGCGTCCGATTTCCCCTTTCGTCCATATGGAAATATTCCCATACAGAATAATTTCTCAATAAAATGCCACAATCTGAACGAAGGGAACCATCTAAAAAGTAACGACTTAAACGTCCTGACTTTTCAAGTTTCCGCTCCAATTCTTTTCTGGTCATATCTAACTTTTATATAGAGGTCGGATATAGTCCTAAATTCCGAAGGGCTTTGTATGAATTCTTGTACCAGATTGACCAAAGATAGGTACCGCAAAACTTGATTGTATTTAAAATTTCATAAGTCAAGGTAAATCAAATTGCCCTGACTTCGATTCATGGCCGCTTAGGCTTTGGAAATCATCTGATCACCATTTTATGCCATATTTCTCACTTGTTTGATGGAAACTTAAAGCATCTTGATAAATAAAATCGTAAGCTTCTTCTTCGGAATGAAAAAATCTCATATTACTACGACCTCCTTTTTCGTCGAAGAAGAAATATTCCCAAACAGAATAGTTATGATATAGGATATATTTATCAGGTTCTAATGATCCATCGAGGGAATACAGATGCTCCAATTCCCATTCCTTCAAGTTCGCGGTTAACTCGCTTTTTGTCATAACGTCCTTTTACAGGTTTAAAATTTATGAAACTTCAGACCTATCAGATGTAATCAAACGATGATACGAACCGGAACGCCGAACTTGAAAGCATAGTCTGCCTATCGCTTACGGATCAACGGACGTTCGGGACGGAAGCGCTCTCCTCTCCGTTCTTGTCCTCGTTTTCGGTTACGGTCTCTATTTCCGTCCGCTCGTCCTCCTCGTCGTAGTCGGACAGCTGGTTTGGGAGGCTTTTGGTCGCTTTGACGCCCAGCTCGCGCAACTGCTCGGTGCGGCGGATCAGATTGCCCCGACCCGTCTTGAGTTGCTTGATCGCCCTCTCGTACCTTTCCGACGAGGCGGAGATACTTTTGCCCAGATCGACCAGCGTTTCGGTGAAGCCCATGAACTTATCGTAGAGCTTACCGCCCTCGTCCGCTATTTTTCTCGCGTTGCGGCTCTGCATGTCGCGCTTCCACAGGTCGTCGACGATCTTGAGCAGAGCGAACAGATTCGTCGGGCTACTGACGATCACTTTCTTGTTGTAAGCATAGCCCCACAGCGAGGCGTCCTGCTGCATCGCAAGCAGGAAAGCCGGCTCGCTCGGAACGAACATGATGACGAAATCGGGCGATTCGGACCGCGTCCGGTCGAGCAGCGTCTGATAGCACTTGCCGCTCAGCTCGTCGACATGGGCACGCACCGAACGCAGATGGTCCTTCACGGCACGCGAGGCGTCCTCGGGCGTCGCGCTCTCGGTATAGGCCACGTAGGCCGTCAGCGAAACTTTCGAGTCGATGACGATCCGCTTGCCCTCGGGCAGCTTCAGGATCACGTCGGGACGCAGGTTGTTGCCCTGCTCGTCCTTCAGGTTGTGCTGCGTCTCGTAGTGGATGCCTTTGGTCAGATGCGAACTGTCGAGAATCGTTTCGAGAAGCATCTCGCCCCAGTCGCCCTGCACTTTCGAGTTGCCTTTCAGCGCGCGGGTCAGGTTGTCGGCCTCCTCGGATATACGCAGGTTCGCCTCGCTGAGCCTACAAATTTCATTTTTGAGTAAAGAGTGTTGCTCAATTTCTCCTTTATACACCTCGTCGACACGCTTGCGGAAGCCTTCGATCTGCTCGCGGAAAGGATTCAGCAGCGATTCGAGCGATTCGCGGTTGCTCTGCTTGAACTGCCGGCTCTTTTCGTCGAGTATCTCGTTGGCCAGATTCTTGAACGCCAGCCGTTGCTGCTGTTCGAGCGCGGCGATCTCGTCGGCGCGGCGGGCCCGCTCGCGCTCGCGCTCGGCCTTCAGCTCGGCGAGTTCCTTCTCCAGCGCCTGCCGCTGCGCGGAACTCTCGGCCGCGTCGCGGTTCAGCGCGATCAGCTCGGCACTTCGCGTCTCCGCCCAGCGGCGGGCGGCCGGGCGGTGGACCAAGCCGGCGACGACCAAAGCGCCGACGGCCAGTCCGACCAACAAAACAAAAGCATACAGCATGGTCGTTTCGGTTCGATTTCTGCCGCCGGGATCGGCGACAGAGCAAAAATAGCGATAAAAATCATTACCTTTGTACGAATTTACAGCAAACCGACAAAAATAGACGGATTATGCCAAGAATCATATCCCCCTCGGTCCTCTCGGCCGATTTCGGTCATCTGGCCGACGACATCGCGATGCTCGACCGCAGCGAGGCCGAGTGGATCCACATCGACGTGATGGACGGCGTTTTCGTGCCGAACATCTCGTTCGGGTTCCCGGTCATGGGCCCGATCCGCCAAGGCACGAAGAAAGTACTCGACACGCACCTGATGATCGTGAATCCTGAGAAATACGTCGAGCGCTTCGTCCGGGCGGGAGCGGACATCGTCACGATCCACCTCGAGGCGACCGAGGACGTGCGCGGCGCGATCGCCATGATCAAAAAGGCCGGCGCCAAGGCCGGGGTGTCGATCAAGCCGAAGACGCCCGTCGCGGCCGTCGCGCCCTACCTGAGCGAGCTCGATCTGGTGCTCGTGATGAGCGTCGAGCCGGGGTTCGGCGGACAGTCGTTCATCGAGGGGTCGACCGAGAAAGTAGCCGAGCTCCGCCGGG